>SDBV01002533.1_pt1 | contig 27337 bp, 25 predicted proteins | sample 2277081 | NCBI WGS metagenome assembly SDBV01 (sample SAMN10402039, study PRJNA504765) | marine sediment metagenome | isolation source: marine sediment core GS10_PC15, 223 cmbsf | place: Arctic Ocean: Southern Knipovich Ridge | collected 2010 | reverse complement strand
TCCATGTCCTGGGAATACCGCAGACTGACAAGCTTATTGGGAAACACGAGCTGGCGCTGATGAAACCCACAGCGATACTAATAAATACTGCCCGTGGCTCAGTGGTGGATGAGCCGGCACTGGTTGAGTCGCTACAAAAAGGCATGATTGCCAGTGCCGGTCTGGATGTGTTCGCCAATGAACCTTTATCCCTCGACCACCCACTGCGGAGCCTTGAGAATGTTGTGTTATCGCCGCATACTGCTGCCATGATACCGGAAGCCGCTCTGGCTGGTTTAGCGATAGCAGTAGATAACGTGGCTAACTTCCTCCACGGGCACCCCACTAACATGGTCAAGCCTGCCATGCAAAGATGACTGCACCGATTACAATCTGAGAGAATATAATTAGAGGTTTAAGGTCAGGGTACTTAATTAACCCTGTTATAAGAAAGGAGGCAAATCTATGACAAATGGGAGTCTATGCCGAATAGCTGGCATCATCTTGGTTCTGGTAACACTTCTTTCGGTGTCATGCGCTGGTGCCGGGCCAAAGCCTGAGACTTATTCAGCACCACCACCGATGACAATTGACACCAGTAAACAGTACACGGCTACTATTGAAACAGAAAAAGGGAACCTGGTGCTGGAGCTATTCGCCAGCGATGTTCCGCTAACGGTCAACAACTTTGTATTCCTCTCCCGTGAGGGATTCTATGATAATACTACTTTCTACCGCGTTATCCCTGATTTTATGGTTCAGGCAGGAGACCCTACTGGAACCGGAACCGGTGGCCCTGGTTACTCCTTCGCCGATGAATTCACCGAGCGTACCCATGTTGCCGGTGCTCTATCAATGGCTAATACCGGCCCTGATACCAATAGCAGCCACTTTTTCATTACTTACTCCCCCCAGCACCACCTCGATGGTAAGCACTCGGTATTTGGCCAGCTAATAGAGGGAATGGATGTCCTCGAAAAAATTGAGCAGGGTGATACCATAATACGAATAACAATTGAGGAAAGCTAACTAATCCTGGCTAAATAGGCACCGGTCTGAGCTGATGAAAAGGAAGATTCGTATTCAAGCAGGTTCAGTGACAGCGCTGGCAGAACTTAATAACACAAAGACTGCCGATGCTATCTGGCAAGCCCTGCCGTTGAGCGGTAATATCCATACTTGGGGAGAGGAAATATACTTTACCATCCCGGTGAAGATGGAGTTAGTAGAAGGGCGAGACGTAGTAGACTTCGGAGATTTAGGTTATTGGCCGCCAGGGAGCGCCCTGTGCATTTTCTTTGGCACTACTCCCATAAGTGACGAGGGCGAGATTCGGCCAGCAAGCCCGGTAGACATCTTCGGAAGCTTAGTTGACGACCCGAAAGTGTTTAAGGAGGTTAAAGAAGGAGAAAAGATAGTGGTGGAGAGAACAAAGAATGGGAGCGAATAATACCAATCATGGCTACACCAAAGAGATAAAGAGTAAAATCATCGAATTAGGTGCCGACCTTGTCGGCGTGGCTGATGTTGAGCCTTTAAAGCAACTAAAGTTAAATCCACCCGGCCTGTTAGACCCATTTCAAAGAACGATTTCTATCGCCATAAAACTCCCTGGAGCCGTATTTGAACATATTATTGATCGTCCCACGCCTATTTATTCCTCTGTTTACCGAACTGCCAATCGTACTCTTGATGAAATTGCCTTTCACACTGCCAATACCCTTGAAAGAGATGGCTTTAATAGCCTCCCCATTCCGGCAGCGCAAAGTTTGGATCGGGAAAATTGGTATGGTGCCATTTCGCACCGGGCTGTCGGCCGGATGGCTGGACTGGGATGGCAAGGAAAAAGTCTACTTTTGGTGAATCCCCAATATGGCCCCCGCATCCGCCTTGTCACTGTCCTTACTGATGCCCTACTCAAAATAGATAATCCAATAGAAAACCGTTGTGGAAAATGCAGCCGATGCCGCGATGCTTGCCCGGCAGGAGCTATAAAGGGTGTCAGCACCAAAGCTCACTACAAAACCAGAAGCGAGGCCCTTTATCTGCGACGTTGTGTAGAAAAACTTAATGAGTTTTCAAAACTTCCCGATGTGGATGAAATTATTTGCGGAATTTGTATCAAAGTCTGCCCCTTCGGGCGTTAAGTCGTCGAGGTGAGGGTTCAGGATGTGAACCTTGGCGAGATGTTTGAAGGTAATGGTTGAGCCTGCTCCTGTTATCTTGCTGACTAGCGTTATCCAAGTGCTTAATAACGGGACTTTTTCAGGGGCATCTAGAAGTTAAGTCTTGCGAAAAAAGAGCAGTGTTTGTGGAACCAGGTACACGACCTCTCCGCGACCAAAGGTCTTCTTTAGATTCCTCGTGAAAGTCTTGAGCCTTTGGGTGAACTCTTTATCCGAGAAAAGTAGATATGAGGACCAGGGCTTTCGGGCTACCCACTCCGCTAGAGTGTCAGCAGAAGATGCCCGAAAGGTCGAGGCAAATTCAACGGCAGCAAAAAGCTCAAAGCCATGCTCTTCAAAGAGATGCCTGATTTCCTCCAGGGAGGGTACCCTGGCTACATCCCTTATGGAAATTCCAGGAAAGAAAGCTAGGTCAATCTGACTCCTCAGCTGGGGGTGAGAGGTGGTAATTACCAGTAAGCGAGCTCCCTGCTTACTGACCCTGTGGACATCTGCGGCAACTCTGTCCCGGTCATGAAAGTAGTGCAATACCTGGGACAGCAACAAGAAGTCGAAGGCCTCTTCTTTGAACGGGAGGTAGTGGGCATCAGCCCTGGCTAGGAGACAGTTGCCACGGCCTTTCTCCTTCGCCTTGGCATTTGCTTGAGCCAACATAGCTTCGGTAATATCTATACCGTAGCAACGAGCTCCAAGTAGACGCTGGGCAAGGGGAACCAGATAGAAGCCGGTACCACAGCCGATTTCAAGGACTCGCCCGGCAATCTTCCCATAGTGGAATATGCACTCTAGCAGCCTCTCAAATTCTGCGGGGTTCATCTGTCGCTTAGCATCATAGCCAGCGGCAAGCTCTGTGAGGTCAATTGATGCCACCTTATCCATCTCCATAGCCAGTGCGCCATCACAATAGTCAGGTTGCCCCCCACCATGATATCTGGCAAGGGGCAACTAGACATTGAAGTTGAGACTACCTTAATTAGAGTTCTGCTAATGCAGCCTTAATCTTATTGTAGGCATCGTCGGTGACCCAGGTCTTCCACCGCTCCTCGTAGTTCTTCAGGTAGTAGTGGGCAGCCAGGCTCCAGTCCTGCACCTCATTTTCCTTAGACCAGGCAGCCGTTACGTTGACGGGCTGCAGACCTACATTCATTTTCATTAGCATCTCTCTCACGTCAGGAGCTATCTCCTTGAGGCTCTTGTGGAAGCCTTTATCAATGGGCAGGGACTCGTAGGCGCAGGCTTCACTGAGTGGTCGCAGGCTCGGGTCGTCCTTGGCGGCTATGATTTCATCCCAGAGTTCCTTGTTATATTCAGGCTCCTCCAGGACATACCAGTCATAGGCTCCCATAATCGCGGTGGGCGCCCAGTAGTAGCCGAACACCGGCTCGTGCTTCTTCTGCGCCCCGGCCAGGGCTGCCTCCAGGGCTCCGGCACTGCCGGTGTCGACGATGTTGTAGTAGTCAGATAGCCCGTAGGCTTCAAACTTCACCACGTTGATGGCGGTGCTCTGCCAGCCGATCATGCTGTTTAAGAAGGCTCCTTTGGTGGGGTCCTCAGGGTCCGGGAACAGCTCCCAGTACTCCTTTATGTCTTCGATGGTGTTGATGTTATACTCCTCGTGAACCCACTGGGGTATAATCCAGAACTGGGGACCGCCTTCGTAGGTCATCCCTCCATTCTCGATGTTCCCTTTGGCTATCTCCTCGTTGTACCAGTCGATTTGGTTCTGCTGCCACAGCTCCATGTGCACATGAACGTCACCCCGTGCCAGAGATACCTGAAGGACGGGCGTGGTCATCACAATGGTCTCTACCGGGTAGCCGTAGCCTTTCGTGATGATGAATTCGGCGATGGCGTTATTGATCCACAGGGACTCAAACTGAGTATCACCGAATTTGATGGTTGGCTTCTCCTCTTGCTCAGCCGGCCCACACCCCACAACCAGCGTGGCCATCAGCAGCAGTGCGGTTAGCAGTAATAGCCAGTGTTTCCACTGGAACTTGATGATATGCATAATAATAGGTTACCTCCTTTTTGTCTATGTTTGTTTTATTCTTCTTAAGCGGTAAGGTCTCCGCCGGTAAAAAGCATTCTGTTGTATTTTTGTTGTATTTCTGTCGTCTCACCTCCTTTCAGTTTTACTCTTAACTTTCGACCCTATGTCGCAGGCCGGGTCTCTGGCCTCTTAGCAACCCCCTGGCTGATGCGGTCCAGGATGATAGCGGCAAACACGATGGCGATGCCCGCTATAAACCCTCTACCCGGCTGTACCCGGGCGAGGCCATTCAGGACCTCTACACCCAAACCACCGGCACCTATCATAGAGGCCAGAACCACCATTGCCAGGGCCATCATGATCGTCTGGTTCAGCCCGGCCAGGACGGTAGGCATAGCCAGAGGGACCTGCACCTTGAGCAGCAACTGCCAGGGTGTGGCACCAAAGGACTGGCCAGCCTCTACTACCGAGGGGGCCACCTGCCGTATCCCCAGATTGGTAAGGCGGATGATGGGTGGAATAGCATAGATGAGGGTAGCCATCACCGCCGGCGTGATTCCCAACCCGAAGAGCATCAGCGCCGGAATGAGATACACGAAGCTGGGCATGGTCTGCATGCCATCCAGAATTGGCCGCAACATCCCCTCGAAGCGGTCGCTCCTGGCGGCGATAATCCCCAGGGGTAGTCCCAGGACCACACACAATAGGGTTGACGTAAGGGTGATGGCCAGGGTCAGCATGAGGAGGTCAATGAGTCCCATGAAGCTCATGTACCCAAGGAAAAGCATGGCTATTACGCCAAACCGTGTACCAACCACTCGCCAGGCAAGCAGTCCGGTTCCGATAATCACCAGCCACCAGGGAAGCCACAGGAGAAAGTCACGAAAGGGGAGCAAAATGCCCAGCACTATAGTCCTGATAACTATGAAGAAAGGTTCCCAGTTGATAACCACCCAGTCCACCACCCCATCTATCCACTTGATGACCTCCCATCCGAAAACCCATTCCTTGGGGAAATCAATGGCTGCCCCAGGAGACTCATCAGTCGGCACGTTGGCGTAGAGAGTGACAATCCCTACCGTCAGGATAGCCAAAACCATCACGATAATTGTGATTTTTACCGCTGTCGGCAATCTGGAGCGCCCACTATTACCCGCCAGTCGCTGCCAAATCGTTCGGCTTCCAGCCGAGACATCAGTAGAGGTCTCTTTAGTTGTGTCTTTTCGCAAGGGGTGTTTATACCTCACAGAAAATTTGCGAGACGATGCTTCTGTCATGCGCTTGCGTCATGCCATTGTTCTTGGCATTAGTTTTTATTGCTGTTGTCTGACTGCATGGCCTCAATTAGTCTCGGCCTGGTGACTATCCCCAGCAAGCGTTTTCTTTTATCTAACACAGCGAGGGGGATATCGTCGTTAGCTACCAGAGGCAGGCCTTGCTCTAAGGTGGTGTTTGGAGAAACCGTGGCCGGGTCGCTTCGGACTATCTCTCCTACCTGTGCCACTCCCTGCTGTACTGACTCCTCTACCCGCTCCATGGTGGTAATTCCCTTGAGCCTGCCGTCACCATCAATGACAAAAGCTACTGCAACCTGCTTCTCCTTCATCCCCTTCAGCACCGCCTTAAGGTTCTGCTCACTGCCTACCAATACCGGAGGCTGCTCCATGATGCTTTCTACCGGAATAACCTGCCCCCGGGGCACATCTTTGACAAACTCGCTTACATACTCATCAGCGGGTTGGGATACTATCTCCTGAGGGGTGCCAATCTGTACAATCTCCCCGTCTTTCATAATGGCGACACGGTCACCCAACTTCAGTGCCTCAAGGAGGTCGTGAGTGATAAAGACCACTGTCCGCTTCATCACCGAGTGCAGGTTCAGAAACTCGTCTTGCATTTGCCGCCGGATGAGTGGATCCAGAGCACTGAAAGGTTCGTCCATAAGTAATATCTCAGAGCCTACTGCCAGAGCCCGGGCCAGCCCCACTCTTTGCTGCATGCCACCACTGAGTTCGTGTATGCGGCTCTTTTCCCAGCCCTTAAGTCCCACCATCTCCAGGGCTTTAAGTGTCTTTTCATTTCTCTCTTTTTTATTCTCACCACGAATTTCCAGGCCAAAGGTGACATTGTCCAGCACTGAGCGATGAGGCAGGAGACCAAAGCTTTGAAAAACCATGCTCAACTTATGGCGACGGCACTCTTTAAGCTCATGGTCAGTCATCTGGGCAATGTCCACTCCGTCAATGAATATTGTACCCCTGGTTGGTTCTATAAGTCGGTTAATGCAGCGAACGAGAGTTGATTTTCCGCTCCCAGAGAGCCCCATGACAACGAAGACTTCGTTCTCAGCTACCTCGAACGACACGTCCTTTACCGCTACAACATGCCCGGTCTCCTCTAAGAGCTTTTGCTTAGTCATACCATTGTTGGCAACATCCAATATACCTTCAGGGTGAGGCCCGAAGATTTTCCACAGATTTTGGCACGAAATTTTCCTCTTCTTTTCAGCCATTTTTCGCTCCTTGAGATACCTCTTTGCAGATAATAATCTAGCTACATACTACAAAGTGAGCCTGGCGCTCAGTTGAGGCCTGAAAGGGGAAATAGTAAAGTAAGCATAAATGAGGAATAAAGGGGTCTTATTGTATCCAGTCACTCATATCATAAGCCACATAATCCTCTCAAGAAAAACACTCCCGAACTGCCAACCTGCATTTAACTGTGCCTCTTTAGAGAGATATATCGTTACACTGTACCAAGGAATGATTGGTATGTCAATACCCAATACTCATCCATATCTTGGTGACACTTCACCTCTTCCCGTCTATTTTCCTCTTACTCTTTCTCTCCAACACTGCAGGAATTGCCACGAAGTCTCTCATTATAAGTAGTACTAAGATTAGGGGCACCCAACCATAGACAAGACTATTGGCATTACATATTGACAAACGTCTACATATGCAGTACAATGTAGCCCATCAGGTGGTGTCAAATCATTGACAAGAGTCTATAATCAGTCTACTATTTGTTAAGCGGTACGAGATGTCAAGCGCTATTCACTGTTCCTCTTAGACACTAAGGTAAATCGATTTCGGATAAGAGGACTACGAAGGAAGACGGACTGAGATTGATATCAAGACTTGAAACAGAAAGCTTCAAAGGAAAACCAGAAGTGAAGGGACAGTAACCAGCTAACTATCAGTGAGTTCAACTGTATAGCTACCAAATGGGTACGACTATAGGCATAAGAACAGATATGAAAAATCGCGAATGTGACTGTCTGGACGAACCAAGGGATTACTCTCAGGGTAAAACCGATGTCTTATGCAATAGAAAACTTATCTGTCCCCGATGATTTGAGATTCGTTTGCTTGGCAACCATTTGATGCCATGCGTGCTGTTGAAATGCTTAAGGAAAGACAGAATAGTAGAAGCGCTCACAGCCAACTACAAAACCAAGCCATAAGGGAATTTTTGTCTAAGCACAAATTCCGCTTTAACGGCTCGGACGTACTGGTATTTGTCCCCGTTTACAATGAGGAACACACAGTGGACAAGGTTGTTAAAGGAATAAGGGACTGCTGTAACTTTGACCTACTGGTGATTGATGATGGCTCAACGGATTCTACCCCTGGTATTCTCCGGCAGCTAGATGTTGAGGTGGTAATACATCCCTCCGGTATAAAATCAAACGTGCTTCTCAGCGCGCTCAAGGTGGCACGTGCCCTGGGCTATAAATATGCTGTTAAAATCGACGGTGATGGCCAGCACAATCCTCAGGATATACCCAGGTTATATGAACATGCCGTTAGAACTGGAGCCGATATTACCATCGGGTCAAGACACCTTAACGGCTTTAACGCCAAGCTCTTGAGCATTGATGGCTCCGGTATGTGGTTCTGCTCCAAGTTGGTATCTTTAATATCCCGAAAACGAATTACAGATGCTACCTCTGGATTTAAAATCTGGAATGCCAGAGCCTGTGAGACCGCAATTCAAGCGATTGAGGCTGGCAAGCTGGTGGAACACTCAACTTATCATGTGGAGGAGCTAATAATCGCCGCCAAAAAGAAGCTCAAGGTGGAGGAGATAAGCGTAGTGATTCGCCCTCGAGAATACGGGGAGTCAAAGTCGTACACTAACAGAAAGCTGGTCTTATTCCCGTTACAGTTGGTGCGGAGCACATTGAGAGCGCTCTTTTAGTATGGCACAATGTGAATGAATGAGACTAGTAAAAATCAAAGTCGGAAGGTAAGAGGAATCGGCTTAATATTTCCACCGCCTTCCAAGCAGCCTAGCGAGCTTTTTCAAAGGCGCTTGGCTGATTTGATTCAGCTCCTGGAAAGCCCAGATACAGATATCCTTGTAATGACCAACAAAGACTCGCTGCTGAATACCAATAAGAAAGTCCAATTCGTCGGTAATGTAAAGTGTGCTGATGCCAATGCAAACCCCCTATCGTATATCTGGGGCGACCTCAAAGCCCAGACAAAGATATCCTGGTCTTTGATGACAAGATTCAAAGATGTAGATGTTATTGTCTGGAGGGCGCGCGCCAGTACTATCATCATACCTCTTTTCCTAGCTAAACTTAAGGGTAAGAGAGCAATTTTGTTTGTTGAGAGCAACGCCTACAAACTTGTCAGGGAGTTTCATCGTGGACCACTGGCAATACAGGGAGCTATCCTCTCTGGAATTTACAAGCTCATAGAAAGTGTGACTCGCTCTCTCTCAGATAAAATAGTCGTAAGTGTGCCGGGCTTGCTTAACCAGCTGCGGCTGGCTAAATATAAGGACAAAGTCTTTCCTTCTCCGACTTGTGATGTCTTCCTTAGCAGTGACTTTAGAATAGTTAAACCGTTAAACCAAAGAAAAATGTTAATCGGCTATATCGGCCGTATGAGCCAAGAGAAAGGTATACTAAATCTGGCTAAGGCGATACCGCTAATACAAAGCCAATTGAGCCAGGTCGAGTTTGTACTTGCCGGGGATGGTCCACTACTTAATCAAGTCAAAGATGAATTGATAAATTTTATCTCCGAAGGTCAGGTAAAAGTTCCTGGGTGGATTACTCACCACGAGACTCCTGGCTATCTTAATGAGATGAAGTTGTTGGTCTTACCTTCTTATTATGAAGGCCTGTCAACCATTGTTTCCGAGGCAATGGCATGTGGCACACCGGTGGTAGCAACGCCAGTTGGGGCAATCCCTGACAGAATCAAGGATAGCGAAACCGGCTTTATTATGGAAGATAATTCACCGCGATGTATCGCCGAGAATATTATCCGGGCTTTAAACTATCAAGAACTGGATAGAATAGCTGCCAATGCCCGTGCTTTAGTTGAAAAAGAACACACCTATGAGGTAGTGAAAGAAAGATGGCACCAGATTCTAACCAGTATCAACTCAGAATAGAAGCAACTGAGTTATAAATGGACAACAATAAAGAACTAAATGGCTTGAAAATAACCTATGTAAGCCAAGCCCCGGTGGACCGGGCTGGGGTGGGTGGTGCGGCACGGGTCAAAAGTATGGTAAGCCTTTTTAAGAAGCTCGGGCTTGAAATCAATCTTATCTCATATTCGATACTTTCCGATAAGTTTGGTATAGAACATAAGAAAATAGACCAATCATTACAGACAACTACGGTGAATATGCGTTCTAGTTTACCAAAGTTTCTAAAGGGGCTGGCCCTTTTTCCAATCTTTCTTTATACCTGGAAATCTTGTAAGAACTGCGACCTTGTGTTTGCCGATTCAACCAATGTCGTAACATCCCTCCCAATAGTTATCTTGGGGAAGATGTTCCATAAGCCAATAATTGTGGATTACATTGACTTAGAGACTGTTAAGCTACCCAACTTTATCTATCGGTATATTAAAAAGAATGCCGACGTCGTCTTTGCCATTAGCCAGCGTCTACTTGACTCTGCCAAGGTAGAGTATGGCTGTAAAAATGTCGCCTACGTGCCAATTGTCGTCGATACCAACCACTTTAGGATGTACCGGAAGGATAGAGAGGGAATAAGAGAAGCACTAGGGATTAAAAAAGGTGAAACGGTAATTGGATACGCCGGGTCTTTCTGGTATGTTGAAGGAGTGCCTATTCTTCTTAAAGCATTCGAAAACCTGAAAAATAGATACCCAAGCATTAAATTAGCCATAATGGGAAAGAAATACATGACAGGCCACGACGATATACCAAAACTTGTGGCCGATATGAATCTTGAAAATGAGGTCATCTTAATCCCTTCACAACCTCACGAGGATGTCCCCAAGTTTTTATCTGCCTTTGACATCCTCTGCTGCCCTAAGATTGATTGTGAGATAAATAGAGCATCTAACCCGGTAAAAATTCCAGAATATTTGTCTATAGGCTTACCTACAGTTTGTTCCTCTTTTGACTGGATTACTAATATTATTGAAGATGGGGTCAATGGTCTTCTGGTTAAAGCGGGAGATGTTAAAGATTTAGAACAGAAGTTGGAATGGATTATATTGAATCCAGAACGCGCCAGAGAGATTGGCGAGAAGGGAAGGATGACGGCAATAGAGAAATACAGCCTTGCTACGATTGAAAATACGATTAGACAATCCATAACAGAGGTTATAGTTCAGAAAGGATAGAAAGAAGACTAACCAACATTATTGGAGGGGAATATGGCCAAGATACTTGTTACCGGGGGCATGGGCTTCATTGGCTCTAACCTTACCCCTGAGCTTAGAAGGAGAGGGCACGAAGTCTGGGTTTGTGATCTTAAACATTCAGAAGGACCAAATTACATTAGATGCGATGTCGCCAAATACCGCCACCTTGAGAGGATATTTGAAGAAGCTAAATTTGACTATGTCTATCACCTGGCAGCCGAATATGGTCGCTGGAATGGAGAAGATTATTATGAAAATCTCTGGCTCACCAATGTGATAGGCACTAAGAACATGATAAAGCTTCAGGAAAAGAGGAAATTCCGTATGATTTTCTTCTCCAGTGCTGAGGTCTACGGCGATTACGAAGGAGTGATGAGCGAAGATGTCATGGATAAGGTGCCCATAAAGCAGATGAACGATTACGCTATATCCAAGTGGGTGGGAGAACTTCAAGTATTAAACTCGGAAGCTATGTTTGGGGCAGAAACAGTAAGAGTGAGGCCAGTTAACGCCTATGGACCTCACGAGTACTACAGCCCTTACCGTGGTGTAATCCCCGCCTTCATCTACATGGCACTAAGGGGTGAGCCCTACACCGTTTACCTCGCCCATAAACGCATCTTCGACTACATTGAGGATACCTGTCGCACTCTGGCTAACATTGTGGACAATTTCGAACCAGGGGAGGTCTATAACATCGGTGGCAGGGAAGAATGGGAATGCGAGATAAAACACGTCTCTGACCTCATCCTAGAATATCTGGGTAAGAACGACTCCAAAGTTACTTACAAAGAAGCGGAGCCCTTTACTACCAGGGTCAAGCGCATTGACTTCTCCAAAGCAAGAAAAGACTTAAACCATGCTCCCGTAATTTCACTAGAAGAGGGAATCCCGAAGACAGTCGATTGGATGAAAAGTATATATTGTAAAGAGAGATGAGCAAGAAAAAACCAAATATTGGTATTGTTACCTTCCCAATACATGAAGCACATGTTACGCCTCTATCAAATTTTGTAGACATATTCTTTTCTCTCTCAAACGAGGTCTACCTCATCACAGGAAACGCCGGCATGGTGCTCTCTCGGGGTCGCAATAAACTACATATATATTCAATAACTCACAAAACAGGTGGCAATGTAGTTACTAGGATTGCGAATTATATTTACACAGAGCTAAGAATTTGCTACCGGCTGGCAAAAATAGCCAGAAATGTAGACTTATGGATATTTCCGATAGGGGGAGAAGGTTTGCTGCTGCCAATGCTCACGGCAAAATTGTCGGGGAAAAAGACGGCGTTAGCTTTATCAACCTCAGTGGCAAAGTTACTTGAACCTAAAAAGGAACCCTTCGCTAAGCTATTGGTTATTGTCGTAGAGATGAATCGCATCCTCGCCGACAGAATTATCCTTTACTCGTCAAGCCTCATAAAGGAATGGAACTTAGAAAAACACAAGCATAAAATCGCTATTGCCCGTAAACATTTTTTAGACTTTGATAAATTTCAGATGGAAAGAAAACTTGCCGAGAGGGAAAGCTTAGTTGGCTACATAGGGCGTTTCAGTGAAGAAAAGGGGGTATCAAATCTTGTTAAGGCAATTCCAATGATAACGGGAGAGGCCAAATTTCTTATTGCCGGGGAGGGTCAGCTACGGGATGACATTGAGAAATGCTTAAATGAAGATAAGTTAAATGATAGAACAAACCTCGCGGGATGGATTCAACACGATGAGCTGCCTAATTATTTGAACCGATTAAAATTGTTGGTTTTACCTTCTTACATAGAGGGACTTCCCAACATCATGCTTGAGGCGATGGCTTGTGGCACGCCAGTCTTAGCCACCGCTGTTGGCAGTATGCCGGAACTAATAAAGGATAGCGAAACCGGATTTGTTATGGAGGATAATTCCCCAGAGTGTATCGCTAGAAATATCATCAGGGCTCTCGGTCATCCCAATCTTGAGGGAGTTGCCCAGGATGCTCGCGCCCTCGTTGAGAAGGAATTCACCTTTGAAGCTGCCGTGGAGGCGTACAAGAAGATATTAAGCAGCATTCTGAGAGGTAATAGTAAGCGTGATTGAGTCATCAAGAACTTCCAGTGCCAGAAACCTCTTCTTGCTCATCCTCATATTCCTCATTGCCACCGACCTGGCTGTTTTTTTCGATATACCCTTCTTAAGACAAACCCTTGGTTTCCTTTTTATCACCATCTTGCCAGGGTTAGTAATCCTTCAAGTTCTAAGATTAAATAAGTTGAGCACAATAGAGACTATTTTATACTCCGTTGGGTTGAGTATAGCCTTTTCGATGTCCGCCGGACTCCTCGTTAATTCATTATATCCCTTCTTTGGTATTTCTCAACCGCTATCGACCATGCCGCTGATAATCACGTTAAGCATAATTATCCTGCCGCTATCTATTATCGGCTACTTGAGAAGCAAGGATTTTCCAAGTTCTGCCTCCATAAATATAAAGGAATTATTCTCCCCTTGGGTATTATTTTTGCTCCTGTTGCCCATTATAAGTGTTCTTGGAGCTACTTTGTTTAGTTTCTATGGGAATAATGTTGTTTTGCTTCTCTTAATCGGCTTGATTTCACTGGCAGTCATCCTAGCTGTGTTTGATATAATCCCGACCAAGTTATTCCCCTGGGCAATCGTTATGATAGCGCTCGCTCTTTTGTTACATAGGGCTCTGGTGCCATTTGAATTTTTACCAAGCGGCGATGTCATGTGGGAATATTACGCCTATAAAACGGTGGAAATAAATTCCTACTGGGATCCAGCAATAAGCGGTAATTTAAATGCCATGCTGAGCGTGGTGATGCAGCCAACGGTATATTCAGAATTGCTGAACATAGATGGTGCCTGGGTATTTAAGGTCATATACCCCTTAATCTTTTCGCTCGTCCCTCTAGCATTGTACAAAGTCTATCAAAGGCAGACGACGGAGAAGGTTGCTTTTCTATCAACCTTCTTCTTCATGTCAGTATTTGCCTTCTTTTATACACTACCTGTCATCGGCAGGCAGGAGATTGCTGAGTTATTCTATGTCTTAGTGATTATGCTCCTGCTGAGCAAGGAAATGAATAGTTTGAATAGAGCTGCGCTACTGATAATCTTCGGTGCCTCACTTGTAGTATCACATTACGCACTTTCATACATTTTCATGTTTCAAATGTTCGTGGCACTACTTATATTACACACAATAATGAAGAAACCCACCACAAATGGTTTAAGCGAGAATCTAAGAAATGTAACACTGAAAAAGGGGGTAACGCTCTCTGGGACTTTTGCGGTGCTATTCTTTGTTTTGGCGCTGGCATGGTATATATATGTGTCCGGTTCGTCCACATTCAGCACCGTTGTAGCTAGCGGCCAGCACATGTATAACAGCCTCACCGATTTCTTTTCTTTAAGTGGCAGAGAACCGGAAGTATTGGGTGCTATTGGACTGACTCCTATAACATCCTGGTTAAGTTATATCTTTAGACCTCTACAGTATGCGACGCAACTTTTTATTACTGTGGGGCTCGTCAGATTAGTAATAAAGTATAAAGAGATGCGATTTGCCCGAGAGTACATGGCGATGTTACTCTTTAGCTTTGGGCTGATATTGGCAACCATTGTGGTACCCACTTTTTCTCAACAACTTAACACAGAAAGGACCTACCACATAGCCCTCATTTTAGCTGCACCACTTTGTATCTTGGGTGGTGAAACTGTCTTTAAGTTTATATTTAAACCATTCCGGCACATTTCATTGAGCTCATCTACATGCGCAAAAATATTGTTGCTCATTTTGATACCTTACTTTCTATTCAACACCGGGTTCGTTCATATACTGGTTGGAGAAAAGACTGGTTCGTTATTGGGTCTTCACCAGTATAAAACAGGCAATGATGAAGAGAAAGCGATGTTCTATATCAAGTGGATACAGAAAGAAGACATTTTTGGCGCCAGGTGGTTAGCAGAGAACAGCATAGATAACCCAACAGTTTATGCCGGATGGTCGTCAAAGCACTATCTTTTAAGTCCTTACGCCCTGGTGCCATTTAAAAATACCCGCCTCCTGGGCAATCAAACGCATATTGAGAAAAATTCATTCGTTTTTCTAAGATACTATAACATCAGGGAGAACAGGATATTAACCGATTATACTGCTGGAGAAATGGTTATTAGTAAGACAACGGAAATATCCCAAATTGTTGAGATGAACAAAATATATTCCAATGGTGGCAACGAGGTATACAGATAACTCTCACTTACCTTGACCATCGGTTTTTGAGATGGTACAGAGAGTTTCTAAAAGTCCCATAGATTTTGGAACTTCTGCTCATCACACCCTTCCCAAGATATGAACGCACCATGTTTATGTTGGTTTTGGCATCAAAAGGGTTTAGGCTAAGAATCTTTTTGTATTCCTCTTGCGCTGCTTTTAGCTCATTATTATGCACATGTATATCGGCAATTACTTTGTGGAAATATATTTTCTCCTGTTTGCTCAAATATGAATGTAGACTTTTTATGCCGCTATCATTTATGGCTTTTAATATCTCTTCACCTAGCTCGTTTCTCGTTAACCTTAAAGCCAGTAAATGACATAGTGTTGACTCTTCCCAATTCGTGAGCCTAATGTTGCTGTCATGATACCTGAATTTATACAAAGCCTTGGTTAAATTCCTCGTCTGATAATGCTTGGCAATTCTCAACCAAAGTTCGTAATCCTGTGAATACCTGATTAATTCGTTGTAACCTCCCAAATTATCAATAACCTCTTTCCTGAACATTACCGAACCATGCATGAATTGGTTCTCTTTGAATAGTGCGTTACCCGGATTTGCCAAGGCAATTCTTTTCCCTATTCCTTCCCCATCTCTATTTATCTTATAAAAGCTGGTACCTAATAATGCCGTTTCTGGATGCTTCTCAAAATACTTCATCTGCTCCTCAAAGCGATTTAGTAGAGATATATCATCTGCATCCTGTCTGGCGATATATTCCCCTCCGGCTAGTTTCAATGCCTTATTCAGAGATTTTGTTAGTCCAATATTCTTCTCGTTGTTTATCAGTCGAATTCTTTCATCTGAGTAGCTCTGGATTATCGAAAGGGAGCTGTCCGTGGAACCATCGTTGACGATGATAAATTCAAAATCAGAGAAGGTCTGCTTTAAGATGCTCTCTATGGCTTCCCGCAGATACTTCTCTCCGTTGTACACCGACATTACTACGCTTATTTTTGGGTTTTTTAGTTTTACACCCTCAAATATCATCTCTTACTTCTCAAGACTAAAAAGAGTTTATGACCGGCAAAAGTTGCCAACAATTTATTCAACACAAATCCGAATCCCCTGACCCAAAAGCTTTTCCCTTGATAGTCATGTAACCTTTGCAGCAACGGCTTGAATATTCTAACCTCATCTTTAAATCCTTTTACCCCGCTGCCGGTTTCTTTCTTCAAGAGTTCAAATCCCATGGCTTCAAAATCCTTTATAACTGTTTCCGGGTCTAGTGCAAACTGATAAAAATTCTCCTTTCCCTCCCGGTCTCTATTAAACTCCTCGTATAAGCCAAGTTTTGCCTTTAATCTCCTCAAAGGTGACATGTAAGGAAAAGTTAAGAATACATAGCCACCGTTAATTAATACCCTCTGCATTTCTTTTAGAATATCATGGTATCCATCCCAGTCATGCTCTATTACACCCAATGACCAGTATCCGGTAAAATGATTATCGGGGAATTGAAGATTCCTTACATTTCCCACTCTTACATCAAGCTCAGGAATAGCCTTTTTTGTCTTCTCTATTGTTTCCTTGGCAAAATCTATTCCCACACTTTCATAGCCGTGAACATGCATGCAATAAACCACCTGACCTCTACCACAGCCTCCTTCCAGAATTCGCCCCTTCTTATCAGGAATATATTTTCTCAATGTTTTTAGAGCAAACTTATCGTTTTTTCCTCTTTCTATGCTGGCTCTGAAGTTTTCTACTTCCCAGTGGCCAGCCCAGAAATCCGGAGTGGCACTTTCTCCAATATAAACCAGCCGTCTATTTTCTTTGTCGTAATATACTTTCATGGGAATACCTTTGCAATCTTAGTGGATTAAAAGGCAAGTAACCACCGTAAGGCAGGACTGCTGCCTTTAAACTTACATTAGACAGATGCGTCATAATTTCTCAGCCGTAAAGTAAATTTGGGGACATAATCGACCTAATAACCTTATTTTCTCTAAAGCCCTCTCGATATGTAGCACAGCTCTCAGCCTTGTTTGCCCTCTGACAAGCATAAAGATGTAAGGTAACTGCCTCAAGAGAAGAAAACCTTCGCTTTTCTTAATCTTTAAGCCATGGCTATTGAGTAACCTACCTACATTATGGAAGGAGTAATAATTGATTTCATAAGCATATTTCGGTCTTTTACTTCTTCGACTATGAACTGAACCTATTAGAGATCCGCCTGGCTTCAATACTCTGCTTAACTGCAATAGCGCCTTATCAATATCATTACAATATGACAATACACCACCTGTAGCCAAAACGAAGTCAAAAGTCTCATCAGCAAATTCCAGGCATTGGACATCCATCTCAAGGCACTCTAGGTTTTTACTTACCCCCGCTTCCGTCATTACTCTCTTGGCCATGTTCAGCATGTTTTTCGCAATATCTATCATGACTACTTTATTGTTCTTTGCCAGTGGAATAGCATGCCTGCCGGTGCCCCCTCCAGCAACTAATATTCTCTTACCTACTTGTTGATACAGGCCTGACAGAAATCCTCTTTCCTCTATGTCTGCCCAAATATATGGAATCCTCTTCCACTTCTGGTGATAAGCCTCAGCTTTTTCATTGTACCAGTCCCTAACATCATACATTGCCTTCACCCCATAAATATCTTATGGACATTAAGAACCCCATAATCTTTAAGCTTTTCTGCCAAATAGCTCATCTCAAAGCATTGTACCAGTTCTTCGCAGCCCTGAAATATAGGTTGATATCAGACCTCTTAAGCATAATAACATTGATTGGGGAATTACCGGATAGTTTGCAATAGACAAATAATTTCACGATTGCCATAAGGCTATAGGTAATACTGGTTGCCCAGGCGGCGCCCATGATGCCGAATTCTGGAATTAAAATAATGTTTAAGATTATATTGGCGACTAAACTTGCCGAGGCAATGTATGCGTTTATCATTGGTTTTCCCCTGGCAACTATGTCATTTGCCAAAATACGCTCCATACTGATAGCAACTATCCCTACCAGAAGAACCTGGAGAGGTTCAACGGCAGGAAGATACGCCTCCGAATATAGAAATGGAATTAACCACTTGCTTAACCCAAAAAGTAATAAAGCTCCCAATATGGTTATGAGTAAAGTATTGCGTGACACCAGAGGCGTGAATCTCTTTTTCTCCTCTTCGTCCTTCATGGCAACGACTTTGGGATAAAGTACTGTGCTTACTGCCTGGGAAAGCATCCACAGTTTTTCCACAACCGCAACCGAGATAACATAAAACCCAACCATCAGGGGATTAAGAAAATAGTTAAGCATGAAGGTATCTATCCTCAGGTGAAGAGACGCCGCTACAGTCCCCAGATATGCTTTGTATCCGAAGCTAAAGAGAGACCCAACAATTCTCTTATCAAGCTGAAAGTAGCGCAACTTGCCATTTGAGGACTTAAGAATCCAGGGAGTCGCCACAATAACGGTAAGAAGTAGAGATAACAAATTGGCGGTAATCGCTCCGGCAATCCCGGCATCCAGTATCATAAGGAAGAAAGCTATCAAAGCTAATAGCGAGATGGAATGAATAATTACCAGAGCATTATACTTCTTGATTTCCTGAAGACCGAGCAAGATGCCACTCAGAGACTGAAAGAAAAGTAATTGAAAAGGAATAAGCGCTAAACTTAGCAGTAGAAGCACTTGTGGAACAGTCGGCAGAATTGAATTGCTGAAGAAGAAAACGACGACCAAGCCGATGATTATGGAGCCTAGGCTAATTATGAAACTAGAGGTTAATACCGTTCCGACGAGGTCGCTACGGGGATAGGTACCTTTTCCCATATGATAAACAGTTGCACGGGCGAGCCCAAGGTTGGTAAAAGTGACTATCATTGAGGGAACGAGAATAGCCAGCGCATAAATACCTTGTCCCTCAGGACCCAGGATACGGGCTACGATAACACTGGTGGCGATACCTATTAGCAGGGTGAGAATTCGTGTCAGGAAAGTAACGCCTACATTTGTTATGAATTTCATTTCTTAGGTTAAGCCTGACCATTTTGTGCCATAGACACAACCTTTAATACTGACTACTTTATGGTCTTGCATCTCATTCAAAAAAATGTGCCGTTCTAAATCATTAAAGTGTGAATTTAATTCAGGCTGATATTTTTTGATTCTCTATTGCGAGGGGTGTCCAAATAAACTCGTTCTCAGTTTTCATCCGGCAATTCTGATTCCTAAATGCACATTATCAAACCATGTTTGCATAAATAGCCTCTTGTTTTTTGGCTACCTTTTTCCAGCAAGGAATCCGGCATCTCTTACCGCAGAAGAAATCCCGGGACCAAACTTAGCCGCCGTCTCTATCTTGTCCCAGTTATCTTTGAACCATTGTATCGTGTTCTTAAGGCCCTCCATAAATTGGGTCCTGGGCTCATAGCCAACAAGCTCCTTAGCCTTATCAATAGAAGCAAGAAGCCTGTTTTTCGTGTCCCACTTTCTACGACTAACGAATTGGACTCCTGAATCATTACCTACCGCTTCGTTTATCATGTTGGCAAGGTCAATAATCTTTACCTCTTTTCCAGAAGCGAGGTTGAATTCGTGTCCTATTGCTTGCTTGTAGTATCCCGCCCTAAGTAAACCGTCCACAAGGTCCATGACATATGTGAAATCCCTTGTCTCTTCGCCTGTCCCGGTTATAGGTAGCGGCAATCCCTTCATCGCCCAGTATATGAAATTAGGTATGACATTGCGATACTGGCCAGGCACTTCACCGGGTCCGTAGGAATTGAAGAATCTTGTTTTTATCGCTGGTATCCCATGATGGTTGTAGAAGAAATTGCAGTAAAGCTCTCCAAGCATCTTTGTGACTTGGTAAGGCGAGCTAAGGTTCATGGACATAAAATCCTCTTTTAACGGCAATGGCGCGTCACTACCGTAAATAGAGCAACCAGAAGATGCATAGATAAATCTATCCACACCTGTGAGTCTAGAATATTCCAACACCTTTAGTGTACCAAACCCATTTACTTGCAAGTCCCTTTCTGGATAATCCACGGAATTCTGATTAGCGAAGAAAACGGCCAGATGAAAAACTATCTGAGGTTCCTCATTAAACACTCTTTTGAGGTCTATATCATTTGAAACATCTCCCTTTACAAAGATGAGATTTGGCAGTGACGGAACATTCCAGGCCTCAGAGGCACTTAAATCATCTAAAGCAATAACCATCCTGGCACCTAATTGCCCCACTGCTCTCACCAAATTACTGCCTATGGCGCCAGCTCCGCCGGTAACAAGGATGGTTTTTCCCTTGTAGTATTCCGCTATTTCTGGCATTGTTCCATACTTTCCCATTTCCATCACCTCCTTATCTCCATTGAGCACTACGTCTTCCCAACTGCTTAGATAAGCTCATTTTAACACAAGATTTTGAACCAGCTTAGTGAACTGCTCAATCCTTTTGTCCCACGTATGATGAGCACGAACATAGTGGTATGCGCTTTCAATGATTGCATTTCTTTTGTCGTCATGCCCTAAATAGTAGAAAAGTTTATCATCAAAGTCAGATAAGTCATTTTCAAACATGATGCAATGTTTACCATCCTCAAAGAGACCTTCATAAACCGGGGAACGCTCACAGAACAAGAGACTTTTGGAAGCCATCGCTTCATAATAGCGGGTGCCCACCAAATCAAGTGGAGATAGTGTATTGAGACAGACTCTGGTTGCATTCATGTGGCGAGAATAGGCTTCAGCGGGTAAAGATCCTTTGCCCCAATAGATTCGATATCGCGTGTAGCGAGGCTTTGTAATATTCCATTTCCAAAATGTGTAAAGTATGCGTCTCTTAATACGAATCCGAACGTCTGATTGAACTCCCGGAATGGGGTTTTGAAGGATACCGGTAAATGAGAGGTCCCAACGTTTCTCTTCTCCATAATCATAGAAGAGGCGCTGATTAACGGCGAAGGGCCAGTGGGTAAACTTGACACCCGTTTGTTTGCTCCAATTCTCTGCACTGTGGTGATGTGTAAAGACTAAATCAATTTGATTCTTTACAATATAGTCCAACTTCTCATTAAGCTTCTTGTACTCTTTGTTGAGAATCATTACCTTCGGCAAACTACATTCCTTTAGTCGTAGGTCGGGGTGTAAATCGAATGGCTCACCCAGTCGTTGATTCTCCCATCCATGCCCAATGCAAACTATGTCTGGATTGAATTGGCAACGTTTCAGAATAGCTACTATTGAAACCGAGACGTCATAATCTGGGAATCCTGGTCCGTAAAGGTAAAGCGTGTGGTATTGCTGAAGACTCGTGATCACATCTTGCTGATAGAATGCACCTCTATAGCTGGCGAAATCTGGCGACAGATAAAGAATTCTTAACTTAGCCATTTTATCGCTCCGTGACAAGAGATTTTAGATTAGATTCTACTTTCTCAGGGGTCATTACTCTTAACGTACCATTCAATTGTTTTCTTTAATCGCTCTTATTTCGTTGGCACTAAAATTACCAATGCGGATTTCAAGTTCTCTCCCAGCACTCAAATTGCCCCGTTATCTCAAATCAAGGTTCTCCCTCCATATAGCTATAACCCTTCTTAAACCCTCGTCAAGAGAGATCTTGGGCTCCCATCCTGCTAACCCGGTAATCTTAGCATTCGATGAATTCAAATAGAATATCTCACCTGGTCTGCGAGGCCTGGTATCCCAGTTAATCTTGCCTTTCCAATTAAGAATGGTCTGGATTTTTTGAGCCAGTTCTGAAATGGCTAAAGCATTGGCGGGACCGGTATTAAAAACCTCCCCCAAGAGGTTTGACCCAGTATCTCTAAGCACTGTTAGATAAAGGTTGGTCAGGTCATCAATAAAAATGAAGTTTCGGAAAGGGCGACGGTCTCCGAGATTGATCTCCCTACCCTTGAGCATCTGGGTTGTAATTGTTTCGACAATAAAATAATCGTTTTCTTTTCTGCCATAACAGTTGGTTTGCCTAAAAATAATAGCAGGGAATTTGAAAGCGTAATGCAGATATTGTAGATACTTCTCACAGGCTACCTTGGCTACCGAATAGGGGCAAGCCGGTCTGACCTCATCTGTCTCAACAAAAGGCTCTCTTTTCTCCTGGATACCATAGACCTCCATTGAGGAGGAGAAGATGAATTTTTCTAAGTTTGGGCACTCTTTTCTAGCGGCTTCAACTATATTGATAGTACCCAGATAGTTGGTTTCGGTTACCTCAAGGGGATGGTCAAAGGAGTACGCTACTGGGGTTATGGCTCCTAAGTGGCAAATACAATCGGGTTTGAAATCTGCTACTGCCCAATGAATAGCTGCTGGGTCGATTAATGACCCATAGTACATATTGACCTTGCCCAGTAGCCGCTGGGTAGTAGGATAGTTCAATCTATTCGTCTGCCGTATAAAGCCAGCTACGGTAAAGCCAGAATTGACCAGTGCTTCAGCAAGGTAACCGCCAATGAAACCACTGATTCCAGTGACAAAGACCTTTTTCATGTAAAACCTCCTTTTTAGATATCATGTAATGCCTAACGAAAAGTATGCCAGAAATGGTCTACTTTCGTCGAGTCAGCAGCTAATTTCTTATTTCCACTAGTAAGGCCTAGTTCTGAAGGGTCCAGATAGTCATTAACATAGCTCTCCCCTTCTTTGTCTGCGCGAATAAGCCTTTCTACCATCCCCGTGATTTGAGGATAGTAATAACCCGAAGTATATTCCTCGCGGTTCTTAGCTAGTATTATTATATTCATGCTTGACCACGCTCTTTTAGTATCCCCACAATCTTTTGACCTGTTCTGCCATCACCAAATGGGTTCTCCCAGATTCTATCTTCGTTTAGCATGAACTTAACGCACTCTAAGATCTTACTTGGATTGACTCCGGCCAAAACATTGCTGCCAACTTCCAATGTCTCCGGCCTCTCAGTGTTATCCCTTAGAGTTACGCAGGGTACTCTTAGGATACAGGTCTCCTCCTGAACGCCACCCGAATCAGTTAGCACGAGCTTGGCATTAGCTTCTAGCTGCAAAAATTCCAGGAATCCAACAGGCTCGATTAAGATCACCCCTTTCGGGGCGGCTAGGTCGAATTCTTTCACCTGACCCCTGGTTCTCGGATGAATGGGAAAGATGACCGGTAGATTGAATTCACGATAGACTAATTCCAGACCGTCCAAAATACCTGCTAGTCTTTCTTTATTGTCAACATTCTCCTGTCGGTGAGCCGTTACTAGAAAATATTTATTGTGGTTCAATTTTAGCTTGTTGTGGATATCCGCCTTTCGGCATGCGATTTCCAAATTCTGATATACGGCATCGGTAATGGTATTTCCCGTAATGAAGATTCTATCTTCAGCTACCCCCTCCCTTAATACGTTATCCCTTGCCGCCTCCGTTGGTACAAATAGATAATCCGAGATAATGTCAGTTAGCACCCGATTAACTTCTTCAGGCATCTTCCGGTCATAGCTTCTCAATCCGGCTTCCACATGCCCAACCTTTATGTGCAGCTTGGCAGCCGCCAACGCACCAGCCAAAACGGTGTTGGTATCCCCTTCTACCAGCACTACGTCCGGCCCCTCTCTTTTTAGAACTTTTTCTATGCCGATGAGCATCTTCGCAGTTTCCTCAGCATGTGAACCAGAGCCTACGTTTAGGTTATGTTTTGGCATTGGCAGCTCTAACTCTTTAAAAAATACTTCATCTAGGTTGTAAGAATAATGTTGACCGGTATGTAGGATAAGGTAATCCGAACCTTCGGCCTCCAGTTCCCTGATGATAGGCGACATCTTTATTATCTCAGGGCGTGTTCCCAATATGATTGCGATTCTCAATCTACTTCTTTCGCGTTTCTTAATGAATGTGTTTTCATGACCCATCTTAATGCAAAAAGTATTAGCTTTCTAGTGGGTGAGTTCATACTAATACGCCCTCTTAAGAACAACTGCGTAGCCACTCTCTAACAAAGGGAATATTTTATCAAGGAACAACGAAAGCTGTTCTAGCCTAATAATTAAGCTAGTCAGAAACTTACTTTTTCGATAAAATTTCCATATTTCAATCTTAAGAACAACGGCTGGAATTGTCCACAATATAAAATGAAGGAGAAAACTGGTTAAGCCGCCTACTCTAATGGTCTCTTCTATACGAAGCCCATTTTTGCTAGCTAACCGCTTAATTATGGGCATGCTATATCTTCTATACCCGTGGATGTAATAAAGAAAAAAGCTGTATTTGCTCGGGATGGTTAACATTACGTTACCCCCATCCTGTAAGCACATCTTTATGCCTTTTAAGGCTTCATCATCATTTTTGATGTGCTCCAGGGACTGAATAGAGGTAATAAAGTTAAATCTCTGGTTAAGACCTTGTAGCTTTTCTGCATCTTGGGCCAGAAAGGAGATCTGCATACCACCTTCCTCTTTGGTTAGCCAAGATTCATGCTTCTTTATATCGATACCTAAATAAGACCCTTTGATACCATATGAGCTAAAGAACTGGTAGTAATGACCTGCCCCGCAACCGACATCTAATATCGTAGCCTTATCTTTAGGACAGTATTTGTCTATCAGATATTTAATAGCCTGATTCGTGTGCACTCTTGTAGGACTTTCGAGTATCATGTTCATAATACCCTCTTCATCAACTGCAATTCCTTCTCTACTAGACGGTCTAAACTATAGCTGTCAACAATGGTTATTCTAGCATTTTCACCCAATGTGCGTTTTAGTGCTTCATCATTTACAAGGGTTATGATGGCGTCTCTAATCGAAACTGAATCCGTGTCACACAGGATACCGTTCTTGCCGTGCTCAATCACCTCTTTTGACCCGTCTATCTTGGTTCCGACGACAGGTAGTCCACATGCCATTGCCTCTAGTAAGACCTTAGGCATGCCTTCCCATAAAGATGGCAAAACAAATAATTCATGTTGGTTTAAGACCCTGGGTAATTCATGGTTGGGGATATTGCCCAGAAAACTCACCTTCTCCCCATTATTTCTGGCGACTTCTTCTAACTCCTCACGTTGCTTCCCAGAACCAATGATACTAAGAGTACACGGTAGGTCCCGTAGAGCCTCCAGTAAAGCAAGGAGGTTCTTTTGTTGGACTAATCTTCCCACAAAGCAAATCGACCCTTTTCTCCTTTCCAGATTCAACGGTCTAAAGACGTCGGTTTCGATGTAGTTTGGAATCAAAACATGCAGGCTGCTGGGGTGGTAGTTTTTCTCTACATAGTCAAAGTTAGTTTTGGAGCTTGTGATGATACCACTTGCCCGTCTATAAGCAATTCTTTCAACAGTTCTCATTATCCATTTTATTCGGCTTTTGGGATTCCTTCGCATAAAACTAATAGATAGCATATATCCGGTTCTAACGAGCAGTTTCTTTCTATAAATAAGTTTGGTTAATACTGCGCTCCATGAACCCCACATTTGATTTGTTTTCAGAAGGTGAGCTTTCCTCAACACCCTATAATGAATGAATGGCAGCATGAATGAGTATAAAAGGCTACTTTGAATGTATTTCTTGGGAACTATAGTGATGTTACTGGCAAGATAATCTTTAAATCTTAAATCTTCCTTATCTCCATAGGTAAAAAAGTAGATTTGTGCAAAATATTGGCTCAACTTATTGTATATGGCAACCTCTCTATCTATCATCCCCAAATCGTGCCATGCCTTTAGAGACACACCAGCAGTAAAGAAGAGAGCCAGGGTTTTATCCTTCAGTATTTCATACTCACTCATTGCCGCTTCCTTGTGACAACAACCAATATTTCCTTAAATTGAATTGACACCAATTGTCAATCTAACGTTTTCCTAAAACGCCCCTAGGCATATTCTAAGAGCCCGTCAAAAAATCACAAGCTTGGGGATAGTTAGATATCCGGCTTGAAAAAATACCATCTCAGCAGTATATCCAATGGCTAACACAGTATGTTCAGGTTAAATACCGGGAATAGTTTATCGGGTAGCGCCTGGGATACATTCCCTCCTCAGCTACCAGCAGACCCCTTCATAAATCCTTGCCTTCTTGGCCTCTAATATCCTTCTACCGTCAATAACAAGTTTCCTTGTAAAGTCCAGCTTGTTGAACTCTGGCCATTCAGTAACAATGAGAACAGCATCGGAGTCTAAGACTGCTTCTTTAGTCACATACTCTACCTGGGGAAACAGCTTCCTAAAGTTTTCCACAGCTACTGGGTCGTAGGCCTTAACCTTAGCTCCTTCTTGTAAGAGGGTCTGGACAATTTTCATCGCTCCGGACTCTCTTATATCATCGGTACCCGGCTTAAAAGCTAGGCCCAAAATCCCCACTGTGGCACTTTGCAGGGTTATATGTTTTTTGAGTAGTCCCACAAGCTTCAATGCTTGCTTATCATTCACATTGAGGACTGCTTCCAGAATCCTTGGCTCATATCCCAGTTGTCTGGACTTAGCCACTAGTGCTTTGAGGTCTTTGGGAAGGCAAGAACCGCCAAAACCTATGCCGGCGTTCAAAAACTTATTCCCAATCCGCTCATCTAAGCCCATTGCTTCGGCCACTTCGTAGACATCTATGTCAAGCTTTTTGCAGATATTACCAATTTCATTTATGAAGGATAGCTTGGTTGCTAAGAAAGCATTGGCAGCGAGTTTTATCATCTCAGCGGTCCGTAAGTTTGTCCGCACGATTGGGCTGTTGAAGTTCTTATAGAGGTTTAAGAGCACATCCCCAGACCTCTTATCATATTCTCCGATTATCACCCGAGCTGGATTCATAAAATCATGTACTGCCTTCCCCTCACTCAAGAATTCAGGAGACATACAAACCCCAAAATCCGTTCCTGCCCTCTTACCCGATTTCTCCAAGGTGGGGACAACAATTTCTTCGGTTGCGCCGGGGGTAACGGTGCTCTTCACGCAAATTACGCAATAATCTTCCTTCCTTTTCAATACTTCGGCGATCTGCTTTGTTGCCTGTTCCACATGGTCCAGAGATATAGCTCCATCTCTATTTGAAACCGTGCCCACACATATGAAAACTAATTCTGAGTCCATAATTCTTTGATAATCAGAGCCGCCTTCAATGTGCACTTGCCTCAGTATTTCATCCAGTCCTTCCTCATAGATAGGAGAGTTTCCATTATTTATTGTTTCCACCTTCTGTTCATCAACATCGATAAGGGTAACCTTATTGCCTAATTTGGCAAGACAGGCTCCCGTAACAATGCCAACATAGCCGGAACCAATTACGGAAATTCTCATACTCCCTCCTCACCTTCTTAAGCCATCT
>SDBV01002532.1_pt1 | contig 27339 bp, 23 predicted proteins | sample 2277081 | NCBI WGS metagenome assembly SDBV01 (sample SAMN10402039, study PRJNA504765) | marine sediment metagenome | isolation source: marine sediment core GS10_PC15, 223 cmbsf | place: Arctic Ocean: Southern Knipovich Ridge | collected 2010 | reverse complement strand
ATTCAAAAATTGTCATTTCTCCGCATTTATCACAAGCAATTCCTATAAATAAAATCTCTTTATGAGGTCTTCTGCTACTTTTTTGTATTCCTACTGATATTAATTCTTTATGATTAAATATTTTATCACATCTGCCGCATGTTAAATTATCACTAGTAAGTATTTTTCTTATCCAACTAGGCAAATCTTTCATAGTAGTCTCCTTCATAGTTTAATAATATTATTATATTCTATTATCTTTTTGATAATCCTCTTTATTTTTATATTTCCATTATCTCAAATCTTGAACATTTTGTTCTTGAGTTATATTCTCTTTCTTGTTTTCGAAATTCTATTTCTTTATATTCTTTTTCTGTAATGAAAGTTAAATTATTCTTTTCATCAAATTTATACCAATCTTCATCTCCATTAGAATGTTTCCAATGAATTTTTCTATTATTCTCATCATACTCTTTCCAACTTTCAAAACCATTATAATCTTTCTCATATATTAAATTCCCTCTATCATCATATTCTTTTATTTTTTTATTCATATTTTTCCTATTATTAGTTTTAATAGAATTATTTTTTTGCCGAAAAAAATAATTTATATATCCATTATCTCAAATCTAGAACATTTTGTTCTACTCAAATATTCTTTTTCTTTTTTCCTAAATTCTATATCTTTATATTCTTTTTCTGTGATTCCTATTTGCTTATTATTTTCATCATATTTATACCAATGATTATAACAATTATAACTATCAATATATTTAGAATGTATTACATTATTATTTTCATCATATTTTGCCCATTCTTCAAAACCATAAGAAGTTTTATTATGTATTTTATTATTATTTTTATCATAGCCCATCCAATATTCAGAACCTTTAGAATTTTTAAAATATATTAAATTATTATTTTTATCATATTTTTTTATTTCTTCACTCATTTTTATATTCCCGCATAAATTTTTTCCATATTATCATATGTTGCTCTACCATCTCTTTTTTATGTTTTCTAGTTACACCCTCTTCATTAACTCTATATTTTATTAATGGTTCTTGAATATTATAAAATTTTTCACCATTTAATATCGCTCTTAACCATATATCGAAATCAGGTACAGTAAATATATTTTTATCAAGAGAATAACCACCTAATTCCTTAAATATAGAAGTACGGCACATAATACTAGGATCTATTATAGGATTTTTACATTCTTTTATTATCATTTTAATAATGTCATTGTGACACTCTGGAGGGTAATCCATTATTCCTATATTCTTCCCATTTTCATCAATTTTATCAGCAAAACTTCCTACACAAAATATATCTGGATTATTTTTTAAGAAATAAATTTCTTTTTCAAATCTATAAGGGTAAGAAATATCATCACCATCCTGGATTGAGATAAATTCATTTTTACAATTATTTATTAATTGTTGTCTTCTCTCTGGACAACCTTTTTTAATATCCTCTTTAATTACAAAAATATTTGAATTACTCTGTATTTTTTTAACAATATTCTCTGTGTTATCAGTACATCCATCTAAAATAATACTTAATTTAAAGTTTTTAAATGTCTGATTTAATATAGAATTAATAGATTCTTCTATATATTTCTCTGCATTATGGACTGTCATTATGACATTAATTAATGGGGTTTTGCTCATATATTAAATAATTCTTTAACTTTTTTTCTTTCTTTTGCTATTTTTATAAATCTAGAGCAAGAAAAATTATCTCCTTCAACATTATGATTATTTCTAACATAATCAAATTCTTCTTCAATAGCATCTAAAAGATTCTTAATTGATTCTACTTGTTTTTTACTTAATCTTGCCATTCTCATATCTCCATCAACTCAAATCTAGAACATTTTGTTCTTGAGTTATATTCTTTTTCTTGTTCCCTAAATTCAATATCTTTATATTCTTGTTTTGTAATTTCTATTTGCACATCATTCTCATCATATTTATACCAATGCTCATAGCCAGAAGAATTTTTCCAATAAATTTCATTGTTATTCTTATCATGTTTACACCAATATTCAAACCCATCCGAACGAAAATAATATATTAAATTATTATTTTCATCATATTTATACCAATATTCAAGACCATTAGAATATTTATAATATATTAAATTACTATTTTTATCATATTTTTTTATTTCTTCACTCATAAATAATATTATATCTCCATTAATTCAAATCTCGAACATTTTGTTCTTGAGTTATATTCTTTTTCTTTCTTCCGAAATTCAAATTCTTTTTTAGTTATCCTTATTTTCTCATTCTTATTATTATATTTAAACCAGAATTCATTACCATATTCATTACAATAAATTTTATTATTATCTTCATTGTATTCTCTCCATTCTTCATAATTATAATCACCAGAATGTTTATGATAAATCATATTGTTATTTTTATCATATTTTTTCCAAACTTCAACATAATTATGATATTTATGATATACTAAATTCCCATTTTCATCATATTTTTTAATTTCTTTACTCATAATTATCTTTTAAATACCTCATTATATTTTGGAACTATATTCTTCCAATCTAATTTTTCTATATTTTTTTGACCATAACTTATTAAGCGTTTTCTTAATTCTTGATTATTTAAAAGTTCTTCTATACTTCTAACATAATTTTTAATAACATTATCATCTATAATTCTATATCCCTTTTCATTTTTATTAGGAGCATTTATTCTTCTGCCCCCTTGTTGGGAAAATATATTACCGACTTCCAGACTGAGCCAGAGCAATTTTGAAGCTCTACTTTCTAAAATAGTTATTGGGGCCACTTCTTTACCTGATGTAAAACAGAAAATATCTGAATTTTTAAAAGCACTTATTACATCTTCTCTTGGTATATTTCTTAAAAATAAACATTTCTCATTATTAAATGCTCTTTTTGCTCTGTCTAAAAAAGTTTTCTCATAAGGATATTTAATAGAGCTAGATATTTGAATAAATATAAAGTCATCTCTTTTTTTTCTTAATTCTTTACTTATTTTACCTAGGATATGCTGATTCTTTCCGAAAAAAAATTGGGATACGTTTAATATTATATATTTCTCTTTTATGTTGTATTTTTTTTTGAAATTAATAGGATTAGAATTTGAAAATTCATCGATATTTATCCCATTTGGGATAATCTCGACTGGTAAATTATTTTTTTTACAGAATAAATAATCTATCGTATTTTTACTATGAACTATTAAATTAAATTTATTTATATCCTCTTTTAATATTTTAAGATATTCTGGATGAGATTGTAAAAAATACGCCCCTACAAGAGCTAAAGAAATTCTTGGTTTAATTTTTTTTATGTTATTAAATACAGTGCTCATTCCCCAAAAACTGCAACTATAAATAAATATTTTATCATAAGAATTTATTTTATCAATTAGTTTATTATTTTTCTCACAAGGAAATAATCTAATATTTTTATATTCATCTACTATACCATAATTAAACGCCGATATAGATATATCATAATTATAATTTTTAATTAAATTAATAGAGATATTTTCAATTACGTATTCACTGCCACCGAAAACTTTTTTATTGGGACCAAAGTTGGAAAGAATTAAAATTTTCATATATTACTTATATATCTTTATTATTCACTTTTCAATAAAAAATTTTAATCCATTTTAAATACTGGCATTTTATAACCTTCCCATTTCTTCCTAAATCTCTTCCAATTCTCCATAAAATATTTTTTTCTTTCCCCAGATAAAGATAAATCATGTTTTTCATGATCTATAGATTTTTTATAATTCCATCCAATTCTATACCCTGCTCTATAAGCTCTAAATATAAAATCTGGATCCTCGAAATAATATAACTCATATCTCTCATCAAATAATCCAATATTCTCAATAACAGAATTTCTTATCATTAAAGATCCTACTCCCAAATAATTAAATTCTTCATTTTTATTTTTCACTATTTTGTATGGATAAAAATCCTTATTTCTCATTTTCCATGCTTCAGTACCAATTACATCATATTTTTTCTCCACAAATTTAAAATAACTCTCTTCCCAATTCTCCATTACCATCTGATCCGAATCTATAAAAAAAATAAATTGAGCATCTTTAAATTTTTTTTGGGAAAGAAAATAACCCTGATTTCTACCCTTAATAATTCCAATATTCTCTTTATTATAATGAACTATTATTTCATTATTTTTTTTATCCAAATTCTGTAGAAAAAAAACCACATCGCGCTTTGACCCATTATCTACAATAATTAAATTAAAATTCTCTGTATATTTATACAATGATTCTATACATTTTTTTGTATTATCTAATTTATTATATGTCAATAAAATTATATTAAGATTATTCATATATCCATTATTTCAAATCTAGTAAATTTTGTATATTTAATTTTTTTCTTTATATAAATTTTATTTTTCCGTTTTATCTCTTTATATTCTTGTTCTGTGATAATAGATTTTAATATCCGGTTTATACCATGAGTCTTTATATTCTCTTTCTCTCTTTTTCTTCAATTCATTATAAACAAATTCAAAATCTTTTATATATGTTCTCATTATATCTCCATTATCTCAAATCTAGTAAATTTATCTTCTTTTAATTCTTCTTTCTCTAATTTTTTTAATCTTTTTTGAGTTATTAATTCCCTATTTATTAATTCATTAATATCTAATTTATCTCTGAATTCATAAATAAAATCTTCTTGTAATTTCAAAAAATGTGAAAAATACCACCAATCAGCTACTTTATCTCTGAATTCTTCTACTTTCCAATCTACTTTTAAAAATCTTATTATATTTTTAATATCTTCTCTAACTAATTCTTTCATCTTCTTATATCTCCATCAATTTAAATATAATAATTTTTCTATAATTTTTTAATTTTTTCCCGAAAAAATAAAACTATATTTCCATTATCTCAAATCTAGTAAATTTAGTATATTCTAGTTCTGGCATATATTCAATTTTATTTCCTAATTTATCATATTTAAACCAATTTTCAGAACCTTCAGTGTTTCTAAAATATATTTCTCTATTTTTTTCATCATATTCTTTCCATTCTTCATATGTTTCAGAAATTTTATAATAAATTTCATTATTATTTTTATCGTATTTTCTCCAATATTCTCTACTACTAGAAAATCTGCGATAAATACACAAATTATTTTTATTATATTTTTCTTCTACTATTGCACTCATAATATCATATATCCATTATCTCAAATCTATTATATTCATTTGCTTTTTTCTCTGCTTCTATTTTCTCTGCTTTTTTTCTAGCTTTATATGCTTTTTGTTGTTCTTTTTTCTTTTTCTCTTTTAATTTCTCTTGTTTTATTTTTTCTTTTAAAATTTTTGCTTTTTCTAACTTTATTTTTTTCTGAATTTTCTCTTCCTTCTTATCTTCTATTTCCTGTTGTTTTATTCTTTTTATTTCTTTTATTTTCTGTTTCTCTTTTTCTAACTGTATATTATATTTTTCTATTTTCTTTTTATTACTTGTTAATTCATAAAAAGAACAAGGAACTACATTTGAGACAACAGGATATCTTCTATATTTTTCTAATATATTACAACCTCCTTCTATATAATGCCAATCAAATATATTTCCACCACTAGGAGGAACAGCAATACAAAATAATTCTTCTTTTTTATTTATTCTTTTTTTTCCATATTTAGAAACTCTTTTTGTATATTTCACTACTACACTGTGTTTACAAATATAACATGACTTCTTCATTTTTTAATCTCCTATATCTCCATTATCTCAAATCTAGTAAAATTATTTCTCTTTTTGTATTCTTCTATCTCTTCTTCAGGAATAGGTTGATATAATATTGATTGTCCAGGATCATCCTTATATAAAAATAAAATACAAGTGCGTTTTCTTTCTCCTGTAATTTCTTTATAGTTTTCATCTACCCTAATCATTTCTACATGCCCATGAACAGTAGTGTCTTTTAAGATTTTATTTAGGCTATCATCCATCATTCTCACAATTGTTCCTTTAGGAATTTTTTTATTCCATTTTTCTTTCTCTTTTTTTGTTAAATTAGATGGAGGATAAGACATATTATTTATTTTCCTATAAATTTTTATTTTTTGCCGAAATAAATAAAATTAACTCTCTATTTCTACTGCTATTATAGCATAGAGTTATTCACTTTCAATAAAAAAAGAACAAAAAACTAAATTCTCTTTGCTCTTTCTCTCTTTTGCTCTATAAAAAGAACAAAAGAATCTGTGTGTCTTGGCAGACATTTCATATTATAACATATATTTTTCACTTTTCAATTAATTTTTGCGGGAAAAAATAAAATTAATATTATTCTCTATAATTCTCAATCCTCATCATCATTCTCATCTTCTTCTAATTCTAAAGCCTCTAGCCCTCGATCATTTAAAATATCAACAATCTGAAATAGAGCTAGTATTATTAAATGTTTATCTAAATCTGGATCATCAGAATATTTAGGATCAACTTTTATCATCTTCTCCATATTATCAATTATATTCATATACTCTTCTAAATGATCCTGCATCTCAGCAAGATTTTCGTTGTTAATTTTGTTATATTCAGCATCTTCTTTGTTCATATAGTTCTCCTAAATTCTATTTTTTATCCAATAAATAAACATTACAATACCCATAACTATCCAAGAAACAGGCCAGATAAAAGACCATAATAAATTACAAGCCAGAGCATCTACATCTTCTCTTATATCATTTGGCCATCTCCTCCATATAAAATAATTTATTACACCAAAAATACAATATAAAAAAATAATACTAAAAAAAAGATACATTTCTATTCTCCTATTTTTTGCTATTTTAGCATAGAGAAAAAGGGCATTATATTATAATATAATGATAATTCATTATTCTCGTATCAATATTATATTTTTTATTAAATTCTTTTATTACTCCAGAAACTGTTTTAGAAAGATCTTTAACAAACGGTTGTTCTAGTAAAACATGCTCTTTAGCATATTTTGCTCTTTTCCCTAATTTTATTTTCTCTATAATATTTTCTGGTTTATTTTTTAATAAATCTTCAGATATTTCTAAATCTATATTGTTCCAATTAATATTTTCTTTATCTAAATATAAAGGAGAAAAAGCTACAACATGCATAGCAATATCATAAGCTAATTTTTTAATTTCTTTCTGATATTTATTATCACTATTTGCCTCAAATTCAACAATAGCTACTTTCTTATTATCATGATGTACATAATAACTAGATGGAAAATTTTTATTACTTTCTATACAAAAACTATCCTCAAATTCTATTTTCTCTTTTGATTCTTTTGATAAATTTTCTACAATAGTATCTATATTTCTTCCTTTTTTCTTATTATAACATATTTTTATTAAAGCATCTGTAAAAACAATATCTCTTGATAAAAAATCAGTTTCACATCTTAATCCAGCAATAATCGTTAAATAACTATTATCATCGTTATAATAAACACAAGATATAACTCTACCTTCTTTTAATAACTTTTTTTTCTTCTTCATAAATAATATTCCTTTTATAAATTATTTTTTCCCGAAAAATAAAACTATTATTCTATTTTATCATATTTTCTACTTTTGTCAAGAAAATTATTTTATAACTCTGGGAAATTATTATATTTTCTTTTGCTATTATAGCATTGAGAAATAAACATTTTTTAATACTATTTATTATATCGTCTTTTGATTTATTATGCTACAATGACACGAATATATTCATAACATATTGTTATACAACAAGTTATAATACTTAAAAAATTCTCAAAAATTCTCAAAAATAAAAAGAGGAGTTTTTAAAGTATTACAGAATTAAGTAATATAGAGTAAGTAAGTAATTAAGTTAAAGGAGATTATTATGAAAGTTTTTAAATTAGTGCTGAGCGAAAAAAGAGGCAAATATATCTTTGATAAGGTATATGAGAAATTTATTAAAGCAAAAAACTGGAAATCAGCTTATAAAAGACCTATAGAAATAGCAATTTCTTATTTTACAAGATTTCCAAATGCTCCAGATCCAAATATAGATAAAGAGTCTATTATCTGGTTTGGGAAAAATACAGCAATCTGGATAAATTCTCTAGAAGAAATAGAAATTCTGTAATTAAGAATATTTTAAAATTTGTCGATTTATTATTAAGTAATTAAATAATATAACAAATTTTAAAAAGGAGAAACTATTATGAAGAATAATACTAATGTAACGATTAGGATGGACAAAGATAAAATAGAAATTTTAAAAAACATAGCTCGCGAAAGGTCATTTAAAGAAAAATTGAATATTACTTACAATGATTTAATAGTGGGTTCAGTGTATAAGGAGTATTTTAAAAATGTGCGAGATAAAGAGTAAAGAGATAAAGAGTAAAGAGTGTGACTGTTGCGGCGAGAGTTTTAATACAGTAAGAAGAAATCAAAGATTCTGTACAAAAGAATGTAATATCAAATATCATCACTCAAAAACAAAAGAGAATAAAATAAAAATAAAAAAACAATGTAAAAATTGTAATTCTCCCTTTACAACTACTAATAATTATAAAATATATTGTTCAAAAAAATGTCTCAAAGAATATGCTCTTAATAAAAAATACCAACGGAGGAAAGAAAAAAGAAAAAAGAAAAAGTGTGAATTTTGTGGCAAGAAGATAATAAATAAAAATACACTCTGTAGATTTTGTTCAGAAAAATGTTCTAAAAAAAATCATTATCTTAAATCAAAAAACAAACAAATAAAAAAATCTTTACCAAAACGTGAATGTTTTTATTGTAAAATCTCTTTCACCCCTAAATCTAGAATAAATAAGTTTTGTTCTAAAAAATGCTCTCAAAAATTTTATAATGATAAAAGGAAAGAAAAGAAAGTACAAAAAAGATGTGAATGTTGTAATAAAATTTTAACAAAAAATAAATGGAAATTTTGTTCAAAAGAATGTTTTTATAAAGAATATAACGCCAAAAAGAAAAAAGAAAAAACTATAGAAAAAAAATGCAAATGGTGCGATGAGATATTTAAAACGACTAACAAAGTAAAAATCTTTTGTTCAAAAGAATGTTATAAAAAATATAGATATAAAAATCCTATCTGTAAATTACATAAAAGTATCTCTTCTAGCCTTAGAAAATCATTAAAATCTAATAATTTATCAAAAAATAGAAGAAAAACAGAAAATTTAATAATAAATACATTTCAAGAAATTAAAGAACATTTAGAAAAGAATTTTTTACCAGGAATGACTTGGAAAAATATAGGAAGAAATGGATGGCATATCCATCATATTGTACCAATAGTATTTTTTAAATTTACAAGTACTGATGATGTAGAATTTAAATATTGTTGGTCTACAGATAATCTTCAACCTTTATGGGAGAAGGATAATGAAAGTAAAAATGATAAAGTAATACTCTGGGGAGAAGAAATAAGAGCAAAAGATATAGATATCTATACTAATGCTATTTAAAAATTATTTTGCAGAAATAAATATTTCTTTACTATTGACAGCAGTATTATCGTCTATACTATCATTGGGAATTAAAGTGAATTTCCAGGTCTGAAATGGATGTAAAATGTCTGATAATACAGTTATTTTTTTATTAACTATATCTACAATTATTTTCCCAGAATAACTATTTTCATAAAATACTTCCTGCAAACTAGAATCCTGGTCATTGAAATTATACACTTTTTCAAATTCTTCATTATTACTATTTTTTCTGTAGGCTATAATACTACTTTGATCAAAACTTGATGAAGTGTCTATATCATTTAATGCTACTGACTCAAAATCGAACCACGTCCAATTCAAAGTTATATCTTTATCTTCTGGGAATACATTACTACTCCCACTATCTTTATTAAATATTAAATTAGTTATAGTGGGAAGTGCATTATTTACAACAATTCCCGGTGATTGAACTAATGTACCTTCAGATATTTCTGTCGCAGGTATTACCTGTGCAAAAATTCCATTAGAGATCCTAATTCCGTAGTCCGTGTATACCTCTTTTCCCAGTTCATTAACTCTAATTTCTGAATATTTTATTCCATTCGGGTCTACCTCTCCATATATGCCTGATTTAAATAAACTGTCATTAACGTACCACTTAATTATAGATTTATTAGTGCCAGAATCACTATGGAATATCTCATCTATGGGTGGAGAAATTATGATATCTGTGTCACTGGCTATCCTATCTATAATATTTCCTAAACTATCTAAACCCTTAATAAAGAAATTTTCTATCACTGGTACTGATTCAATTATTTTAACAACTCCAGATTTAATTCTATCAGAATCTAAATTTCCGTTAGAAACAGAAATTATATAATATAAAGAATTCCCAGCATTTAATATAGAGATATTTTGTTTTTTTAACCAGAGTTCGATACTATCTTCCCCTAATTCTTCTGCACTTGGAAATTTTAAATTATTTGAACTATATAAGGGGTCCTCGAAATCATTTATATCATTCCAACTAGTTAAATTTTCTAAATAATCTACCCTTTTTCCATTTATATACCAATTAATTTCTCTCAAAGAAGTGCTCTCATCGTTGAACTCTGAGTCATAGTAAGTATAATCTATTTCTACCTTACTATATCTATTCAGAGTTTCATTTGTTATAATAACATTTGAAACCTCTGGTGGAATTCTTTTTACTGGTGCTAAAAGATCCCTATTTGTACTATACATATAACTTATTCCGTATATTTCTAAATCTGTTGCTTCAGTAGAGTTTTTTAATTTCATCCCTATCTTATACTTTGCAGAATCATTAATAATAGCAATAGAATAATCACCATCTTGATAATTCGTATCCAGTGCCTTTGAAAAAACAATAATCCCATCCCGTCTAAATACCTGATATTCATTTTCTGGTATTATTTCATCCTTTTTATTATATATAATTATACTTGAATATGGATCTATATTGCCGTACTCAAATTTTAATAAATAATCATCTATTTTATTTAAATGTTCATGATCAAAAGTTGCTGTATTTGTTGAAAATCTTATCGGTATAACTGTCTTCCCGTATCTACTAATTACTGGCTGAGAACTATTAAAATAATCTACCCAATTTATAGAATCGCTTTTAGCGACGCCCAATTTTATATCTCCTTCATTAATTTCATTTGAATTTGTCGCTATTTCCATATGATATGGGATGATATTATTTTGTTCTACATTAAGATATAAATATTTTGTATTAGCATTATTATATACAATTCTTACAGAATATAAACTAGGACTGTTTGGATAATCTATATACTCATCCAAAATTGCTGAGGAAAAACCAGATATTAGCACTATACTAAATTTTATATATCTAGCATATAAATCTACAAACTCTACTTCCTCATTATCATCATATATTTTATTAGTAGAAACAAAGTTTAAATTATCTTTACTTGTCTCTATTTTCCACATAGCATTAGAATTACTAAATGGAATATTAAAAAACGCTGTTATATTATTTATTAATACTTCTTCTCCAATGTCAAACTTAAAATCGTAAATTCCATAGCCTAGAGATCCTACCGTCTCTGAATAAAATATCCCCGCCACTTCTGAAATATTTTCTTCTAGGATTATACTTTGTGCCTGGCCCCCCGTTTCAAATACCAACTTATTTATGTCTCTTACATCTGAAAGATTCGCCCTTACAGATAATCTACTATTTTCTGCTGTATTCACGATCCCCACCATAACAGCAACTTCTTTATCTCCTTCCAAATTATTTATAGAATCCACGACATCTTGAACATTTGCCGTTGAGATTGAACTTTCATTGTCGCTAAATACATATATAGTTTTTCTCAATTCATCTAAATCTGAATCCCTTAATATTTCTGAACTTTTTATTATTGAATCATAGAATAACGAAGCTCCGAAACTTGTCGAAAATCTCAAATCCTCAACTTCGCCCAATATAGTTTCCGCACTACTATTATTTTCGCTCAAAATTTTATCAATACTAGGAACCCAGTCATCTTCTCCAAAATAACCTACTATTAAATTGCTACTTACTCTTTTTTTATATTTCGCAAATAATGATGAAACCTCTTTATCCTTATTTATGGATGGATTTAACCCTCTATCGATAGTTTGAGAATATGCCCCACCTACTTTATGTGGAATTACTGTGATCTCTATTGAAATTTTATATGGTTCTCTAATTTTCCCTGTTTCAACTATAATAGTAGCTGCTGAATGCTCTGGATTAACTATTTGCTCGTCTAATCTAATTTCTTCATCTGTTATTTGGGCATCTGTTATAGAACTTCCTTCTAATATTTCTTCCGTTGTTTCCATAATATCTTCTGATCTTGGTATCAACGTTATTGTCCCTTTCCCATTATATACAGTTATTCTCTCACTTGTAAATAACACTGGATGAACAATTATTTTATCATCCAACCTATTAGCACTTTCTTTCTGATATTCCCTACTTTCATACAAAGTAGTATCTGTAACCTCTTCATCTGAAAATTTGAGAAATCCTCTTACTATAATATCAACATTTTCTGTTATAAATCTACCATTCTTTTTTATATTAATAGGTATAGACAAACTCTGTTTCCCATCCAACCTTACTTGCACTGTTTTATATTCATTTATAGTAATATCTGAAACCATAATATTTTCTCAATTTAAATGTCGAATTGAATATCGACAAATTCATCCTCTCTCGCATTTGTAAATCCCCCAACGATAAAAATGAAAGGTATCATTTCTGAACCTTCTATTCCATATGAGAATACCGCACTGGCTCCGTGTTTTGCAACTGTCATAGAATCTAAATATATTACAGACGCGTCCTCTACAAAATCATAACTATTTTCATAACTAAATAATGGAGAATTTGTAGTTATTTTTTCTACTAAATTTAAACTAACTGCATCATCATTTGAACCTCCATATATATAATAATCAGCCAGATTTGCAGATGGATCTATTTCATATTTTACTATTGCTGCTTGATATTTTGGCTCTGGGAATGTATTAAAAAATCCAGACCCAAAATTAATATATTTAGAATTTGCTGATGTTCTGGTTAAGGAACTACTACTTATGTTAATATAATAATCTTCTAATGGATATATAAATTCATTATCACTATTTTCTATTGCCCCATTAAATACTATTATTTTATTATCAAAAAATATTGACAATGGAGAAATTCTGGCATATGTAGAAAATTCATCTGTCAATAAATTATCAGAATATTCCCATTCATCATTATCTACAGAGTATCTTAAAATTCTCCTATTATAACTTAATATATCTATTCCATCTCCTGTTTTTACAACTGAACTAATACCAGATAGAATATAAATATAATCTCTTCCTCCTACATTTACATATTGAGCTGTCCCAAATGCTACCCCCAATTTTTCTTCAAAAGCATTTCCTGAATTAATTATTGGTAATTGAGCCAGTTCTGTCCAAGTATCAGTTTTTGTAGAATATCTTTCTAATGCCCTACTTACATTTATCTCTCCATTTGAGTTTTGATCTATCCCAATTCCCCCAATTGTATATATTTCTGATCCTATAACTACTGTAGAGCCTCCGAATCTTGGAGTCACCATTCTAGTTACATCTGCCCAAATATTATTTATTGTATCATATTTTTCATTTTTATATGAAATATCTATTTCATTATTTAACAGTCCCCCCATCACAAATAGATTATTATTTATTCCCGCGGAAAAAGAATTTCCTTTACTTTCTGACATACTTTTAATTGTATCCCAGGTATTAGTTAAAATATTATATCTTTCTATTGTATCAGAATATGGAGTTAAAACTGGAGAAGATATTGGAATTGGATCTACTGGATTAGGAGTTGGATTTAAAGTTTCATCTTCTTTGTCTAATGTAAGAAATACTGTCGCTATTCTTTTTCTTTTTGTTTTTTCATTTTCATCATATATTGAAAATATATCTATTCTTTCTGTAGTAGTAACATCTGCTACTCTAGAAGGAACTATAGTAATTGTTACATAACTATTCCCATCTTCCTCTATTTCTGTATAATAAGTATCTTGACTAGCAATAAATAAATTATTTGGGCCAATATTTCCAATCTCGATAAATATTGGTGTGTTATCTGGTACTGCTTCTCTTCTCCAAGAAATTTGCACTTTAATAAGAACATCTGAATCATGTTTTATAAGAGTTTTTTTATTTTCATCTAAAAAATTATCATTATTAACATTAAAAATATTCCTATCTTGAACAACTTGTCTTGAAACAATATAGACTTCTAACGGTTCTTTTAAACTTATTGGACATGGAGGAATTCCAGTATAAAAATCTCCTCCTCCTCTTAATACTAATGATTTATTATCAACAAATAATGTTGTACTTCCTGATATATAAAAAGTAGGTTCCCATCCTGATAAATCTTTTTTAAATAACCCTTTAAGTGGTTTTAAATCTAGACACTCATTTATAGGATCTTCATCGAGTAAGAAAACAGGATTTACTCCTTTTGCATTAGGAATAAATTTATTAGCCCTGATATAAAAATAAGTTATATCAGAATCTGTTTGATTATTTAATATTATATCTGCCTGTTCATTTGCAGAAAATCCACCATCTTCTATTGTAAGAAAATGTCTACCAGTATATACATCTATTTCTTCAATTATATTTCCATATAATATTTCTAGATCATCATCTCCTGTTCCTATATTAATTATTTGTCCCGAATTTAATTCTATAGTTTCAGAATTTTCTTGTTCTGCACAATTTCTGAAAGCATTTGCTGCTGCAAATTCTGAAGATGTAGCAATTCTTGGATTTCTATGTATTTTAAATTTTCTATAATCACTACCATCAGCCCACATAGTTGAAGTTTCTGGTTTGAGCCATCCTGCCCCTCCCCATCTGGTATTTACTCCTGTTCCGATCCATCCTCCTTCATTTTCTATTAAAAATCTAGCACTGAATTTTTCATATATATCAGGATCATATTTTATCCTAATATATTGTCTAGCTTTAGCTGATAATCCATTATATACTATTGTAGCATTTATTTCATGAGTTTCATCTAATTTATCATCTCCTTTTTCTATTGGCCCCATAAAAATATTTCTAGCCACTCCATTTCTAGTATAAGAATAAATACCATTTGGAATTGGAACATTATCTATAGAATATATTTCTTTTTTATTCCCTTGAATAGGAATACTTTCCCATTGAACAACTGTATTATCTTCTGGATATGTTATTAATGATCTGTCATAATCATTATTTCTGAAATTAGGATAATCAGGATCAACTATATATACCTGTGATTGTTGTTCTGCAACTTCACTACCATCTACTTTTGGAGAATTTGCCTGAATATCTATTTGTAATACACTCTGGAATAATATATAAATATCTTTTACAGAACTATATCCTGCGTTAGTCCCTTTAACAAACAACCTAACTGCTTGTGGAGTATCTGGAGCATATAAAGGAATATCTACATAAGAAATAGGAACATTAACTATCTCTCCATCTATTATTTGTTCTTCTTCCCCTAATACAATTGGTAGAGTATCCGATGGAATTAATACAGTAGCACTAACTTGTATTTTTTCTCCTTCAAATGATTCAGCATTTTCTGAACCTGCATTTGCACAAAGATTACTAGAATCTGCATCCCAAACAGATATATCGACAGTTCCAGATTCTACTATTTCTCCTTTATATTTTAATTTCGCCCGAACAAAAAAAGGACTAGAAGCTTTCATATATATCCCATTAAAAGATTCAGAAACAACTGCTAATGTTTTTTCTTTTGTAATTTCATCTTCTTCCTCAACATAACATCTTTCAAATACTTTAACATTATCTCTATTTTCAACTTCTATTTCCCAGGGATTAGTAAATTTAATTGTCATTTTCTTTGACAAATATTCAAATATATTTTCACTACTACTAATAGTCTCAGATTCTCCTTCTATTTCGCTTATTTCTGCTGCAACAGCAACAGAATATTCTTCTAATGGATCAGTAGAAACAATATTTTCACTAGGAGAAATATATCCTTCTTTTGGAACAAAACTTTTTACTTGTATTTCAAAAACAACTTCTTTAATTTGAGGAATGATATTCGGATTATCAGTTATTTTTAATGTAGCTTTTATAAGTCCTTCATCTGTTCTATCAACAAAAAATTCATATGCATCTTTATCATCAAAACTAACTGGTTGAGTAGATGAAAAAACATCATCAGATTGATCCTCTCTTGTAATATTACTGTTTATAAATAAACGTATTGGAGAATCTTCAGAAATAGGAGAACCAAATTGATCAGTAATAGAAGAATATATAACAACTTTTTGATCAAAAAATACTTCTATATCTTCAGGGTGTTTTTGTGGTTGATCCCATATAATACTTACAGAATTATTATCAACTAATTCATAATGTAAATTTTCTATGTCTATTAGTGGAATAATTCCTTCATCAGCATCTGTCGTAGGAGTAGTAATTGCATGTAAAAAATCTTCAACTTGAATTCCACTGGAATTATAATTAGAAGATCTTCCATATTTATCAACATTTACAATTGTATAATATGCTGTTATATTATTATTTAAATTTCTATGAACAAATCTATCATCAGTAGTTAGCCCAGTAAATACTAGTTGTCCATTAGTTCCTCCTGTCTTGTCAACAACAGGATAATCCACAGTAGAATAAAAAATCTTTATTTTTTCTATCTTATTATCTAATGGAGTACTTTGTCTCCATCTTAAATAAACTTTTCTATTTCCCGCTGTAATAAGAGGAATATCATTTACCGGGGCCAAAGGATTTTCTATTTCATTTACAAGAGCAGGAAAAAATTCATCACTAGGAGCAAATGGGATATCAAACTCTAGATATGAAGAATCAGAAAAAAAGCTATAATTACCTACTGAATTTCTAGAATATATTCTATAATAATATGTATCTCCTAATAGAAAATCATCAGGATCAGATACATAATATGTCCCTACTTCAGCATTTGTCTCTATAACAGTATTCCCATCTTCTTCCCAAGAAGGAATCCTTTTGTTATTTCTAACTATTCTAGCTGTTCCTCCCGAATAATTAAAATCTTCTGGTATTTGATATTTTAATACTGTTAGCCTATCTCCATTATCTTCTTTTAATCCAGATATTTCTGAATCAACTTGAACTCCATCGTCATTATAAACTGGAACTTGCAATATCTGTGATTGTATATAAGTATCAGATCTCACAGTATTATGAAAACTTACATCAGATATTTTTCCCCAAAAAGGATTTGCAGAACTAATAGAATTTCCTACTAAAATACTATGAGTTGTACTAAATGTTTTTAAACCAACAACCTCTGCTGACGTATTTTTTTGTCCATTAACATAAAATGATAATATATTTGCATCTCCATCGTAAGTAAGAGCAATGTGTTGCCATTTATTTGCTTCAATAACTGAATCCAGAGAAGCAGTAGGAGAACCAGTTAAAAAAGCTAATAAATTTCCAGTACTAATAGCAAACCAATAATTTATTTCTGTAGAACTTTGTCTGCTAAAAATATATTGTATCCCACTTACCCTATAAGGATAAATCCACGCCATTATAGTAAATTTATTATTGACATCTCCATATACAATTTCTAATTTACTATCAGAATCAACATATGAAGCTACATCTGTTACCCCATCAAAAAATAAAGCTGAATCACCAGAAACTGTAAATAATGGATCTATCCATAATGGATCATCTCTACTAAAAGATAAAACAACATTAGAATCACTGAAATCAAATATTCTTACTCCTGTTCCTTCATCAAAATGCCATATTCCAAGAGTATTATCATCCCTAGAAACTCCTTTCCCAATTAACGGAATTCCTTTTATTAGATCATCTGATTCTACAAAACTTTTGAATATAGATACCCCTCTTGGAATATCTCTAGTCTGAGGAATAATTTTTATTATTTTACCCTCGCTAAATCTTAAATTTTTATCATAAGTATATACTCTATAATAATAATCTTGTCCTTCAGAAAGATTTTCATCTAATGCTTTCCCAATAAACCCATCACTAACTAATTCTCCATCTATAGGACTATAAGCAGCAGGATAACGTTCACTATTTCTTATTACTCTTATTCCAGTAAAATTTTCATCATCATCTATATCTAAAACAGAATTAATTGTATTTTTATCACTAGCATCAACATTTTCTTCTACTACCCCAAATAATAATACATTTACAAATTTTCCTCCGTATTCTACTAAATTATATGTGATATTCCCTGGATAATTATTTTCAATTTTATTAATTAAATCTTCTACTATTGAATGTCTAAAATTATTATTATCATTCCATGTCATACTTCCACTTTGATCTATAATAATTGTAACAATTCTATCATCTAAACTTAATTCAACTCTTTCCGTCCCATCATCTTCCAAAATAATTCTTGTATTTTTTAATTTCTGGTCTAATTGAGTAGAGAATTCATTTATAATACTAGTTTGAGTTGGGGATGGAGACAATACAATTTTATCTCCATATTCATCAATAATATCAAGATCACTATATATTTTAAAAACATGACTCTTATTATAATTTATATTCCATTCCCCACTAACAAATGTAGAAGTTCCATCAATTGCTCTATAATAATTTATTAAATCAAATGTTGACATAACTTAAATCCTAATAGCAGATTGTAATGACAAATATTCATCATTATCTACCATTTCCCAAATAATAAAATTATCAAAATTTCCACCAGATGTTGACATCACTAAAAAATAACTATCACTAAAATCACTAGCTTCAATATATCCATAATTGCTATTCATTACTTTTATATTAAAATTATACCAATCATCTATAACAATATCATCTATTGTATTTTTATAATCGTAAATAAATAATGGATTAATAGGTTTCTCATTAGATTCATATACTTTCATATGAACAGTAACATATGGACTAAAACTATATTCTGAACCAACGATATATGGAATAACATCATTCGTATCTATATATATTTTATCAACTGCTGCCCCTTTTTCTTTTATTTTAATACCAAGAATATGTTCTGAAGTATCTGGTAATACTATCGTTGTAGATACCCAACTCCAACTATCTCCAGAAGGATTACTAATAATAGTGCTAATAGTTTTAGAAATATTCCCATCTATTAATATCTCTGCTTGAAAAATATTTGATTCTGTAGAAGTAACTCTCATCCAAAAATAAAAAGTATCTTCCTCAATAGCTTTTATAGGATAATTAATAACTGGATAAGTTAAAGAACCAACATTTAATGAAGGATCTGGGATCCCATCAACTATCATATATCCATTGCCAGTAAAATCTTCTATCTCATCGGAAAAATAAACTATATTTTCGGCATCAGTAATAGTGGAAAAATTTGTAGCATCAATAACATTTTTTCGAGTATTATAAATTGGCCAATAATCAGCAAAATTACTTCCATTTCTTTTTAAATAAACTGTTGCTTTTGATGGCAGGAATTCCCCATCAACACTAAATTCTTGTGCTAATCTTAATTTAACAGAAAAATCTTCAGAACTAGTCAAACTAGAACTTGATGAGCTTGACGAACTATTAGGCATTATAATGGAACTCCTGTTGATAATCTTATCGGATAATCTATATAAGGAACTTTTAATAAATCATATCCAAACAACCATATTTGATCATTAATTAAAATTAACTTATGTATAGCAGATAAAAAAGTATTTTCTCCAGATTCTGTAACATTATTATCAATTAATATATATGAACCACTACTAATCCCAATAATTGTTTTATTAACATTATCTGTTGCTACATCATTAATTGTGTCACCTGTTTCTAAATAGTCTTCCAAATCTATTTTTTTTAATTCTGGATTAGAACTATTCAAAGTTCCATTATCAGAATAAAGTCCTTGTTTTGTAGAAACATAAATAGTGTTATAATTATATCTGGATAAACTATTTATATCCAAATCTTTTCCTAGACTAGTATCAGTAAAAAAATATCCATTTGATGATATTTGTATTGTTCTATTTAAAACAACAAATAGCACATTTGAACTTAACATAACAGTTACAGGAGATGAAGATGAAACGCTTTTTTCCCAATCCTCTATTAAAGATGATTTAATATATATCCCATCTAAAGTCCCTATTACTAAATTATTACCAACAAAACCAATAGAATATAATTGATTAGGTAAACCACTTCTACTATATTCTTCCCAATTTTCCCCATAATCTTCAGAAAGAAAAATTTGTTTATCTGTTAATATATATATATTATCATTTTCTCTAAAAATTTGTCTAATCATTTGGTTATTAATATTTCCGAAATTAATTTCTTCTATATTTAAATTAATAACATTAACAGATAAAACTCCTCCTCTACTACCTACTAAAATTTTTTCTGTTTCTGTTATATATAAAATAGAAGATGAATATGATACAGAAAAAGAAAAATCTCCTTTTGAAATCTGTTCCTCATAATTTATAGTAGAATTTAAAGTATCATAAAAATTGTCATCAACTGGTATAATATTTTTCATTTGATAAAGAGGACTTAAATCTTCTTGTTGATTTGGCCATCTTCTTTCTGAAAATATCCCTAATTTAGAAATATTAATTTGTTGAACTTGAGATAAATATGATGGAAAACCAGAATATGCTTCTTCAAAATAATCTTCAATATCTCTATGAATAAATTCTCCTGCATTTTTAATTGTAGTGCCATAAATATCAATTCTTATATCGTCATATTTGTTGAATGGAATATCAAAAGTAAAAACACCATTAACAATATTAACAGAAGTAATATAATTCGTTCCTTTTTCTTGATTAATTTCATAATATACTGGAACTTCATTAATAGTAGATTCTCCTATATTAGACACAACTGTTAACTCTGTAATTAAATCTGTTTTGATAGGTGGTAAAACAAAATCTTTTTTAACAGAAACATAAAGTTGGGATAAAAATAATTCCATATTATCATAAATATTTCTAATTAAAATAATAATATTCTCTCCATAACTATTTTCACTATTTGATAAATTGTTAATATATCCATTAACAATAGAGAGATAAGAATCAGCGCTTTCTTTATGAGCATTGATATCAGTATAAGAAGGAAATATTAAATCTGTAAATTCACTTACATCTACTGGAATAACATTTCTAGATTTACCGAATTGTATCCCATTTTGATATATAAAAAACTCTGCATCATATTTATTTTGAGCCCATCCTCCATATTCTGCTATATAAATATTATATTTATTAGAAACTTGTACTAACAAATTTTCTTCTACTATTTCATCAAATTCTACATTATGTTCTGCTCCTCCATTATTATAATAAAATCCTAATTTTTGTAATTCTTCATCTATATAAAATGAAGGAATAATTGTATTTTTCTGTTCATATTGCAACCACATTGACTCTTTATTATCAACAAAATATAATTTTTTATCTATTCCGATAAATAAATTATTATTTATAAGATTTAAAGAATAAACTATTACTTTACTATTATTTGTAATATTTATTAAAGGCCAAACAGACGAAAATGTAATTTCAGTATCAGTATAGATATCAGAACTAACAGATACTTTCGGTCCATCATCTGTAGTTATATAAATTTTATCTTTAAAAATTTCTATTTGTCTTGATGCTTTAACCCCTATATCAGATATTTTTACAAATATTGTAGTCCCATTTTTTTCTCTATATATAGCATTATCAGCAAGAGCGAAAATATATTTACCTTGTTTTTTAAATCTTCTTATTTTAACTAATGGTTCTAAATCACTTATATATCTCCAACTATCTCCATTATCTAAAGACTCAACTAATCCTAATTCATTACTAACAATTATTCTTCCATTTATCCCATCAGATCCTTCAACAAAATCTTCATCAACTAATATAGCATAAGATTCTGAACTTCTGGTCCCAAAAATCGGCATTTTTTCCCAAGTATCTTCTATATATGGAACAAAATTTCCATTTAATCTAAATACCCCTAAATCAGTACTTATAAATAAATTCCTATTACTATCCTCATCTATATCTCTTATAATTTTTACGAATTCTAATCCTGCCATTCTTTTCCATGACCTAAAACTACTTCCGTTATTAATATATATATTATAATTAGTTAAAGCATAATAATCGTTATTTGCTGATCTAAATATTCTATGAACTGCATTTGGGAATGATTCTCTTTTCCCCCAATCATTTCCGAAATTATCGCTTACCAAAATTCCATTGCTAGTAGCTGCCAATAATTGATTATCTTGATTTGTTTCTATAATATTATAAAATGTCACAGAATTACCCATTTTATTTTTATCTTCATCATCATAAGATTCCGCCAAACTGTATGTAATATTATCTAATGTTTGCATCGGTAATTTTAATGGTAATAATCTTTCATTTATCCTTCCTCTATGATATACAACTGGCATACTATTATCACTAATACTTCCACTATCGACTTGTGTAGCATTTAATGATTCTAATTTAATTTGAGACAATAAGTTATCAACTTCAGAAACATCTATTAATTCTAATGTTAAAGAAGGTTCAGAAGAATATGGGACAACAGGACAATCCTTAGCCAATTGTCCTTCTTGACTCACACAAGTAGTATAAAGAGGCCCCCTAAATATTATTTTTTTGTTATCTACATCAATTTCATAATTTAATGGAGATTCTCCTATTTGAGCTTTTCTTAAATTAGCAACATCTATATTGTCTTTACTATCTTTAAAATAATCTTCATTGATAATCCCAGAAACTTTTACCACATAATTAGTTGCTCCTTCTATATCTTCAGTTGTTATATATGTCACAAAATCACTAGTTGTCCATGTCGTAATTGTATAATTAGAACGCAATTCGATTCTTTTATCTATTCCTTCTTCAAATCTATGTTTATGTAATACAATTTTATCTTGAGTTCTTTCTCTCATTGGATCTTCAAAATTTATCAAATTAATAACAGAAGAAATATTAATAGTTTTATTTCCACCAGAAGAAATAACAGTTCCAATAAAAATAGAATTAGACGGAACAACACTAGAAGATGTTACAAATGGATAAACTTCATTTTTATATTTTCGAATAATAAAATAATATGTTTCAGAATCTTTTAATAAAATATTTTGAGCAATATAACTATTATTATCAGCAGAAACATTCCCTATTATCCCAAATGAATAATTATTTCCACTAGATAAAAGAATTTGATATCCATCAAAATCTTCATCTGTAGAATCCCATGATAATTCTGCATTTTTATCATTACCAACAACTTCTAGTCCAGAAGGAGAAGAAAGACTTATATTAGATCTTGGTTCAGCAGATGGAGAGAAACTAGAAATGTAATTATTATTAGAAGGATTTAATGATTCGTTACCATATATATCAACAGCAGTTACAAAATAATTATAAGAATTTCCATTTATCACAGTATAATCAATAAAAGATGTCAAAGCAGAAGAAATTATAGAAACAATAAAAAAATCACTTGCTTTTAAATAAAATTGAAAATTAGATCTATAAATTTTATAAAAAGCTATATCATCTTCATCTTCTGCTTTCTCCCATCTCAAATGAACTTCTGTATCATCAGAATCTATTATCAAATTTCCTGGAGAAGATGGTAATACAATATTTACACTTTCTGTAAATTGTTGTATTGTTGAAAAATTTTCTCCTTCTGTCCCAAAAATATCAAAAGAAGTAATAGTTATAGTATATCTACTATTTAAATTAAATAAATTTGATGGAATAGAAAAAACTTCTGTTCTTCCTATTTTTTCATCTTCTAAATAAATTGTTTCTCCTTCTATAGAAGGATTTATAGCAAATTGAGGAGAAGATAAATCTGTTATTACTACTGTAATTTCATTATAAGAAAAATAATTATCAACTGGATTTTTCCAATTAAGAAATAAAGTATTATCTCCTTTTCTACTTATTTCAAAACCAGTTATTGCTGATATTCCTTCACTAATAGGAGTCCTATCAACTCTGCTAACAACCCCATTACTTATATTGTCATCTTCATCTACTGTTTGTATCAAAATTGAATATGGAGTATATTCTTTGATAGACTCATAAAAAAGATTTCCATTAATAATATATGGAATATATTTTATATTAAAACTATAACAAAATCCATTACTATTATTACCATCTGGACAAGTCATTTCTCTAGCAACATTCTCTAGTATTTCAATAGTATCAGAAACTCTTGTCCCATTTTCTATAAATATTATATAAAACTTATCAGCAAAAGGAAGGTAAGGATTTATTTGATTATATCTCCATGTAATATTCGTTTCTAATCCAATATTTTCAAAATTACTAACACTAAAACTAATATCTATATCATTTATTTCTCCCGCCCCAGCAATATCTTCCAATTTTGTATTTATATATATCCCTTCTGATTGATATCCCGCTATACTTATCGATAACACAGTAATTCTATAATTTTTATTATTTTCTAACCACGAAAAAATTGCAAATGTAGAAAATAAAGAATTATCAGATACAGCATTGATTATAGAAGAAGTTGAAATCCCATCATTCTGGTAATTATTATCAAGAGGCTGTATCTCTACATTATAAGAAACAACATTATCAGAAGGAGAATTAGTCCATATAACTTCAAATTCCCCGTTACTAGGGTAAGCTTCTATAAAAAGAGGAGGTAATGGGATACGAGAATCTTCGGCTGTAAATGCAAAAATCTCAGAAGCAGAACTTTCATTACCACTTACATCAACTGCTATCACCTGATAATAATATGTTGTATCTTGTTCTAAATTTATATCTATATAAATAGTTTCTTCTGTTGTCGCTATCTCTACATAACTTCCATACTCAGGAGAATCTGCTCTTTTTATAATATAATGACTAAAATCTACTTCTGTATTTATATCCCAACTAAATGCTACTTGGCTATAGGGAATAAGTTCTATTTCATCATTTTCTTCTGTATATTTTAATAATCTTTTTAAATAAGCTATAAATTCTGGAGTGTATGAACTTAATCCAGCTAAATATAAAATAATACTACTTTCTTGTTGTAATCCAGAAGGATTAGAAGGAGGAATACTATCAGAAGCAATAACATTTACTATTCCAGAATTACCGCTAATACCACCAACTTCCCCTATTTTTGCTTTCATATAAATATTTTTTGTTGTATTAACATCTATTTCTACTTCTGCTATACCAAAAGATTGAGCAACTCTTCTTCCTATAATCCCCATTCCACTACTAACATCAACATTATTATTTGCATTAATACTTAGTCCCCAACCTTCTATAACTCCTTCTCCAACAATATCAGATAAAAATGCTAATTGATTATCAATAGTTATAAATCTTCTTCTATCTGCTCTTGAAGAATAGATTTCTCCCCATCCAAATGCTTCTAATTCATAATGTGGTGTTTTAATAGGCATGTTTTTTAAATGTTCAAAGTGACAAATTCATTGTCTTCTAATTCAATCATAACTGCAAAATTTTTAACTATCGGAACATCAGCAAAATATTCCCCACAAGGTTCAACAGATTGAATATCTCTAAGTTGGAATGTATATGAATTATCTTCAAATACATAGTCAGACCCGTCATGGGCTTCAATTTTTAAATAATAAATTTTATTAACATCAAAATCATTAACATCTGGTCTATATATAACATTAACTGTTTCTCCTCCTCCAACAGAAACCCCTACTTCTGGAATTTGAACATTATCAACGAACCAACCACTTCTATTATTTCCACTAAATTCTGTCAAATATTCGCTTGTTCTTTCCAAATTATTATAAAATTTTATTCTGAAATGATAATTATTAGAAGAAGATTCATTATTAGTAAAATTAAAATCAATAGTATCTACAAATGATGCAGTACAAGTTGTCACAAAAGTGTTATCATCAGATGTAGTAACAAAATCTTCATTATAGATATATTGTATTTTAACATAATAAAATTCATTACAAGTTAAATTAGCAGAGCCAGGAACTGCAAACAAAACAGAAACAGATCCCCCAGCATCTATAGATACTCCATCTTCTGGTACCTGAGCCCCATCAACATTAAATCCTTCAGAACTATTAACAGAATAAGCAGAATATATTAAATTCCCAAGACCAACATCACTATATAATAAAATTCTAAAATGATAATTATTTGTAGAACTTGTATTATTACTAACTGCAAAATCAATAGTATTAGTAAATAAATTAGAAATATAAGGACCATATTCAGCTATTATTGTAGGTTGTATTAAAGAACGACTAGGGCTAATAAGTTTAATTCCTACTCTTAAATTTTCTCCTATTTGACTAATATTAAATAATCTATTTTCATCTACTTCTTCATATTCTGTCCAATCTATAGAATTAGTAGTATTTAACCCAAATACAACATCAGCAGCAACTGGCACAATTTTTTGACTAGTAAGAATACCTTTTTTTATTCTACTTGGCATAACAAAATTAGTTGTAAAGAAATGAATTGCTTCACTAGTAACTGCTCTAATATTAGCTCTACGAAATACTGGTGTAATTCCTTTTTCTGTACTAATTAATTCCGCTTTAAATTGCAAAAATTGTCCCGAAAAACTACTTATATCAACACCCGATGATTGTGAATTGAAATATGGCCCAATCCAATCTGTAATCAATATATCATTTCTAGAACTAGATGTTCTAATGTACATTAATACTTGTGTGTTATAAAGTTCTGTCGCTTCCCATGACAAATTATCCCATTTTACTAATTCATTACTACCATTAAATATTTCGCTAATATATACTCCTTTTTCTTCTTCTATTTTTTCTGCCGAATAAAATCTATTATTTCCTTTTAAAGTATAAATAGTATCTCCTAATTCATCTAATTCAAATATTTTATTTTCATTAATAAATCCAATTAAATCAGATATTGAAATACTATCAGTAAATTTCTCTTTTACTTGAGCAATATTATTAATAACTTCATATAATTCACTTTCATTACCAGCCCTATCTATCAATTTTAAATAAATGCTCTTACTTTGAGCTAAAGGATTAATTTTAGTAATACCAGAATTAGAAATAACATATAAAGTATTACTATTACTATCAAACGTTATATCTGAAATATCTTCAGAATGAGTATATTTCCATATCCATGAACCATATTCTGATAAATAATAAATAACTTTTCCTACAGAGGCATATAAGACATTAGAAGAAACTCCTGCCGTATTA
>SDBV01002531.1_pt1 | contig 27344 bp, 36 predicted proteins | sample 2277081 | NCBI WGS metagenome assembly SDBV01 (sample SAMN10402039, study PRJNA504765) | marine sediment metagenome | isolation source: marine sediment core GS10_PC15, 223 cmbsf | place: Arctic Ocean: Southern Knipovich Ridge | collected 2010 | reverse complement strand
CTCGGAGTCATCACCCGCCGGATGCTCTCGGCCGACCGAACCGAAGCCGCTCGGATCGTCGGGCTGCTCCAGGAGGCGGCCGACGCTCGAGAACCCTCCGATCGGATGCTCGATGGATGGTCCGATCACCTCGCCGAGGCGGTCAGGGTGGAGGCCAAGCGACTGGGCAAGACCATCCCGTGGCTCTTCGAGAGTTGGGCCGGGCCGGCGATTCTGTCGACCTTGGTCATGGAAGCCCGCGATCTCTCCAAGCTCAGCACAGCTGAACTACGGGCCGCTAATGAGAAGGTCATGGGCCTCGTCCCCGGCGGATGCCCGCCGACGGTTCACGAGCCCCAGGGGGATCCGCCGTGCCACGGCGGGGAGGAAGCGCCGTGCTACTGCGGCTCCTGTCCAGGTTGCGAGAACAGGGCGGCGGCCGTGGCATCCCAGGAAGGGGGAGAGTAATGGGCATCGGTACCAACTGGGATAGCGACGACTTCGAGCGAGGACACGCAGAGGCCGGACGGCTTCGGATGGAGAAGAAGAACGCCGACCTCCGCGCAGAGATAGACCGCCAGGAGATCGTGATGCAGGCGAAGACCGAAGAGATCGACGCGATGGAAGTGGAGATCAAGGGGCTACGTGAGGCGCTGGTGTTTGTCGCCGCCTCGAGCACCCATGCCGCCGCTGCTCTACCGACGGCGCCGGCCGAAACGACCCCGGACCCCGAAGCCGGCGAAGGCTGACGGGATCCCTCTCCAGGGCTGCTCTACCCGCGCCTCAGCGTAGGTGGTCAGCCAGGGGGCCACGCGCCAGCCAACCTCTCCGAGCGCCGTAGCGCCCTGGAGAGTGACGACGCCCCGGAGGTCGAAGTATCCGGCCCCCGGGGCGAGGGTTTCAGCCTTGGAGAGCCCTACCTCGACGGCGCGGAGGGGGCCGGCGTAGGGCTCGAGAGAGCCGCGACCTTCTCCGCTTCCTTGCGGGCCAGGTTGTTGAGGGCGTCGGCCTCGGCCTGGGCGAGCTTTGCTGACTCGAGGCTGACCGTGTGGCCCTTGCCCGTCATCAGCCTCGCGAAGATGTCGCCGAATGGCGCGGCCTTTGCTCCTTTCTTGATCTCACCTCGAAGCCCAGCCTCTTCGGTCGCATGGTAAGCGACCCCGACCGCCGTCGCGAAGTCTCGCTCTTTCTTTTCGACGTTCTTCACGCCGAACAATTTCAGAATCCCGAAGAAGGCGACGATCACCATCGCCCAGAGGTCACCGTTCTTGAGCAGCAATAGCCACCACGGCTCGGACTCGGCCGAGGGCGGAGGGGTGGGCACCTCGTCGACAATCGTCGACGGCATCCAGGGGTCGGCCGCGGCCGCGACCGCCGTGGGGCTGGTGCCAGCGGGAGGGACGTTGACGACGATCGTCGTCGCCGGCGTCGCGGCCGGCTGGGCGGCCGGCGGCGGTGGAGCCAGGAGGGCGTCACGGCCGGCGGACGAGCCATCGGCGACCGTCATCGAGGGCGGGACATAGAGAAGGGAAGACTCGCCGCCTTGGGCGAGGGCCTCCCAGGGAGCGCCGAGCGAGAGACAGAGAACGAGGGCGAAGAGGAATCGATACATGGGTGCTCCTTTCGAGCGTGGTGGAATTGCAGGGCCGGGGCTTGAAGCCGGGACCTCCTGATTATGAGTCAGGCGAGCTGCCAACTGCTCTACCCTGCGGGAGTCTTCTCGAGCGCGAGCGCAGCGTTCGCCGCCATCCTCGCCTCGACGATCTTATCGATGGCCCTCTCGTCCGATCCGTGTTCGGGCAATTGTCGGCGACGACCTGGGCGAGGTTGCGCGCGGCCGCGGTGATCGCCTCGAACTTCGGGATCTGGTCCGGGGTCGGTGGGTGGTAGGTGAAGAGGTGATCGACGTCGATGGGCTGGCGAGCCATGGTGATCCTTTCAGGAGGTGAGGACGAACCCGGCACCGGAGAGACTGTCCTCCCGGAGCCGGAGAAGGTGCGCCGCGATCCTATCCCGGAAGGCGTTCATGTCCAGTGCGGCGCCGGGGCAGGACTTCCCGGGGGTGGCCGTCCCACCGGCCGGGAGCTCGTCGTGCCCCATGACCCTGGTCAGGTTCGACCGGATCGCTCCAGGCATCGTCACCGCGCCCCACGGGTGCCACCTTCGATAGAGGCAGATCCGAGCGATGGCCAAAGCAGCGACCTCGAGGTCCACCTCGCTGGGCGCCGTCTTTCGGTGATCGCCGGTGATGAGGAAGCCCAGGACCTGATGATTGAAGTCTCCGGCGTGGTAGGTGACGACATCGAAGGGCGAGGTCTGAAAGGCCTTCCCGTCGAAGACCTGGAGCGGATAGGGGTGACGCCACCCGAAGATGTCCGAGTAGAAGCAAGCGACCCCGATAGGACTGTCGTCCCAGCATGAACCGACGAGGTCGGGATTCCATGGAAGGCGGACCCTTGCGGCCTCGTCCTTCGTCGGTGGGTACTGAAACCGATCGTCCTCCCATCCCCCGAAGCGATGCACCGCGATCGCGGCAATGTCCTGGGCCTTCCTCGTCCCAGCCTTTCCGCCGATCCGGGAGATGGTGTCTCCGAGATAGACGATCTCGCTCATGAGAGAGTGAAGGTCTTGGTCACGCCACCGATGCGGACCTTCATCAGTCCGGAGGTGCTGTTGATCCAGATCGCGCCATCCTCTGGCGTCGTCGGATCTGCATCCTGCACTATGAGCCGGAAGGCGGCGTAGGCCGGAGCAGACCCATCACCCTGGGCGACGAGCCCATAGTAGGCGGTGTGGAAGCCCCTGACGCCAGCGCCAGTCGTGCCACCGACCCCGAGGACGCCCTCGCCGATCCCGTCTCCGGTGCCATGCACACCGACGCCGCCGGCGGTGCCTCCGGTCCCAGACACTCCCGTCTGCGAGACTCCGACGCCGGTGGAGTCGATGCCGTGGCATCCGATGCGATCTCCGCTCACCCCTTCGTCGAACTTCGACTCGAGCCAGAACATCCAGTCGAAGACCAACTCCATCCACCAGTTGAACCATCCGTTAGGTGGCTTCGTCCCCGTCACCCACCCGAGTTGCTTCTGACCGAGGGTCGGCTCGACAACGTCGGCGGCTACGGTGGCCCACTCTGGGAGCTTGGTCGGTTTCGCCATGGGTCTACTCCTTCACGCCGGAGAAATCTCCGCCGACAGTCTGGGCCGCGTTGGCGAACCCGAGCGCCGCGTCCGCCTCGACCACCCCAGACTGGGAGGAGAAGGAGAACGGGGTCGCGGTTGAATCGAATCGATATTGAAGCTTGACGCCGCCGAGTTTCCCGAGTTGGAGAAGGGCGTTGGTCACGGCCTCGTCGACGGCCGTGGAGGTGATCCCGTCCGAACTCATCAGGACGCCGGCGGGGTACTGCTCCACGATGCTCCAGATCAGATCCGAGACTGCGAGGGTCGCGATTCGGAGCAGATCCTCCGGAGCGCCGTCGGAATTGTTCGCCTTGATCTTCGCTCGGATGACCGCCCGATAATCGTCATCGCCCAGGGCCCCTCGGGGTTGACCAACGATCGCGCCCAGGCCATCCAACTGGACGCCGACAGAGTCGTCGACCGTCCTCTCGTCCCGGAGCGAGATGAACACAGCCTCCAGGATCTTGAGTTGCTCGATAATGGATCCGACCGTGAAGACGAACCGCTCCTTGGCCCGGAACTGGGTCGGGATGTTCTCGTAGGCCTCGATCGAGAACTCGTCCTCTGGGCGCAGTGGGTTGCTCATCAGGTCACGTTCACGACGATCCGGGCGGTGTCGAACTCGGAGACTTCACGATTGCCGATCGCGAGATTCGCGGGCCCGGTGGGCGGATCGGTGAAACTGATCCAGATCTTCGTCACGTCGACGACGCCGGAGATCTCGAAGACAGGGTCGTAGAGCTGCGACTGGACCACGTCGGCGTCGATCCCGAGAAAGAGCTGTTGGAAGGCAATGAGAGCCGCCTTGATGTCGGCCTCGCCAGTGCCAGGGAAGTCCGCGTCGGTCGTCACGTCGACGATGATCCAAATATTGATCACCGATGGCCGGCTGAACTCGATCGTATGGCTATCGCCCTGGGAGTCGATGGCGGTCCCTGATTCGGATCCATGGGTCTCGATACCTCCCCCCTTCTTCTCCCAGATCTTGTCGATGATGTCCTGGTCGGCTCCACCGAGGACGACGGCCTCGGTGGCCTTACCCGGGACACCATCGCCGTCTGTGATGAGGGTGACGTTCTCGAAGACCTTGACCTCGGTCACGTCGTCGACCTGAAGAAGGCCGCCCCGCTGCGCGTCGACGGTCCCAGCTCCACCCGCCTGCAGCTCACTCTCTCGGCGAAGCCGTAGAGCCGTGTTGGTCTCGATGTCACTCCCGAGCACGGCGTCGGCCGCGTTCGTGGAGGAGTTCCATCCGGCGACCGGGGTCTCGATGACGGTGAGGGTTCCGGTTGGCGCGGCCGAGGGTCCGGTCTCCTCTGCCTCCATCTCCACGGCGACGTCCTGGGCGCCGGGCCCAGGGCCCAGGGCGTCCGCCAGCGTGACGAAGCGGGCAAGAGGGTTGCCGTCGACAGACACCACCGACCCGGCCAGGACGGTCACAGCCGCGTCGATATTGAGGGTAGCGGTCACGGAGCTCTTCTTCGCTACCTCGCGGATGGTCCCGGTGATGGCACAGACACCATCGAGCGCAGCGTCCACCGCGCTGTCCGGATACTGGGATCCATAGACATCGTCCGCGAGTTCCCAGAGTTCTACGATGCGGTCAGAAATCACCCCGACCTGGATCCCGAGGACTGTCGCCGCGTCCAAAGAGAGATTCTGGCCGAGAAGGTTCCGGAGGGAGGCGTTGATCTCGTCGATGATCTCCGTGATCGTCTTCGTCTCGAATCCTGTGGAGGTGAGTCCGCTCATACCGTGATCTCCTCGACGCTCTCTAGCGGCCCCAGTGTAGTCGTTGCCGCGAAGTCGACAACCAAGGTCCGCGCGGAAGCATCATAATCGAGAGTCATTGAATTGACAGAGATGATCCCGTCGGTCTCAAGGATGATCCTCTGGAAGATTGCCCGGATGCGCGCGGCCGGCGTTCCCTTCTCGAGGACCTCCTGGAAGTAGGGGACGCCCGCATTCTGATCGAGGAACCACTCGCCCTTGTAGGAGCGCAGGCGCATAGCGACGTGCTGGCCGATCGCGGCGAGGCCTTCGACGATCACGAGGTCGCCGTTCTCGATCACGAGGTCGCCGTCGGGTCCAATTTTGAAGTCGCTCATCAGTCGACCTTCACTTTCGAGGCAGCCACGGTACTCGGCGCAGGCATTGGAACGGAAGGAACCCCAGAGACACCGCCGCCGGTGGTGACTCCGAGGTGGAAGTGGAGATCATGGGCCGTCTTTATAGCCTGAAGCTCGGTGAGTACCAGAGTAGCGAGGGCGGCGAAGGCGGTAGCGTTCTCGCTCCCGACGTGGATCTCGCCGTTGGGCTTGATGTGGATCTGGGATCCGCCATCCTTCCCGAGGACCATGTTCGCGGCGTGGGCGTCGGCGAGCGGATCCGAGGTCGGGTAGAGGCCGGGGATCGCGACGGCATCCGAGAGATCATGAGTCCGCCCGTCCAGGGGGTCACCCTCACGGCCTGCGTCTACCCATTGATCAAGCGAGCGATCGGCGAAGACCAGGAGGACCCGGTCTCCCTTCACGATTGGGAAGGAGACGAAGAAGGGCCCAGCCCTGGGGAAGACGATCGGCACCCGAGGCAGCACCGGGAGATCAAGGAACTCGACCCGGTCGAGAGTAGGTAGCGGCCGCTTCAGCGACGGCTTGATCGATGCCGTCTGGGTGGCTGCGTCGTAGGACTCCACCTCCCCCGGGATGGAGACATGGAGCCCGGCGGCCGCCGACTCAATCGCGGAACTGATCACCTCAGCCCAGGTTGGAGAGTCGCTCATGCGAAGCCCTCGACGGCAGCAAGAGGAAGAGCCTCGTCGATGGCGATGCCGGATGCCGTGTCGAGGGGCTTCGCTTCGATGTCGGTGTACCAGTCCCCCCCGAAGTTATCCCCAGAGTGCTCGACCTTCTCGACCCTGAAGATCCCATCGATGAGACTCGAGTCGATGACCACGCGGCCGGCCGGCCGGATCGCGCCGTTCAGGAGACTCCGAGCACGGACGATCCCCTTCTCGCCTGGCTGTGGAGAACCGATCAGGCCGGTCGTCGTCGCGAGGACCACGGCCTCGTCGGTCGTGGCCTTGCCCTTGTCGAGTAGCTGGACCTGACCATCCTGGATCGAGAACTCCAGCCCGGCGCCGGCGGCGAGCTTCTGGATCATCTCTGGGGAGGGACCAGCCAATGCGATCCCGTTGATCAGTTGTTCCTCGGCCCCCTCGAGGTCGCCGCGCCTGACCGCAGCTAGGGCTTGTTCTCCGGCCGCGCCGAGCTCGGTGAGTATGCCCTTGAGGGCGTCCTTGACGGCCGTCCCCTTCCCAAACGACTTCAGGATCCGAGTGGCGTCGAGGTTCAGGCCATCGCCCGACTGGATGGTGCTGATCCAGTCGGGCCCCTCGTGTCGGTGAGAGACCTTCGAAAGGTCTCCGAGATAGAGGCTCTTGAGGTCGTCCTGGTATCCGGCCTCGAGGAGGATGGTCATCCCCCTGTTTTGAAGTGCGGACCGAGTCTTCTCCGACAGGTTCCAGATCGAGATGTCGGCCGTGTTCGGCTCCTTCCGAAGCGTCCTCACCACCCGAAAGGATACGCGGAGATCCTCGATCTTGGTCTCGGTCCCGAGTGTCAGAGCGAAGGCTCTCCGGAATCGCTCACTCACCGGCCGGCTCCACATAGACCAGGGTGACCTCGGTTCCGAGAGTCTCGAAGGTCGGGTCCGAGTCGCCGCCAGAGGAGAGGGCCATCAGAGTCCCTCGAGGCACTCGCTCGTCTGTGATCAACCGGAGGAGGTTCCAGTTGGCGACGAGCCTGATCCCAGTCCTGATCGGATCTTCGGCATCGTCGAGAAGGTCCAGGAACCAGCCATTCGCCCGGGAACTCCACCGTAGATCGACGATGTAGTTCACCCCATCCATTGGGACGACCTGGCGAGAGAACGCCTCCTCGACGGCGACTGGGATCGTGATCGTCGACATCAGTCCACCCCGAAAGCGCTGTTCACGATGCTCGAGAGAATCGAGCCGCGCTCTTCGGCGGCCGCCGCCGTCTGCGCCTGTGCCGGCGCCGGCGTCTGGCGGCCGCGGTCGGTCGTAGGCTTCGCCCGGAGGACTGCGGGATCGATTATTACGGCGAGGCCCTCGACCGTCCGGACCTCTCGAGCGCTGATCGCAAGAGGGACGGCGTCGCCCGTCCTCGCGTCCCGACTCACGGAGACGCGGGTGATCGCCATGTTCTCGTAGGTCCGGAGCTTCGTCGTGATCGTGACCAGAGTCCCGGTGTCCTTCAGTTCACGGAGGACGTTGTAGGCATCTTCAGCGCGCTCTGGGTCGAAGGCGGCCGAGGCTGCTCCGGCCGGACCCCCGCTTTCGGCACCGGCGAGGATGTTCCCGATCCTCTCGACGATCCCGATCGGGGTGTTCGTGACGATCCCCACGATGTCGATCTGGTCCGGCTGCTGGATTATGTGGTCGGAGATGTCCGCACCATCCTCGACCGGATGGTCGGTGACCTGGGCCGTGCCGGTGTGGGTCTCGGTCGTGGTCGCGTCAAGCACCACAGAATCGAGGCTCACCCGGCTCGAGTTCCTACGCTCGAAGATGACGTCGAGCCGGTTCATTCAAACGGGAGGTCCAGTAGAGATTGTGGAACGCCAGAGGGAACGAGCGCCCGCTGGGTGTGCCCCGCGCTTCGAGAGAGCGCCTCCTCGACGCTCTTCGCCGCCGCATTCCCGACCGCTTCGGCGTCCATGCCTGGCTGGGTCTGGATCGTTTGCTCGATGAAGACAGACTGGGGCCCGACCGTCGTGGTCCCCCCGGCCGCGACGCCGGCGACCTTCTCCGCGGAGACCACCGTGGAGGCGGCGATCAATGCTTCGACCCCGCCGGCGGCGGAGATGATCTCATTGATGTCCGGCCCCTCAAGGACCTTCTTAAACGCCCGCTCGTCGGCTTCCTCTTTGTCGACCAAGTCGTTGAAGACGTCGGGGAGAACGAGCCGGCGGAACCAACGCCAGAACTCGGCGATGTCCTCCTTCCAGAATTTGATCGCGGTCTTGAATATGTTTCGGATCGCGTCGAGCGTTCCGAGTCGGTCGGCCTCCTCGAGGAATCCATCGACAAGGGTATTGAAGAAGCTATCGGCGGACTGGAGATCCTGGATCAGGAGAGCCAGGAGTCCGAGGAGAGCGAGGACCAGAACGACGGGCGCACCGAACACGGCCGCGAGAGCGAGGCCGATCCCGAGGATGACCGCGATCTGCTTTGACCACTCCGGAAGAAGGTCGACCATATCGACGATCAGGCCGACGACCGTCCCCAGGGTGTCCGCCATGAGGCCGACGACCGTCACAGCGATCCGGAGCCACCGCTCGATCCTCGTGGCGATCAAATCACGGTTCGCCCGAACCCACTCGAGAGTTGCGACGATCGAGTCGTTGAAGATTGGGAGGAGTTCTTTAGCGATCAGATTCTTGATTCCCTGGAGTACCTCTCCCAGGCGCTTGCTGTTGTCGGTGAACTCGACCGACGAGTCGATGAGTTCCTGATCCATCACCCCCCCGAGGGATCTGGCCTCGGATCTCATCCCCTCGAGGGCTTCCCGTCCTCCCGCAAGGGTGTTGACCAGAGCGGCGCCCTCGGAGTCGAAGAGCTTGAAGGCGGCGCGGAGCCGGTCCCCGTCGCTCGTCATGCCCTGCATCTTCTCGGCGACGTCCCCCAGGAGTTCCTCTGTCGGCCGGAGTTGCCCCTGGCTGTCCTTCAGCTGGATCCCGAGTTCCTCGAGGATGGCCTTGGCTTCTCCGGTCCCCTGGGCGGCTTCGGCCGCTCTCCGGGTGAACCGCTGGAGGGCCATGTCCATCGTGCGAAGCGGGACCCCGGTGAGGTCGGCCGCGAACCGCAACTCCTGGAGGGCCTGGGCGCTGACCCCGAGCTTCTCGGAGACCTTGTCGATCGAGTCACCAGCGCGAGCGGTCTCCTCGATGATCCTCCGGAAGCCCTGGACGGCGCGGTTGGCGACGAAGATCCCGGCGAGGGCCTTCGCTCCCTTCTTCAGGGAATTCATGGCCGTGTCGGCTTTCCTGAAGGACCGCTGATCAACCTCGAGGCCGAAGAGGGCTACCAGTTCTCGGAGGATCATCAGCGCCTTCCCTTCCTACCTCGACGGCCGATCTTCTTCGAACCCTTGGAGCCCTTCGCCTTCTGGGTCGGCTGGGCGGCCGTCAACCGTTTCCGGGCTTGCTCTCGGAGGTCTATGGCGATGTGAGCGTCCATCAGGTTATTGATGTCCCAGCTTCGGTTGATCTCTTCGAGCGTTGCAACTCCTTCGAAGACAATGCGCCAGATCTCCCACCGCAGGAACGGCGGGATCTCTACCCCTTCTTCGCCTCCCCCTTTGCCGCGATTGCGCGACCGAGAGAGATGCGCGACACGTCTAAAAAATCGGAGTAGTTCACCTCCAGGGCGAAGACCAGCCACTTGAACATCTCGCCGATCTTCCCTTGGAAGTGAGCCTCGAAGGTGTCGCCCAACTTCTTCCCATCGACATGGGTGTGGGCTGCGAGGATCTTGATCGTCGCCTTGACTGTCTCCTTCTCCTCGGCCTGGAAGATCTGGCGGGCCGCCTTTTCGAAGACGTCACCGGAGAAGGCAAGGTCCCCGATGGTGTCAAGTTCCTTCAGGTCGGCACCATCGAAGACGACGCCGATCGCGGGCCCGACGATCCTGGCAAGGTCCAGGAACACGTCGAGCCCGGTCGTCGCCGGAAGCATGAAGATTTCATAGGAGGATTCCCCGATCGTCTTCGTGTTGCTGTCGCTCTGCATTGGGCCCCCTAGTTGCCGGCGATGTTGTGGAGCATGTGGTCGGTCTCGAAGATCCACTCACGAGCTCCGGCCTCATCCCCGAAGGGGGACGCCGGCTCACGGACGACCCAGGCGCTCTCGGCCAAGTGGAGGCTCCGGCCGCTGTTGTCCTTGACCATCAGAGTGAGGATGCCCTCACCAGCCAGGCGATCGAGAGCAAGGATGGCAGAGAGGACGTCGTTCGTGATCGAGGTCTGGAGGAGGCGCACGGTCACCCGCGCGCTACGGTCCCTCGAGCGGGTCCGAGCTCCCTCACCCTGCGCTCCCATGAGGAGCGAGAAGGCGTCCTCATTCGCCTCGACGAGGATCTGCTCACCGTCCGCGAAGCCGGAGAGGATGTTCGGCCCAAATACAACCGACACCTGTCCCGGATCGTAGGTCTTGACTCCCATGTCTTTCTCCTTCTGCTAAATGTTCCCGCGTCAGACCGACACGGAACCGGTAACACTGACGTCGTGGATCGCGCCGGCAAGTTCCGCGGAGAACTCCACGGAGGGAAGGGACCGGGCCGCCTTGAGCGGGGCCGAGACAGCGGCCGCCTTCGGGACGGTGACGACCGGAGCAGGATCGGCAGCCAGGAGCGTCGAGTCGATCGCCTCCTGAAGCTGGGCCCGGACATCGGACTCGATCACGGAGATCCCTGGGTCGGTGAAAGGGACCTTATCGGCGTTGACGAGGCTCCCGAAGATGCGCTCCTGGAGTCGCACGGTCAGCCAGTCGACCCCGCGGGTGATGTCGATGAACTCGCCGGCGGCCGTGACGCCCTGGGCGGTGATGCCGACGCCTCCGATCTCCTGATAGGTGTTGCCGTCCTTGTCCTCGATCGCAGTGACCTCGGCCGCGGTGAGGTCGACGGTGTCGATCCCGGAGAGGGCCTTGAACTTCCAGGTCGCCGAGCCCGGGTCCTTCGGGAACATCTCGCCCACCCACCGGGCGCCCGAGTAGGTCATGGGCCTCGGGTGATAGAGACCGAAGGTCCGAGCATAGCCGGCCGTCTGGAGGGTGGACATGATGTCCGTGGTGACCACCGCGTCGAGGATCCCGGAGTCCTGGCTCGCGTAGGTCTGGATCTTCCGCTGGGTCTCGATCCAGGCGGCCGCGGCCACGACCTCGGTCTTAGACTGGCTATCCAACTGGAGCCCGTACCAGTCGTCATCCTCGACGAGGATCGCCGCGAGGTCGGTTGCGATGCCGGGATCGGCCGTGGCATCGAAGAACGTCAGGTCGTCCGCGTCGTTCATGCCCTCGTAGGTGTGGAGGACGCCGGCGGTCGCCGTGCTGATCACCTTGGTCGCGTTGGGCGCGGCGGGGTCCTCGGCGGCCGCCGGCCCAGAGGCCAGACCATTGATCGCGGAGGCGATGGCGACGCTAATCAGGTTCACCGTGTCGGCCGCCAGGACGGTATAGGTCCAGGTCAAGCCGTCGATCTTCCCGGTGTAGACGAAATCCTCGGTGGTATTGATCGGGGTGAGGTGGATGATCTGGGTGAAGATCAGCGCCCGGCGCCCGACCTTGAAGCTCGGGACCTTCACTCTCGCGGAGAGGAGAGCCTGGGCAGCCAGGTAGACCGGGTCAGTCGCGACGAAGCCGTCGGCGACCAAGCCAGCGAGGTCGGTGTAGGACCGGACGCGCTCGGCGAACTTCGTATGGTAGCCAGCGATCATGGGGGTCCCGAATCCAGCGCGAGAGATCGCCGCGGCGGCGGTGCTGATGGAGACTGAAACGACAGAGTCGAGAGACATGGTCTACCCTCCCAGGGGTTCGTCATCGAGTTCGACGCTCGAGGGTGCGCCGAGATCAGAGGTTACGAGGGCTCGTTCGATATAGCCAGTCCGCTCGGACACCTCGAAGGCCAGGCCGAAGACGGTGTCCATCTGACGGCGGTCGGTGAAGTCCTTGTCGCCCTCGAGGCCGGAGAGATCCACGATCGCCCCGACGGTCAGGACGGCCACCTCGGCCGCGTCGAAAGCAGCGATCACGGTAGGCAGTCGGAGCGAGGCTTGGGCCTGCGCCATCAGGGAGGCGGGGTCCTCTGTCACGTCGTAGGCGGCCGCCTTGTCTCTCCGATTCAAGATCTGGAGAGAGACGACCGCTCGCCGCTGGCCGACAACCTGCTGCAGGACCTCCTCGCCGGGGTCCTGACCGAGATCGGTCGAGAGCCTGACTTCATCGATGGACCCGATCGGGTTCGGGCCTGTGATGAGGCGAAGCCATCCGTAGGGATAGGCAGGCTGGGGAGCCGACTCCTTCCCCCAAATGATCGTCAGTCCGGTCTGGGCTTCGGCCCAAGCCTTCACCGCGTCATAGAATGCTTCGAGGTTCGTCATTGCCCGGCCTTGATCCCGAGGGCCCGGTAGAAGTCGCCCCATTCCTGCCACGGGCCGACGTGATGGATCACCCAGCGCTCCCCGCCGTCTTCGACTTCGTCCGGTGGGGCGCCGTCAGGAGATCCACCGGCGCGGAGTTCGGTCTCGGTGTGGAAGACCATGACCGCGTCGGTGCGGGTGCCCTCTGGGAGGACCTCGAGGTCCTCGGGCGACCCAGGCTGGATAAACATTGGAGCCTGGAAGCTCGCCTCAGCCGCTTCGAGTACTCGACCTTTGACCCGGGATCCGGCTGGCCGCCGGTAGACGGTCACCGTTCGAAGGTCGGCTCCGAAGATGGTGTTGAAGATTCCCATCAGTTGCCGGGGCCCTGCCTTCGGTTCATATCGTCCCAGAGTTCGTCGGTCCGTACCTCGATCTTGTCGACCTTCTCGGCGAGTTGGTCGAGCTTCTCGAGGACGACCGGGTCGGCCGTCGAGGTCCCCTTGCCTCGCACCTTCGACCAGATCGTCGCGACCTGATTCAGAGCAAGGAGAAGCCCCGCGATCCCGAAGAGAGCGGTTAGGAGGATCGTGGCGTAGGGGTTGCCGTTGTAGGCGTCCTGGGCCGTCCTCCTCGCGATGTCCTGGGCGACCTCCGGAACCGCGAAGGCGGCGATCGCAGAGCCGCCGGTGAGCAGCGTCGCGCAGATAATCGTGATGGTGCGTCGTGTCTTCATGGTGGGGAGCCTCATGGTGATCAGGGACCGCCGTCGGGGGTGCCTCCATCGCCGACGCATTCGCCGGGGAAGCCCATGTCGTTGGCGCAGGCGAGGACGGTCGACGCGGCGGCACACGCTGCCTTGTCGGCCGCCAGGACGCTCCGAGCTGTCACGAGCAAGGCGACGGCGGCGTTGCAATCCGAGAGAAACGCCTTCAGGTCGGGGATCGTGTGGACCGTCGAGGCGTTCCCCAAAAAGTCCTCGCGAGCGGAGACGTACTCCTGACACTGGACCAGGGCATCGTTGCTAATCGCCTGGAGTCGGTCCCACTCATAGAACGCCCCGGCGTCGTCAGGGCCGGAGTCCTTGGGGAAGCGGCGATCGTGGGCCGTCTGGCACAGAGCCCGAGTCTCGGCGAGGGTCTCCGCGAGGGTCACGGAAGAGACCGCGAAGGCCGCGAAGAGTACGAAGGCGATGGCTTGCTTCATGGGTCGATCCTAATCAGAGATTTTGACTACAGAGAGGTTGAGTTGCTCGAAGCTGATGTTATTCGTGCTGCTGTTGTTCGCGACGTAGGCGGTGATCGTGTCGCTCGCCGCCAGGGCATGAGTCCCGGAAGACGTTGATCGAGACAGATCCGAGGTAGACACTTGGGTCTCGATAGTCGCGGCGCCCATGTAGATGATCGTCACCGTGCCGCCCGAGGTGTAGGCGCCGGTGCCCGCTACATCGACGTGATTGAGATCCTCCAGTTCGAAAGTGTTGTCCGCCTTGCTGCTCACGTTGAAGTTTCCGTTTGCAGCCGTGTTCCCTCCGACGCCAACGATCTGCACCGCGTCGCCGTTCATCAGTCCATGCGCGGTGGACGTGATCACGATCGGGGTGGTGTTCGTAGCGTCGGTGATGACCAGCGGGGTCGCGAGAGTGATCGCCGGGATGAGCAGGATCTCCTGATTGTTCCCCGCGCTAGGCGTCACGCTGGCCTCGATCGTGATGAGGTAGTCCCCGTCCAGACCGGCCGGAATCGTAATGTCGTCATCCGTTGTCGGGTCTGCGACCAAGCGCGCCTCGATCCCGACGTTCTCGAAGTGGACGACTTTGACCAGTGTGTCCTCGGTCGTGATCGTGGTCGTCACCGCAGCGCCGTGGAACCACATCGAGGTGTAGGCTGCCGATACTCCACCGACTTCGTGCGTCGTCCCGTCAGGATCAATCCACGAGAGAATATTGGTAGCGGTCTCCGAGAAGAACGTCCCGTAGTCCGTGGTCGCAGACGGCGCACTGCCTTCCTTGTGGGAGACAGCCACACCGTCGACCTGAAGAGTGGACAAGAGGGTAGTGGCCCCCGTGACTTCCAGACCGTCGGGCTCGGTAATCTTCACGGGCAGACCGACCGCGCGTTGGCTGATTCGATCAGAGATCAAATCAGAAGCATAGACCGAGTTCCACCGCACCCCGATAGATCCTACAGAACAAGAATTCGCGGCCGTGCAGACAAGGTTTTGGGTCGTCAGCGTGATCGGGCCGCCGGTGACCTCCAGGCCGTCTACGTCAGGGATCACCAGGGCGCCGACGGGGGAGATCAAGTTCTTGAAATAGCCATTATCCCAGACCGTGCTTGAGTTATCTCCGCCGAGTTCACAGAGGGTTTCCTTGCAGATCAGTTTTGAGGTCGTCTTCGCTGCGTGCGAATTTCCAAACTCAAACTGCTCGTGATCTATCACCTTGATAAACGGGCCCAGCCCTTCATTGATAGGATTCAAATCGAAAAGGAGTTGAGAACCTCCACCGGCTGTATGCTGCAGTGCAAGCGACACCCCGCCACTAGTCGAGGTCAAAGCCCGCATCGGTGCAACGGCCGCTGTCGCGGTGACCACCCCCGTGGCCATCGGGTCAGAGACCGTCACGAGGTTGTCGCTTGAGTCGGAGAGGTCGTTGCCGTTCAGGTCTCCAGAGAACCCACCGTCCTCTGCCTGGACCGCCCAGTCGCTCACCCCGTCCGAGTAGACATCGAAGACGGTGAACTGGGTATCGAGGGCCAGCGTCGCCGCCCCTTCGATCGTGTCCGCTCCATCCGGGGTGAGGGTGACCGTCCCGCTCGCGCCCGAGACGATCAGGACATAGGCGCGGCCGGACGTCGTGCTCGCGGCCGGAAGAGTGAGGGCGAAGTCGCCCCCGCTCGCGTCCAGTGAGACGACGTAGTGAGTCGCATCGAGCGTATCGACGCTGGCGATCGTCACGAACTGCCAGGAGATGCCGGCGCCGAAAGCCGAGTCACCGGAGACCGACAGGTCCCCGACGAGGGTCCCGTCGAAGCCTTGGAAGGCGGGACTCACCGCCTGGGCGGAAGCGGTGCCAGCGTAGAGGACCGCAAGGATCAGGATCAGGCGTCTCATGGATTAGTCTCCACTCGCGACGATCCAGACCTTCGAGGCCTGGCCGACGCCGGTTGGTACCCAGGCCACGCGGCCGACCGGGCCGGAGACGACAAAGGCTTTGGCCTGTCTCGGCTTGCCAGCGACGACATTGATCACGAGGTCCGGGTTGATGTTCCACTTCAGGGTCAGGACGTTCCAGACATAGCCGTCGTAGGTCCCACCCGTGAAGTTCCCGGCCGTCGCTTCGACGTGGACGGTGAGGGAGTGGATGAGGGTCTGACCGGTTCGGAGTGGGAAGCCCTCGGTCTCCAGCGTCGGTGCCGCCTCGGTCGCGAGGGTACAGGTCGTCTCGAGAGAGAAGGTGCTGGCGTCGTAGGTACAGCCGGCCTCCGCTTTCACAGGAACGGCGAGCGAGGCGAGAGCGATCAGCGGGATCAGGATGGCGCGGAGGTATCTCATGGGGTCTCCTTCAGGCGACTACGTCGTAGGTCACAGAGTTCTTCAGGTGGCCGGTATCGATCAGCGGCTTGTATGGGGGTTTCTTCCCTTGCCGCTTCTTCTGCCGGATAGTGGACGCGGCGAGTCCTGGCTCGAGTCCCTCTTCCATCGCGGCCTGAATGTCTGACATGACCTGCTGACCGATGATGGCCAGGGCCTTCTTCTCGGTCAGCTTTCCGAGGAGGACGAGCCGGGACAGCCGTCGAACCAGTTTGATGTACTCGGCCCGGTTCTTCTCCACGGTGGCCCGGATGAAGCTCCGCTCCGGGATGGAGCCATCGAGGCGGCCGAACTCATGGACGGCCGCCAGGACGACGGTGGTGATCACCCCGTTCTCGTCTGCAGGCTCGCTTGCGTCCGCCCCCTGGATCCCGACCTTGACGATCTTGCGGCGGCCGAGAATGCCGGTGCCGGACACGCCGAGCCGCTTCTTCATGGCCTTCCAGCCGCGGTCGGTGTCGGTCAATGGCTTTCGTCTGGCTGCCATCAGAGCACCCGGCTCCCGAAGATCGTGGACTTGAGTTCTTTATAGCGACGCCCCCAGGCCGTCGAATCCAGCCCCTCCGTGCTCGTTGGATTCGCGAAGGCCCAGGAGACGTCGCGTACACGACGGGCCGAGACAGGACCAGCTGGGGCTTCCCCCTGGAGGTCGTCGAGCTTCAGCAAGTGCGCCGTCAGGTAGATCACCCCGTCGTCGGCCTTGTTCCCCCAGTTGGCTCGGTTCGTCCTCGTCTCCGCCTGGGCGATGAAGATGTCGACACGGGCGTCGGCCACAGCGGCGAACTCGGTCGCGATCGTTTTGACTTCGGCCGCTGTGACCGCCATGGGCTACCCTCCCGTGGAGTCGTCGCCGGCGACGGTGACGAGTTCGAGCTGCTCGGCGAGGGCGTTCGCGATGCCAACTCGGGCCTCGCCATTCTCCTCGGCTTCCGCCCACTTCTCGAGGGTCGGAGCGTCGAAGGTCTCCCCGATGATCTCGGCGGCCGCCGGGACGGTGTACTCGGCGAGGTCCTCCGGGATGCCGAGGTCGTCGTCGTCGTCGGAGTCGGCTCCCTCGGTGTCGTCGGAAGCATCCCCGGCCGACGGGGCGCTCTCATCCCCGTCGGCCGGGTCGCCGTCTTCACTCATGGAGGAATCGTCATCGACGTCGGAGGCGCCATCTTCTCCGGCGTCGTCGCCGTGATCGTCACCCTCGTCCTCGTCGTCGTAGGCTCCCTCTGGGGGGACCTCCAGGCCGAGAGGCACGTCCGGATCACCGTAGCCCTTCGGTGGCTTCGTCTCCTCACCATCGGGACCGAGGACCACGAGGTCGCCCGAGTTGATGTAGGAGGAGATCCCCTTCGGTCGGTCCTGGCCAGCGGCGAGGACGGCCGCCAGTACCACCGCGTCGACCTTGTTCATCCCCGGCTTGAGGGTGAACCTCGGACCATTCGAGGTGCTGGAGAAGGTCTGGTGGCGGCGGAGCTTCCATCGAATGTCGACGTTCATGGGGTGGGCCTCTTGATCTTGAGTGGAGAAGACGGCGGATATTAGAACGGCGGCCGGCCGAAGCCGGCCGCCGGGGTGGCGAAGGGGGTGGGCCTAGATGTCGTCCATGTACCGCATGGAGAGCGGGTAGTGGACGACGGTTCCGCCACACCGAGCATGGGTCGGAACCTGGAAGGACAGGTTGCGGGTTTCGAGCTCCATCTGCTCGAACTCCTGCGGGATGATGGCCTCGAGCTTCTCGGGGGCGCGCGTGTAGAGCACGCCACGATCTGCGGACGCGCCACCGGCCTCCTTGAGGCGGTGCCAGTTGTCGATCGACCGGATGAAGGGGTTCGAGGAGAGGATGAACTCCAGGATCGTCACGTCCGAAGAATCGGAGTTCTTCGTCTGGGCGAGGATCGTGTACTGCTCCAGCGGGAAGATCAGGTCGAAGGGACCGACCTCGACGCCGTTCGTCGCGTCGACCGTGTCAGAGACGATCAGGTTGATGTCGATCAGAATCTCGGCCGGGGTCTTCGTGGTCCACTCGGAGTTGCCTCCGGCCCCGTTGGCGACGTTCAACACCGGGACGTTGGTCGCGTTCAGGAAGCCCGGGAGGTCGTTGTCGGCATCACCGACGGCCAGGAGGGTATCGATCAGCGTATCGATCCCTCGCCGGGCCGAGGTGGCCTTGCGGTCGCTCAAGGGCTTGCCAGCGAGGGCGGCGGCCCGAACATCCTGGAGGCTCCAGCCGTAGGACATGCCGAGCGACCGGATCTTGCCGGTGAACTGCTGACCCGAAATGTCGGCCATGGGCAGGTCGTCGGCATAGTTGGCGATGATCTTCGCCAGGCCGACCTCGTCGAATTCCTCCCAGAGGAACGACTCCGCCCCCGAGGCGATGGCCTCGTCGGTCGGGATGAACATCCGAGCCTTGAGCTCTGGGAAGAGGCGGTCGTAAGTCCGCTGCTTCAGCTGCGCGAGTTGCTGAACGAAGAAGATCGACTCGGCGGCGTCGAGGTTGGTCAGTCGCATTTGTGTGCCTCACTCGTGGCAGGGTCCGCTCGGAAGCGGAGGTGGTCGGGTGAACTAGGGGAGGTGGATTTCGAGGATGACCGGGTCGTCGATGGCGGCGCCGGTGCTCTTCCAGGCACAGAAGGCCGAGACGTCGATGCAGTCCGAACTCGCCGGAGTGGTCGCAACGACCACCATTCCACCGGGGCTTCCGCCGTCGGTCGCCTGGAATTCGACGCCCTCGTCGACGGCGGTCAGGATCAGGGTGGAGGTCCCGGTCGCGACGACGAGCGCGGTGAAGACGGCGTCGGCGGCCATCAGGGCCTTGATCGCGGTGACGACCTCGGTCGCGGTCCCGGAGCCATCCGAGGTCATGAAGAAGCTGAAGAGCTTCCCGCCGGCGAACACGTCGATCGTGTAGAGCAGCGTGTTCCCCGCGGTCGGGGTGACGGTGGTCACCTGCTGGACGCCGTCCGCGTCGTTCCGGAAGCGGCCGGCGACCTCGCCGGCGGCGCCCAGGGTGTGCCGGAGGAAGACGGGATCGCCGATCGCGATGGTCGTCTCGGGGGTCACGATGATCCGACCCTTCCGCAGGATGGCCGCCGTCTCCTCGGAGGCGATGCCGTCGTCGGTCGGATCCTCGGTCGCGTGGGTGTGGAGCGTGACGCCGAGCATCACATCGCCATCGGCCGAGGGCAGGAGGAATTGATCGGCGGCGGTGCCCTTGATGACGCCACGCCCGAAGGGGACCGCGACGACCTCCTCGTTCGTGAGGGAGTCGGCGACCTTGCCGGCGGCGTCTGCGAGCATTCCTTCGAAGCCGAGGGCGTTCTCGAGGGGGTAAGTGAGTTGGGGCGCCATGGTGGATTCCTCCGATGGAAGGATGAGTGGGGCTCTCGTTTGGAGCTTGCACCCCGAAAGCCGCGCCCCTTGGGAGGGCGCGGACTGGGGCAGAGACACGGTCGATCTACTTCGGAGGCTCGACGCGGTCTCGAGCATCCCACCGGCCACGATTGCGGGTGACCATGGCGGCCTGGGAGCCCTTCTCGTCGGTCTTGGTCGTGGTGGAAGCGGCGTCGACGTGGACGCGAAGGGCCCCGAGTGCGCCGGCGGCCGCGTCGGCCTTCGCCTCCGGAGCGCCCTCGATGGCGGCGTCGAAGCGGGCCTGGATGTAGGCCTCGCTCTTCTCGGCGAGGTCGACGTCGGGGGAGGCGTGGAGGATGACCGCCTTGCGGATCGCGTCGTCCTCCAGGGTGTCGAGCTTGAGCTCGGTCACCTTCGCCTCACCGAGGACCAGAAGCGCGGAGCGCTCGAGACCGAGCCGAGCCTTGACGGCCTCGCGGAGGGTCTCGGGCTTCTCGGCCGTGTCGGCGCGAGCGGTCTCGGTGGTCACCTTCTCCTCGGAGGCGTCGAGCTTCGCCTGGACCTCGTCGGCCTTGGCGGTCTGGGTCTCGACCGAGGTGGTGAGCTCGGCGATCTCGGAGTCGCGCCGCTTGACCGAAGCCGTGAGAGCGTCTGCGGTTGCCTTGCTGACCTGATGGGTCACGCCGTCGATGGTGATGGAGATCGTATCCATGGAATCGGTCCTCACTTGCGGGGTGGGGGAAGGGGGGGGGTAGGCCTCTACCATGACCGCGTCGCCGGCGTCGAGACGAAGGCTTGCCTCTGGGCCGGCCTTGCCTGTCACGACGAGGGCCACGTGGTTGTGGCGAATGTCCCTCTGGATAGCGTCGTAGGCCCCGAAGGTGGGGTGGGTGCCGGGGGTGTGGTCGAGCCGGCAATCGTAGCCACAGGAGAGCTCGCGCTTCTTCCCTGCGTCGACCTGGGCGACTGTCTCCGCGTCGGTGACCATCACCGTCCCTCGGATGAAGTCGCCGTCCCGACGTGCGTCGGTGCCGATGGTGCCAACCGACAGGCGCCGAACATTCCGAGAGGTGACGGCCTCATCCGGGTGCTCGTTCGTCAGCGGAGCAGCTTGGATCGTGTCGAGCGAGTCGGGATGGAAGACCTCTTCTGGAAGCCGGAGCTCCCGTCGAGTGCTCCCATCGCTCTCCCGGTAGCCGAACACCCCGATCCGGGTGAGGAAACCCTCGGCCCGGAGGAAGCCGCTGTCCATTCTCTTCGGCTTGCGGAACTCTCCGCGATCAAAACGGCGTGTCATAGAGTCCAGAGGATGGCACAGGGGGCCGGCCTCTCGGGTTTTGCTCCACGCGGCGATGGCGTTCGCCCTCTAATTTCCCGGGCTTCTGGCCTATTCGGGCGGGAGGTCCGCTTCCAGCGAGGTGAGTAGCTCCTCGATATTCGGCTCAGGCCGGCACCGACAGTTGACCGGCTCGCCGGGGTGGCCGTCGGATGGTGGGTCGTCCCACTGGAAGACGTCGCCCTCTCGATCTTCGTGCAACGGACGCACCCGATCATCGCGCGAAGTCCGCCAGATGTAGGACTTGATCCCGAGGCTCGTCTGCCTCTGCTTATTGATCTTGGCGTTCAGCTTCTCGACCTGGTCCCGGGCGATCAGCCTGGCTCTCCGCTCGTCGATGTCCCCTCTCTTCTCGATGTCCTTCGCGATCGACTCCGGCCGGCGCCCTGCCCTGAAGCCATCGACGATAACCTCGCTGATCTCTGTCCGATACTTGACGGTCAAGTCATCGATCAGCTTGAGGTTTTCAGAGATCCAGTCCTCCATGTCGATGTCGATGAACGCCGGCGTGTCCAAGATGTCGAGCCCGAGAAGGGATCCGACCTGACGCTCGATCTGGGTCCGGTTGAACTTCGAGACCTCGCGGGCGATGCGCTGGACCAGCGTCCGAGGGTCAGGGATCCGGCGCTCGTAGGAGAGGATCACGCCCTCGATCAGGTCGAAGATCAGGCGCTCGAGTTCCCGGTCGATGTCCAGCCTCAAGGAGTCCGCGCGCTCTTCCTCCTGCGCCAGGATGACGGGGAGCAGCTTCGCCTCGATCATCTTTCGGAGACGCGCGGCACGCTTCCGTAGCTCGCGGATATAGCTCTTCTCGATCAGGGTCGGGAACTGCTGGACCTTCGGCTTCTTCCCTCTCGCCCTACGCAGTCGGAGACGCTCGGCCTTGGTCGCCACTACTCACCGGTCCCGGCCGCCACGAGTTCGGAGACGGCCTCGCCGACACGCTTCCGGAGAAGATCGAGAGCGGCCGATCCATACTTCTGGGCCTTCGTTTGGACTGCGTAGGCGAGGACGACTTCGGCCGCCGGCATCTTCAGGAGAGCGCGCCAGGCTCTACCCTTCGCGTTGCGCTCGAGTCGCTTGAGCCCTTGGAGTCTCTCCTCGGTTCTCTGCGCCTCGGCCTCGCTCATCTTCTCCTGCCTCCCATAGAAGGCGATCCGCTTCTTCTGCGACTCGGGCGAGTGGGCGATCTTCCAGAGAGCATCGAAGGCCGGGACGGCCTCACCACATCGAGCACAGGTCACGACCCTCTTCTTCGCATCGACCTCGTAGCCGAACCGGTGAGCGCAGGCCTGATCCTCTCCACTGATGACAGTCAGGTCAGCGACCCCGATGTCGTTCCGAGGGAAGGTGATGACGTTGTCCGCCTGGGGCTCGTCTCGTTTCTTCTCACCCATGGTGCGGCCCTTCTCCAATGGGAGGAAGGTCAACCGTCTGGCCTGCGAGGCGGTGACTGCAATCCTTGAGGAACTCGATCCGGCCCTCTCTCACGAAGGAGTGGCACCGGACATTGGAGCCGCCTCCCCTCACGAGCACCGAGGGTTTGAAGGTCGGCCGCTCTCGATCTCCGTTCCATGTCCAGGTCTCGTCGATGATGTGATCGAACTCGCACCCTGGGCACCTGAATCGATACCGCTCGACGCCATCCTTACCTCGGCCGACGTGGACAACGGGCATCATTCGTCCCCACCTTCCTCGTCGTCATCGGGCTCCGGGTTGCCAGTAGGCGGAGGCATCGGTGGAGGTGGCACGGGAGGTGTCGGAGCGGACGCCGGCGTCGTGGCCTTCGGCTCGAATCCAGCCCCAACCGTTCCCATGATCGCGCTGGCCTGATCCCTGTCGAAGGGGAAGGCGGCGGTGAGCATCTCGACGCCGGTCGCTCTCGGGAGTTCTCCCTTGGCTACCTTGTCGACGAGTTCGAGCATGGACGTCACCTGGGCGCCGTTGAGGGCGGTCGTCGGAGACACGGCCTCCGGATCCTGCGCTGGGTCGGTCGTCGTCGGCGCCGCCGGCGTCGGCTCCGGGTCGGTGGTGATGGTCGGATCGACCTCTGGGTCTGGGGCGTTCGGATCCGCGTCTTCCGGATCGACGCTCTCCCCTCGGAGTTCTGGGTCGAGGGTCGTCTCGGCCGAGTAGGCCTGGCCACCGAAGCGCGAGTTGGCGACCTCCTCTGGAGAGAGCACGCCGGTGGCGATGTAGATCTCATCTGCCTCGGCGACGGTCTTCTTCGTCTCGGCCTCTTCCTTCTCCGTAGCCTGCCACAGCGGGACGAAGACGAAGCCCCACCCCTCGGGCTCTTGGCCCGTAGTCGGTCCGGTCTTCGAGAGATAGAGGAGCTTCATCAGACGGTTGATCTTGGGCCGGAGGCTGAACTCCTGCTCGCTGCTGACGCTGTCGTAGAAGTTCCGAATGTCGGCGGCCCCTGTGGCCTGAAGACCGGCTGGGCTTTCGCCCATCAGCAGAGTCACGGGGATCCGAGCGGCCGCCGACAGGCGCGAGGCGAAGCGGTCGAGGAGATCAGCAAGGCCGGAGAGTGGGGTCTGCTTTCTCTCGAAGTCCTCGTGCTCCGCGTCGATGGGGACCGCACGGCACACCGACCGAGCAAGGTCCAGGAGAGTGAGCCGTCGAATGACCAGGTCCTCCTGGTCGGTTGCCAAGAGGTGGGCGAGGTCCTTGATCTTGAATACGGCCTGCGCGAAGTCGGTGAGGAGGTGAGAGGTTCCGCCCCATGCGGCTTGGAAGTCGCGGACGACCTCCCAGATACGGGTCACGACAGTGTCGCTCCACCCGGTCAGTTGCACCTGACGGCGTCGGCTCGTGAGGACGCCATCGAATCGGAGGACCCGGCTCTCGTGGATGACCCCGAAGAATCCGGAAATCTGCCGACCGCTCGAGTCGACCAGGGACGTCGACGCGGTGGTGTTCGTGATCTGGTAGAGCTCGGGCTCACCGAACTTGTCCGCCATCGGGTCCTGGTAGCGTCGATGGATGGCCACGTCCCAACGGTCGATGACAGTGAGCCAGGAGAGGGACTTGATCCCCTCTTCGTTCAAGGGCTCCGACGGGTCTTGGCCGTCATCAATCCCCATGATGATCAGGCACCCCCCATGGAGACGCGCCCAGGTGATCGCCTCGCCAACCTTGGACTGTGCGTTCAGGGCGTCGAGGGCCTCCATCATCTCCTTCCCGATCTTGGCGGCGTCCTCCTGCTCCATCGTCGGCTTGCCATCTTCATCGGTGCCAGGGTCGACGGTCGGGGCGATCCACTCTCGGACCATCTCCTTCGCGGGGAGGTCGATGATCGTCGCGATCAGGTCGTCGCCATAATAGAGTTCGTCGAGCGTTCCTTGGTCGAGGACGGGCGCGGTCGTGACCGTTGCGCTCATGCGCTTGTCGCGGGTCTTGGTTCCCAGGCCGGTGAGCATGTTCTCCCAGCCGTCCTTCCTCAGGGAGAGTTCGAGGGTCGTGGGTTCGTCTTTGCTCTCTGGCATGGGATCGATCTCCTATCGCTTCAACATTCGGCGAAGCCAAGATGCATCGCCGGCGGTGAGCTTGGCAAGTAGAGCGGAGGCAGCGTCGACCTGGTCGTCCTTGATCGACTCGTCGATCTCCCAGGTGACGGTGGCGACCTCATCCAGGAAAGCCTTGTTCCATGGGCCTCGAACGAGGAAGACGCGGCCCTTGTCCCGGCCTCCTCGCGGCGCGGCCCTGGCGACGAGCGGCTTCCATCTCTCTCGCTTCGGACCGGTCGGCCGGTCGCCGTCGACGATGTAGTCCCTCAAGACGTTCCGCTGGTAGTGGGAGGTCACCATCTTTCCCGAGGACCCTGGCTCTTCCTCGAGCCAGACGTGGACGCGCCTCCCATCCTCCTCGGCCGTCTGGGCGACCTCGACCTCGGCGTGCTCTGGAGGCCACTGGCCCCGCCTCATGTCGAGGATGTAGAGGATCCCGTCGACCTCGACCCCCTTTGCGCCCGCGGTGAAGTCCGGGTTGTTCGTCCTCTTCTTCTCGGTGGCGGCGAAGTCCCAGTAGCGGATCCCCCCAACGGCAAGGCGCCGGACATCGTCGGGGAGTTCCTCGAAGTCGAGGATGGTGAACCAGCTCCGCCTGAATACGTTCCCGGCGTGACGGATCCTCCAGTCGCCGTCGCGGAGTTGCTTGTAGGTGATGGGGTCGAGCTCGACGAGCTTCTTCAGGTAGTCTTCGCGGTCGATGTGGGGGTTGTCTTCGAGCCTGGCCGGGATGAAGATCCGGCCCTTCGGTGGCTTGGGAGGGACGCTGGTCAGGCCCCATCGCTCCGCGACCCACTCGTGTCCGATGCCTCCAGGGTTCGCCGTCGCCCGGAAGCGCATCGGAATATCCGAGAGAGGCCCTGCCGTCGGCCGTCGGTTCCGACTGAAGAGGTAGCGGTACTGGCTCAGGTGGAACTGGGTGAGTTCTTCCCACCCAACGAAGTGGTAGGCGGCGCCCTGATGATTTTCGACGTCGTCCTCATGCTGGAGGTGGCTGAACGCCAGATAGGCCGGGTCCTTCCATGCGAGCGCGGGACCTCTTCCCGTCGGGAAGGTCCAGACGCTCTCGCCCTTGTTCCAGTCGGCCTTCTTTCCGATCCACGACTTCGACCGTCTGATCATCCCGTCGGCGGCACGCAGCTGTGGGTAGGTCCGCCGGAAGACGATCGCCGAGTAGCCTGGGACGTGGACGAACTGGAGAGCCGACATCAGCATCGCGTCAGTCTTCCCCCCTCCGGCCGCGCCTCCATAGAGGCACTCCGTTTGCGTCGTCATCAGGAAGACCAGCTGGTGAACCGTCGGCCGGTGAGGGACGAAGCGGTTCGTCAGGAGGGTCGGAAGCTGGACGAGAGGATCAGGAGACGCCGGTCTCGCCCGCGATCTTCCGGAGCTTCTCGAGCTCTTTCGGGGAGAGGTCTTCCTTCGTGGCGACCGGTTCGGTTTGGATCGGGCCGCCGCCTTTGCCTGTGTGCTCATTGGAGATGTTCAGCCGATACTTCTCGGGCCGCCTTGCTGTGATCAGGAACTTTAGGAGTCCATCGGAATACTGTCGGACGAATCCGACCCGCTTCCCTCCCTGGAAGATGGGCTTCAGTACTCCAACCTTTCCACGGCGCCGGGCTTCTTCCTCGAGAAGGTCCGAGGCGTGCTCGTTCGCTTCCGCCCAGGCCTTCACGAATTCCTCGTCGGTCTCGGCCCACTCGTAGGGCATCTGCCGGCAGACACCAGCGGCCTCGGCTGCGATCGTCACGTTCCCGGTCTCGCACATCGACTTCAGAAAAAGACCCTTCTTCGGCGTCGGGTTGTCGGGGCCCGTCGGGTGTGCTGATCGGCGATGGCTGGCGAGGCCCGACGGGCTCTTGCAGACCCTCCGGCAGTCCTTGCATTGATTGCGCTTGAGCTTCTTCGCGGCCGAGCGTGGGCCCTTCTTCGCGCGTTTCTTGGCGGACCTCTTCGGGCCCTTCTTCTTTCGTCGCTTCGCCATTCATTCCTCAGCATAAGACCACAGCGGCCCGCCGGTCCGGGTAATAGCCTACCGCCTCCGCGAGTGCTTCGAGCAGAACCCGCTCCGGTTGTCCCGCCGGAGTAGGGCTTTGCATCCTTCGACCCTGCAGGTCCTCTTCGGTCCCGGCGCTCTTCGTTTGACCCTCGCCCTCTTCAGTCGGCCCCGTATCGTCTCCTCTGGGATCCCGTGCTCGAGGGACAGAGCCTCGATGGTGAACCCTGATCGGTATTCCTCGGCGAGGGTCTCGATCGGGACCAGGTCGGGCGGGGCTGGAAGGTCGGCGATCTCGTTCTGGACCTCGAGGTCATCGAGGACGAGGCGCTCATCCCTCTCGAAGTCCTGATCGGTCCTCCACTCCTGGACGGTGTCCGAGGTGATGCCCGCGTCGGCGGTCGCCCGGGTCTGTGAACCTGTGCGCCTCAAGGCCGAGAGGTAGCCGGCCCGCCGGTCGTCGAAGTCTTCGGGGTCCACTCGGATCTCTAGGCGGCCGTGGTCTTCTTCGTTCTGCGTTGCCGATAGGCGGGCTTCATCCGGCAGACCGTGCAGAACCCTCGCTTGTTGTCCCACCGGATAGGCTTGGAGCAGTCGTCGCCATTGCAGAACCGTGGCCCCGCTGTCGCCTTCCGTTTTGCCTTGGCCCTCTTCTTCCCCCTGTAGGATCCGATCATCACCCGGTGAGGGACGACGACGACGGTGATCTTCTCGGCGACGACCCGGCCGATCGCACACTCCCCAGAGGAGCACCCCTGATGGATCGGGAGCGCCTTCGCCCCGTTGCCTCGTCCCATCTTCGTGGAGACCTGTCGCTCGACGCAGGCCCGAGCCATCATTTTGTAGCAGGCGTAGAACACGCAGTTGAAGAAGGTCTCGGGCTCCAGGTCCACGATGCCACCGAGTCTTTCGAGTTCCTCGGCTTCGAGGGTCTTCTGTTTTGCGGTCATCATGTGTCCTCGGTCCTGAAGTGATTCACTTCCTGGCCTCGAAGAGGCTTGGCTGCCTCTCGTCTTCGGTCTCTGGCTCTGGCTTCGGGACGTGGTCGAGCTTCGGGTCGATGTTCTCCCAGGCGGTGATCCGCTCGTTCGAGACCTCGACGTTCTCGGCCTCCATGTCGATCCCGATGTAGCGAACGCGCTCGAGGACAGCCGCGCAGCCGGTGGTGCCGCTCCCGTTGAACGGATCGAGGACCACACCACCCGGCGAAGTGATCAACCTGATGAGCCATCGCATCAGGAC
>SDBV01002530.1_pt1 | contig 27350 bp, 39 predicted proteins | sample 2277081 | NCBI WGS metagenome assembly SDBV01 (sample SAMN10402039, study PRJNA504765) | marine sediment metagenome | isolation source: marine sediment core GS10_PC15, 223 cmbsf | place: Arctic Ocean: Southern Knipovich Ridge | collected 2010 | reverse complement strand
TTATCTATTTGAAGAACACATTTATGTCCTTCTTCATCCAATCTCTTTTTTAAATAGGTTCCAATTAATCCTTTGTTCCCTGTTATTGCATAATTCATTTTTTACTCTCCTTGAATTTTTTTACATCTAAATAACCAATTAAACACATTTTAGTAACATCCTCATTTGGAAATGCTTTTGTTAATCCATTTGTTAATTCATCAATTATAGGTTTTACTCTAAGTTCGCCAGGGTTGTAATCATGCCAAACAATAATTTTAGGTTTTAGTTTTAATGCTAATTGAAAGTCATTTTCTACATAACCTGCTTCCTTACTCCCATCAATAAATACCATATCATATTGTTCGCCTTCTTTTGGTTCATATTTTTTACTATCACAAAATTCAAGTTCTATATTAGTACTGTTTCTATACCAATTTCCATAAAATTCTGGTTCTTGAAGAGGATGATGTTGTTCTGGGTCTTCTAATTCTCCAAAAGTTACACCCATATTTTTGTTTATATCAATTGCCTTTAGTTTTTTAACTTGTGGAGATAGATACATAAGCAATGTTGTTTCACCTTTCCAAGTTCCAATTTCAAATATACTTTCTACTTTATAATCTCTTATCAAAGTTAGTAGTGCTACTTTATCTATAGGGTAAGTAATACCTTCTACTTTAAATTTTTCATTATAAGTATCAACAATTTTATTAATATCATCCATTCTTTTCACCATCCTTTTTTAAACTCATAAAATAAGGTTTATCTTCTTCCATTATCCTTTCAAATTCCTTAACTGTTTCCTCACTATTTTTTGGTTGTATACAATCTATTCCCAAAATATCACATTCCTTTTTAACATTTAAAGCTATATGACTTGGTCCCATTATATTATAACTTCCATATCCAACTAACTTAACATTTTGTTTCTGTTGCACAATATCTAATTTAATTTGTTCAAATGGTCTTTCTAATAAGAATGGTGTTATTGTATAGACTATTGGCTTCAATCCTTCCATTGCCATTCCTGCTGCCATTCCAATTGTAGCTTGTTCTGCTATACCTGTGTTTATGAAGTTATCTGGATTTTCTTCTCTAAGTTTATCAAATACTCCATAACCAATATCACAAGCTAATACAAATATCTTCTTATCTTTCTTTACTAATTCTGCTACTTTCAAACCAAAAGGATATCTCATTCTAATGTTAATTCTCCTTTCAATATCTTAACTTTTCTAAAAGCATGTATTAATTTTTCTCTATATTTTTTTAAAGATTTCTCAAATTCTTCCCATTCTTTTTTGTTTTCTTCTTTTATTTCTTTATCTTTTTCTTTATTTCCAGTTATTTTTGGAAATAATGATGGACATTTTTTAATAGAATAACTCGTAACCATATCCTGTACCATTCTTCTATATACTTCAAATTCTACTTTTATTTTTGTCATTTTAAATCCTCCAAAGTTTGTTTTAGTATTTCAGGATGTTCTTTGAAATAGAAAACATGGAAACTTGGATTGTCTTCTAAATATTTTATACCTTTTCCTTTTTGTGTTTTGAGAATAAATGTTTTTATCCCACTCATCATATTAAATTTTGCTGCTTTTATAATACTCAAATCTTTTTCACTGTGTCCATCCATAATAAGTGTTCTGCAACCAAATGATTTCATTTTTAAATATAAATCTTCTGGAGTACTTCTCATAATATCCCAAACAGAACTAACTGCTTGATAATAGTTAAAGTCAACTAAGATAACCAAATTGTCTAACTCTAATCTTCTTGCTATATTTAATGCTTCCCAATTACTTCCCTCTTGCATATCACCATCACCAACCATTACATAAACATATCCTGGTTTATTTTGTATCTTCTTTCCAAAAGCCCTGCCTACAGCAATGGGCAATCCATGCCCTAAACTTGCTGTAGTTGCCTCAATTTCCCATTCAGGATTGTAATCTAAGTAAGGATGCCATTTAATATTTGGGTGTTTCTTTTCTAACAAAGGTAAACAAGCAATTATTCCATGTCCCTTACTCATTATAAATACGTCATCATCTGTAAGAACATGTTTGTAGAGGTATGCAACTATATCAACACAACTCATTGCAGAGCAGTAATGTCCAAAGTTTAGTTCATTTCCTTTCTCTACTATCCTTCGTCTTATATCTTTGTTCATATGAAGTTAACTCCCTTTGGTTTTTGTAAGTAGTTCCAAATGAATTCATTTATTTTGTCATGTCTACAAGCACCTGCACAATCAGTATGAACATCAAATTTATTAATCATTGTATCAACTATATTCCAATACTTATCACTTTCAATTATTTCTTTAAGAGATTGTGTGTTTAAATCTCCATATTCATATCTTTTATCTCTAAATAAATATCCACAAGGATAACATTTGCCATCGCCACTAACCTGGAATAGTAGTGGAACATCAACACATCTATTATAAGGTTTTCTTTTACTTATATCCATAAAGTTCCACTTAACAACAATATTAGTTTGTGGTGTTGACATGCTTTCACATTGTTTTAGAATATCTACTACTTCTGGTTTGTCGTAATCATTAACATTAAAACTAACATCTGAAACTTTTTTGTTATCTTCTGGTAGAGAACATTGTTTTATTACAAGATAATCTACACCTGTTTTTAATGCTAATTTACTTAAATCAACAACATCTTTATTCATTAATCCTGGAACAAAAACACATTGTAATCCAATATCACATTCATAACCATGTATATATTTTAACTTAACTATCTCATTAATATTTTCAACAACTTTATCAAATTTGTCAACTCTATGAATTTTTTTGTAACCTTCTCTTGTTCCTGTTGAAAGATTAAACCTCATCCATTTATTATTTCTCAAAACATTATTTCTCTTAGTATTATCATCTAATAAAATTCCATTAGTAGAAAAAGCCATATCTAATCCTCCTCCTTTTCCAACATCCATAGCACTATAAATATGTGGATTGAGTGTTGGTTCTCCATCACCAATTATTTCTAAAGCTTTTATTCCTAATTCTGGTGCTGAATAAAATAAATGTAGTAATGGTTCTCTGGCTATTGAGGACACTTGGTCTTTACCTTGAAAGTTTCCAAAACAATAAACACAATTAGCATTACATTTCTTTGTTGCACCCAAATTTATTAAGATGGGAGCTATCCTTTTTCCTTCATCATAAAATTCTCTAACTCTATCCATATGATGAATTATTTTTGTACTGTCCATCATTCTTTTATTTGATATCATGTTCTAACCTCCAGCAATTGGCACAATGATATGGAACTACAACTCTTGGTATACAAAGTAAATTTTCTCTTTTTCTTAAATCACTTCCACATTTAGGACATTTATATGGTACTGCTCTTTTACAAAATCCACATATAAGTTTGCATAGTTTTACTATTCTAAGTAGTTCATCTTGGTCCATTCTTCTCTTCATATCTTCTCGTATTTCTTTAGCAATTTCCATAAATTTTTTCAGACCAACATATTTGAAAGTATTTGAGTTAGGATTTGTTCTGTGTTTAGTTAACCATTCTGGAATTAATTTCATCTTTACATCATGAAGAATAATTGCTCTCATCATCCATTGATAATCATTATACACTCCTTCAAATAAACCAACTTTATCAAATATATGTTTAGGAATATACCAACTACTTGTTACAAACCAGGGTGTGGCTTCTACTAAAGCCCTCTTCTTATATTCAGAAGGAGTTCTATCGGTGAAATATGTTTTTTCAAGTTCTTTTCCATATTCATCTATACTTATAGAATCACTGTGTAGTATGTAATCTGGGTAACTTATTGATATCACTACTTGTCTCTCCAATTTATTTGGTAACCACAAATCATCTGAACCAAGTACACAAATAGCATCTCCTTTTGCTACTTTAAATCCTGCATTCCAAGCATCTGTACCTCCAGAACCAGCATGTTTTAATTTTATCAATTTAATTCTTTTATCTTTTTTCATATATTCCTCAACCATTTCTATAGACCCATCTGTAGAACCATCATCTACAATTATAAATTCAAAATCTTTATATGTTTGAGCTAAAACACTTTCTATGGTTTCAACTGTCATATCCTTCCTATTCCACATAGACATTACAATACTTATCATTATACAAACCTCCTATTTTTTGGTTCTTTCATCATCATCTTTAAAGTTTTATTGTATTGTGAGTATTGACAAGTCTTGCAATTAGTTCCATCATACTTCTTCTGAAGCCCCGAGTATTCCCAATAATCTTTCCAATTACAAATAGCAGTTTCTTTTCCAAAATCATAAGTAGGAGGGTCTGTTGCAATATGCATTCCACAACATGGTTGTATGTTTCCATCTGCATCTACAATAGGATGTAACAAAGGAACTAAACATTCTTTACTACCTAATTCATTTGTAATTCTTTCTTGCCACACTACTTTTTTATTATGTATATTTATGCTATATTTTGCATTTGGTATTCTATTTATATCAGGTTGTATCATATCACTTACAATTCTTATATGTGTTATTGGATTTTCATTTGTAAACTTAATTGATTCATATAAATTACTATAATCTTCTGGTTCGTGTTCACTCAAAACATAACTTAATCCCCAACCAGGATTAGATGCTCTTAACATATTTTGTTTTAATTTTTTTAAATCAACACGATTTGAAGATGTTCCTGAAACTCTTATCCAATCTAAAAGATTTAAAACATTATCTTGAATTTTATGAAGATACTTTCCATTAGTAACTAATGCAACATCCATTCCTTTACATCTTATATAAGTTATAATCTCATTTATTTTTGGGTGGCAATCTGGTTCACCTCCACCACTTAAACTAATAGCTCTTGTTCCTAAATTATGAAGGTCATCAACAATTTTTTCTATTTCACTAAGAGGCAGTTCTTTTGTTTTGTCTCTTTTGTAAGTAAAACATTCAGAACAATTTTTGTTACATGCATTTGTTGGTGTCATTGTGACATGATATGGAACTATTCTTCCATTTTGTATTACTGGATTATGTAATAGTTTTACTGGAAATGTTGCTGCACTTGTAAATTCTCCTTTCATTTTTGTTTAAACTCCTCTACAAATTTTTCTAATTTTTTTATTTCTTTCTCATCTTTTTTTAATAGTTTTTCAAAACTCACATTTATGTATTTAACTCCTTCAAGATTATAAGCAAGATGTGTTTTGAATTTATCAATTAAAGACTTTGCATCTGATTCACTTAAATTTTCTCTATTCATTATAGATTTTATATTATCATTTACATTTCTATTTGTAACTACAACATAACAATCAATGTCTCTTTTGATTGAACCCAATGTAAAACAAACATAAGGTGCTTTGAATACTATTGGTATTGTAAATTTTTGAAGTTCTAACATTTTTTTATTTAACATTTGAGGTGATGGTATATTTTTATGATTAATACATTTTGTAAGAGGACAAGCAACATCACAAAGGCTAAGCATTTCTCTAACTATTGTATGAAAAAGTTTATTTTCATATCCCATATAAGGAGTTTCTGCATTAAATTGTAATGGTTTTATCAATTTTAGATATTTGTCATTAATTATTTTAGCTACAAGAGAAGTTCCACTATGAATTGAACCAGTTATTATGAAACACTTATTCTTTTTTACTTTCATTTGTAACCTCCTTTATTTTAGACATTATTTCATCTACAGTTACGTCATTTATACCATACATGGTATGATTGTCTAAGTTTACAGTATCACTCAACCAATGCATCCACTCTATATTCATATGCAAACTAATTAATTTGTTATCTTCGTTTTGGTCATGAACCTTTACAAAAGCAAATCCACTCGCAGTAGAAACCATTAATTTACTTTGTGCAATTAAATACATCATTCCTTCACAACTTAAATTTGAATTATAATACCCAAAAAGTTCTTCCTTTTTAGAAGGTTCAAAAACAAGGACTCTACTTTTTTCAATCATATTTCCTTCTCCTTCAAAATTTAAATCTAATCTAGAATATCCAGTAACCATAGTATAGTAACCTTCTTTAACACACTCTTTAATTAAATCCTCAAAAATACTACTATCATTAAAATTTGATGCTTCTAAATTTTTCCTAACATGAATTAAGATGTGTTTATGTTTTAACATTTCATCAATTTCTTCCTTCTCTTTTCTAAAAGGTTTAAAAATAAAAACTTTTCTTTCCTTACCAATATCTTCATATATTTTTTCCTTATCATTCCATTTTAGTATACATTCTGGGCAAGGGGTATCTATAAATATAGTATCTTCTTTTATAAATCCTTTAACAAAACTTTTCAAATCTTCACATCTTCCAGCCATAAAAGTTTCACGCTCTCCTGGAAGTCTAAGCATATCACTTACACTTATGCTTATTCCACTAATTGCTGGAGGAACAAAAACTATATTATCAGTTAATTTTCTATTCATATACATTGTAAATTTTATATTATTTGTATCATTTCTAACATAATACACACTATCAGAAATTATTAATATATCTTCTCTTTTTATTTTGTTTTTTTCTGTAAAACTTTTTAGAGCACATATAGCTGGCCAGACATCACCAAGTCCTCCTCTAATATATGCCACACATTTCATTCTTTAAATTCCCCTATTAATTTATTCACATATTTAATTACATCTTTTTTAGCTTCTTTACCATATGGATAAGGTATTTCAAAATTTGGGGTTGGATTTTTCATAAATTCTCCCCAATAATCCTTTTTATAATATCCATCTCTTAATAAACTTTTATAGTATTCTGTGTTTGGTTCTGGAAATAAGATATTAAACCAAGGGAATTTAATTCCTAAGTTTCTAATTTTCTGTGGCAATTCTCTTCTATATATTTCAGTTTCAACTGGACTACCAATTATAAAATAACCCAAAACATCTATATCATTTTCATTCATTACTTCACAAAACTTTTCTATATGTTCAACTTTTTGTGGTTTGTTAAAATACTTTAGAATATCATTATCCAATGCTTCAATCCCAACATGAATTCTTTTAAATCCTGTATCTTTCATTCTCTTCACTAAATTATAATTCATTCTAACTTGTCCTCTACCAGACCACTCAATTTGTAATTTCCTATTTTCCATTTCTGTTAAAACAGATGATAGGTGAGAAGAGTTTATATTGAAATTATCATCAAGAATATGAACACTTCTACTTCCTAATTTATGTAAATGTTCCATTTCATCAACTATTATTTTTGGGTCTTTATACTGAACTCTTTTTGATTGAACATTACAAAAAGTACATCTATTTGAACAACCAATACTTGAGAACATAGGCATTCTTTTTTCTGCTTTAAATAACACTTTTCCATCATAGAAATAATCCTGGAAATTTAACAATTCTCTATTAGGCATATTAATATCATTAATTTTTGTATTACAATAAATTTTTCCAGATGGTTTTTTCCATATTTTTGAGAATTCATTATCTGCTAATTGTCCAATAAAAACTGCATCGGCTCCTTGTTCTAATATTAAATCTGCATAGTTTGTTGTATGTGGACCTCCAACAACAACATAAGGAACATCAATCTTTCTCAAAATTTGTTTAAGAGAATATGCTCTTCTTGTTATTGCAGACAACCCTAAAATATCTGGCTTCTCACTTTCAATTCTTATTATTGTTTCCTCTATTGTCCAACTTTCAGTTGGTGGGTCTAATATTTTAATCTTATCTTTTATATTTGAAGCTAATGAAAGAATTCCTAATGGCATATACTTAACTACAGATTGGTCTTTAAGGAAATCTTTTGGGGTTGTCCAATTAACAAACTCTCCTTCTGTTGGTAGTGTTGATAATACTATGCCCATTTGAATTTATTCCCCCATTTCTTTTTGAATACAACCCTATTCCTATCCATTATTTCTTTCCTGCCTTCTACTTTATCCATACCATAATCATGATATCCAAAACATTTTCTATTTACAAATATCTTATATCCTTTCTCTTTTATCTTCTCATTGAAGTCAAGGTCTTCAAATGTAACTGGAAAAAACTCTTCACTAAAACCATCTACTTCCTCCCATATATTTTTTGTGGTGAACATCTGAGCAATGGCACAATCACTTTCTTTATAGTCATTCTCACTACATAAAATATATTTATCTCCTTTTCTATCAAGCCATGTTTTCTCATCTTCATTTCCAGTTGCATTAGTACAGCAACTACACAAACCAATATTTGGTTGATGCTCAAAACAATCAATCATACTCTTCAACCAATTTTCCATCATGTAATAATCTGAATTGAAAAAACAAAGATAGTGACCATCTTTAACTACTTTGGTTACTTGTACACCAGTATTAAATCCTTTAGATGTACCTAAATTTTCTCCTCCAGTTTCAAATATATGACAATTAGTTCCATTTTCAAATGCTTTTCTTTGCATTTTATCAACAAAAGACATAGGAGAATGATTTTTATGAAACTGAAATTCTTTCAAATTACTATTATTAACTATAATAATCTCATAAGGAGTTTCTTTTTGGTGTGTAGTTGCGAGTAAAGTTTCAAACATCTTTTTAAATTTCTTTGGTTCTTTATATGCAAGTATTATAATCGATGTCTTTTTGTATTTTGTTCTATCTTTCTTCCAATGACAACTTCTACATAACCATTCAAAATCATTAATATCTCTTTTATATTCTCCACTTATATTTGATACTTCATATGATTTATTTTTATTACACTTTTCACATAACTTCGATTTTGGTTTATGGTTCCTTATCCATTCATGTAAAGACGAATAACTTACATCATCTCCTTTCCACATTCCATTTCTCTTACCAGAATTAGCAATACTAATTTTCTTTTTTATTTCCTTTGTTTTTATCATTCCAATTTGTGATTTGCTCATATTTTCTTTCATTATTTTTGTTCTTGGATATATTCCAGTTGGCATTTTAAATTTTCTCTCCATTATTTTTATTATTAAGTTTAAAATCTTTCCAAGACTTAATTATTATCTTGCTCTCGTCTTCCTCCATCCATGATTGCATAAGTTCATCATCATCTTTCATATATCCTATTTTTTTCCTTTTTTCATCTCTAAGTTCTTTAGTATAGTGACCGTAATGGTGAATTGGTATGGGTAAGTATGTTTTTGTTCGTGGACAATTATGTGGTATTGATTGTCCATGTGCATCTCTTCTATCAAACTCAAAATGTGATAACACTTTATACATTTTATGAACTAACCTTCCATCTTTTAGTTTTCCTGTTGGGTCACGAATCATTACGAAATGTTCTTTATCTCCTCTTATCTCAAACATTGGAAACCCAATACTATTGGATGTAGTATTTAATATACTAAACACAAACTTCTTAATATCAATTCCAGGAACATATTCGTCTATATCTAAATTCCAAACCCACTGACAATTCTCCTCCCTTGCATCCTCCAAAATAATTTGATAATCTCTACTCTGATTTCTCTTTAAATTTTTTTGGATGTGATATCTTTTAACTGCTTTATGATTAATTAATATATCTCTAACTTCTTTGTCAGCACCATTGTCTACTACAAATATCCAATCACCAATTTGCTCAGCACATTTAATCCAATCTTTTATCCATTCCTTTCCTCCCTTCACAACCAATCCTATTGCTATTCTCATTTTAATAAAAACTCCTTTTTAATTGCATCAGGTAATTCAGTGTATCTAACTATTGAAGTAGGATAATAACCAAAAAGCATTTTGTGATACCACTTTGTCAATTCTTCTTTTGAATGCATCTCTGACTTTTCCATATTCCATTTATGTTTTTCTAAAGTATTAAAAATTCCTGTGCATTCTCTTAAATGCCATATTGTTGTAGGTTGGATATTTTTCATATAATCTCCCAACTTATCCATATTCTTCATAATTTCATCTGTCACTAAAACTGGATGTTCTACTTCTTGATAAAACAATTCTTTTCTTATTTTGAATAATCTATTAGGAACAAAATGTTCAGGTTGAGTTGCATCTTCTTGTCCTAAATCTTTAATAAAATGTCTCATCTTCACACAAAATAAAATACCTTGTTTGTCTTTTGGAATTGTAGTTAAAAAATTTTTAATTTTTGATAAATCCTCAACTACTTCATCTGTATCAATAGCTAAACAAAACCAACCCATATAATTCTTTTTAATATAATCAAGATAAAAGTTTCTTTGCTTTCCATTCATTCCTTTATCTTTTTGGTTATATTTGTTTCTAATTATTTCAATTTGTTGTCCATTTTCAAGATTTAATTCAATATCTTTTGCTATATCAGATGTTCCTCCATTATATCCAAATTTTTCAGCATAATCAAATATTTTTTGTATTGAATCATCTTCACTACCACCGTCACAAAATACAATAGCGTCAGCATCTTTGACACTATCTAAACACATACCAATAAACTTCTCACAATTCTGTCCCATAATTACTACTACAAGTTTTTCCATTTTATATTATATTTGTCACCTTCATCTGTTTAATTGCCCATAAAAAATCATTATTATTATCATGAGGACAAGGAAATTCACAATCCTTAAAACTTGTTACTTTATATTTGTTTTTCCAAATTTCCTTAAATGATTTATCTTCTAAACTTCCATAACTATATCCTCTTTCTTTTAATATACAACAAGGTCTAACATGTTGGTCAGGAGTTATACTACACAGAAAATTAGTCATTAAACATTCAGTGTAGTCTCTTCTTTCTTTTGGGTTGATTCTATAATCAGGATAACTAACAACAAAGTTTTTATCTTTGTCACTTTCTAATACTGCTTTTTGTAAATCCTTTTCATTCATCATCTTTTTCCCAAAGAAAGGTCTAAACCTAACTTCATTAACACCAATATCTTTTAACATTTTTGTAACAGGTAATATACCATTTTTAGTTTTGTCTCCAATTAAGTAAGTTACAATAATATCAATACCACTATTTGTTTTTTCTTTCTTATCTACAATCCTTTTTATATTATTAACAACTTTGTCATAATCATCAACACCATGAGTTATCAATCTTTCTCCTCTATTACTACCATCTAAACTTATTCTTGCTGTCCAACAATTCATCATTTCCTTTAAAACACTATCACTAATATAATTTCCATTTGTATTTATACCATAATCAAATCCAATTTTATGAGCATGTTGCATAACTTTATCAAAGTCAGGATGACAAGTTGGGTCTCCTCCTCCACTTAATATTAATCCTTTAGCTCCTACTTCTCTTGTTTGATTTAATACATTAATTACATTTTCCAACTTCATGGTTGTATTATCTCTACCTGCAATACCAATACACTTTGGACATTTATTATTACAAACATTTGTTATATCAAAATCTATCATCACAGGATACTCAGGATACTTCAAATGTGGAAGTAGTTTCTGTGGATGATATTTATCTTTCATTTTTTATACTCCTTATTATCTTTGTGCAAACTTTTCATGTAATGTTTTTCACAAACATGAATACCATTTTGAAAGTATTTTGCGTGGTTATTTCCTTCATTTCTAACCTGACAAATTTCACAATATATTTTCATTTTTTATTACACCCCACAGCCATTAAATATTGACACATTGGTTTGAATCCTGTATAAACAACTTCGTCATTCATCCCAAAAATAAATACATTGTGAAAATACTTTTCCATTAACTTTCTTAATCTCTTTTCATCATACATATTGATATGTCCTGCTTTTGCTTCTGGACTTTCATACTTTCTCATATTTTTGTTTGGTGTTCCAATAATACAAAAACCTTCTTCTATAATACTATCATAAATACTATCCATAAACTTAATTTCATCTTTCTTTTTTATATGTTCTATTACATCAATAGCAATAACAATATCTTTATCTAACCCAATTCCTAATTTGAAAAAATCTAAATTATAGAAATGAGGTTGTTTCTTTTCTTCATAATTTTCTTTTGCAAATTTTATTGCTTTTTTATCAGTATCTATTCCTTGAATATATTTAGTGTATTTACTTAACATCCAAGTTCCTAATCCTTCACCACAACCGATATCTAAAACATTTTTTCCTTCAACTAAGTTAGCGACAAACTTATATCTTGCCATAGTTCTCAATAAACTCCAATGTCCTTTAAGTTGTCCACTATAGAAAGGTCCAAGTGTTATTGGTTTACTATCTATAATCTTTCTTACTTTCTTCCACTCTAATTTTCCCATTGTTTCTTTGCCTCCTTCATAAAGTATTTAATTTGTTTAGCAGATAGCCAATTGGTTTCTAATACAGGCTCTATTTCTCCTTTTCCAACTTCTAAATACTTATCCCAATCGTGATGTAAAATTGTACAACCATATTTTTCTGGGTGTTCATATATTGGTGTTCCTGGAAATGGTGTCATAGCATAAAAGTCTGCTGATGTTAAACCAATGTCTTTTAATCTATTAGCAAATTTAATTGTTTGTTTAGCTTCATCAAATCCTTCTCCTGGTAATCCAAAAATGAAAAATCCTTTAACATCTATATTATATTTATGAAGTAACTTAACACCATTTTCAATTTGTTTTGTAGTTGTTTTCTTATTAGCTCTTTCTAATACCTTATCATTCCCACTTTCAATTCCAATACTTACAATCTCTAATCCATTTTTAGCCATGTAAGAAACTAAATCTTCATCAAGTAAATCAGCCCTTGTTGTAATTCTAAAAGGTAATCCATATCCCTTTACTATATCAGTTACTTGTTTAGCATGTTTTTTATTAACAGTGAATGCATCATCCAAAAAATATAAACTCTCGTATCCTAAATTAGTAAGTTGCTCTAACTCACCTCCAATATTTTCAGGGCTTCTAAATCTTACTTTCCTATCATAGTTCCCACAAAATACACAATTAAAAGGACACCCTCTTGAACTAACTAATGTAGCACATTTCTTCCCTTTTTGTTTCATATTGTATTTATTATCAACCAAATTTCTATCTGGATATGGTAATCTATTAATATCAACTCTTTGGAAGTTACCTAACATCGCTTCATTATTTAAAATTCTAACTATAGCTTGTTCACCATCTCCTCTAATAACATAATCTGCTTGTGGAAAATCTTGTGGTCTTGCTATTGCATGATATCCTCCAACTACATGTTTGGTTTTTGGAGATAATTTTTTTGCTACATGTAATAATTTATTCATATGAAAATAGGAAGGTGAGCTAATAATGCTATATCCAATTACATTTGGTTGTTTATGTAAAACATCCTTCAAAAAATCTTCTTTACTTATATGATTTAAGTCATAAAAACTTACATCATGTCCTTCTTCTTTTGCTAAAGTTGCAACATACAAAGCACCAAGAGGCATTCTATCTCCTGCTCCTTCTAACATTTTACTTTCATCTGGTGTAACCATAAATAGACTTCTATCCATTTTCATTCCAATCTTTTCTTGTCCCTCCTCTTTTAGCATCTTTAATTGTAAATCCTTTTGGATATCTTTTTTCTAATTTTTTAATATTACCTTCTAAAACTTGTTCTAAATCCCAGCCAAAATAATTACAAATCATTGCTACATACCACATAACATCTCCAAGATTTTCTTTTATACCTTCTTTTTGGTCATTTTTATGTGCATATATTTTTTTAATACATCCTGCAACATCTCCTGCTTCTCCTGCTATTCCTAAACCCCATGTTAATATTTCTGTTATAGGAGGTTCAAACTTTGTTGTTGTTCGCTTACATAATTTTTGATATTCTTTTAAGTTCATTTTACTTTCATCTACTTATCTTTCAAATCCTCCTCAGTTATATTAAAGAAATGTTTAATCCATTCTTGAACATTATAATTATTATCAAATATTCCTTGCTCATCTTCACTAAATTCATCTGTTTCTTTTAATTCTTTTATCCACTTAATTGCTTCTTGTTTTAATAATTCCAATGCTCTATATGCTCCAGGACTCCAAGCAGAATCAAATTCCCATTGTTCTGAGTCTATGTCTTCTTTAATATCTTTCAGAGTTTTCAATTCTATCATTTTACAATCTCCTTTATCAATTTATCCCATTCTTTAATTACAACATCCCAGGAGTAGTATTTTTCTACTTTTTCTCTACCAATCTTACCCATCTCTTGTCTCATTTTTGGATTATCATACATCATGTTTAATGCTTCAACTGCTTTATTAATATCCATCATTCCTCTTTCAACATTCCAACTTCCTGTTAAGTCAGTAATTATTGGCACAGCAAGTCCACACTTTCCATTATCCGTTAATAGCTCTTTTGTGGTAGTATAATCAGTGACAACACAAGGAACTTTACAACCCATTGCCTCTATTGTAGGAACACCAAAACCTTCTCCTGATGTAGATAAGAAAAATACATCCATCAAATTATAAACTTCATTCATTTTTTTATAATCAAATCCCTTAAAATATTTCATCCCTGTAAATAATACTCTGTTTTGAATACCAAGTTGTTTTATAAGTGTCATACTATCAAATACTGCTGCTGAATCATATGCATCTGAATGGCAAAACAAAATTGCATCAGGATGAGTTTTAGCAAATATAGCAAATGCTTTAAACATTCTATCTGCCATTTTCCTTCCTTGATTTCTATAAACACTTCCAACAATAAACTTTCCTTGTAATCCCCATTTTTGTTTTAATGCATCTTTTTCTTGTTGAGATAATGGATAATATGTTTTAGTATCAATAGCATGAGGAATATAGTTTGATTTTAATCCATGAACTTTTAATGCTTGTTCTTGAGCAAACTTACTCATGGCAATAGGATAGTTGCATTTCTTTAACATATTTTCACAATTCAAAGGTAGTCTTCCTCCTCCATCAGAAGGATAATAAAAAAGTGTATGTGCTGGAGCAAAGTCAAGTTGCATGTACCAAGGGTATAGCATAAATGTATCCAATAAAATTCCAAATATATCAGGTTTCAATTCTCTAATTCTTGGTACTAATAAATCTTTTGAGTATGGTTCTTTACCAGTTCCTAAAATTGTAAATTTTAATTCCTTACCATCAGCGAATTTTAGTCCTGGAGGTATTGTTTGCCCAACATAGTTATGTGCTTGATAATAACATTCATGTCCAAGCTCTGATAACCCATTTAAGATGTTAGTAGATATTGTTGAATACCCAGTTACCGTCATGGGACTATCACTGAGCCAAAGTATCTTCGCCATTTTCTATAGCTAAAAAATCTCCGTTTAAATTTTCCCTAACTTCCACAGCATAAAGTTTACAACCACTCTCTAAAATTATTGAATTACCACTCACAGAAATAATTAACTCACAATCCACAAATTGTTTAGCAATAGGTTTTGGAATTGTTACACCCCATTGCTGTGGGTCTTCTTTGGAACCCATAATCACTCTTATCTTATGTTGTAGAGAAGGATTTCTTCTAAAATTAAATCGTCTGTCATCCATATATTGCACCTATTTAAATATTATAATTGATTATATTATTTAAACCTTTTGTTTCCGAAACACATTTTTCACAGCTCCACAATATGTATGCAATCTATAAGCTTGTGGTGCTTCTTTCCATTTTGTAAATCCAAATAACCTCATTTCTCTATCAACCTCTTCAAAACTATAACCACCCACAACCATCTCATTGACCTCTTTCCACTCTTCTCCGCTTCTTGTAACATCAGTAATGTTATCTTCTTTACTTAATAAATCTCCAAGTAGTTTTTTTAATTCTTCTTTAGTAATTTTTTTTATTGGAATATCTTTTAAAACTTCATATATATTTCCAGATGGATGAATTGAATCTGGAATGACAACTTGTGAATTAGATACTCTTAATTCTCCTACTTTATCTTTCAATATATAATACTTCCTTGCAAATTTCTCACCACAAATAAAGTAGAAGTGTCTTCCCCCACTACCTGTCTTAACTGTAAACGTATCTAATTTCTTTTCAAATTCTTCAATTAATTTTTTATCATCAATATCCAAAATAACTAATCCACCATAACCAGCAATTATTCCTAAATTACCTTTATGATTTGGTATTCTATCAAAAGGATAATTATTTTTTTTCTGCCAATTATATTCAAATGGAGCTTTCAGTTTAGGTTTGATTAACACAAATCTAAATTCAGGTTTCTGTAGTTCTTTTGGGATGTTCATTTTCTTCTTGTTTGGGGCATATCCCATAAACTATTTCTTTTAATTATTTCTTTATTAAAAAAATCATGAATAACTATACCCATTGCACAACCTGTATTTAAACAATTAGCATAACCAATTCCTTGATTAATTTTAATCTTCAGATTACACCATTTTAATAATTCTTTTGGAACTCCAAGAGATTCATGTCCTGTAATAAATATTGGATTTGCTGGATATTTTATTACCTCTTTTAATTCTTTAGCTTCATTAATATTTTCTATGCATACTAAATGAAAATTATTAGATTTTACATATGTAATAAAATCATCATAATTTTTAAATTCAAAGAAATTTACATGTCTATCACATCCTTCACTTGAATGATATTTGGGTTCTCTTTCTCCTACAACAAATACATTATTCACTCCAAATGCTTCTGCTGTTCTTATAATCGCTCCTTCATTTCCTTTATTTTGTAAGTGTCCTATTAATATTCCAGCTTTCATTCTACCATAACTCCCCCTGCTTTAAAGTGTCTTCAAATTTAACTTCTTTTTCTTTTTTCTTTTTATGTCCTTCCCAAAAAATATAATTCCATCCTAAACTATCATATAAAGGACCTATCTTTAAATCAATAATTCTTCTAATCATCATGTCATAATCAATTTCATATCCTTCCCACATCCAACCATCACTCTTAAAAGCTATAACATTATCTGCACCTTTGACATATAAATATTTTACTTTGTCTCCTCCATGTATTTGAGCATTATGTTTCTCGTTAGCTAATCTTGCTGCTCTTGCATGTATTTGATTTTTATATTTATGTAAAGGTTTTGTTATTCCAATAGGTAGTCCAATTTGCTCTGGTGTAAACTCACTCCTTATTTTATTTTTAAATTCTTCTATATATTCATCTATTTCGTTTTTGGAAGTTTCATCACAAATCATCTCCAAAATTCTTTTTAAGAAATCTCTTCCTATTTGTGGACTATCACTTCTTTTACTTTCAAAACCAACAATAGAAAATTTATTAACATATTCTCCATCTTCCCACATTATTCTTCCTGCATATCTCTTTTTTGCACCAGTTCCATCTGCTTTTCTTTTAAATAGAACTGCTTTATATATTTTTTCAAATTCCAATTTAAATATATTTTCGTTTATATTATATTGTAAAAAATATTTTCTAAAATATATATTGATGTCTTTATTTAATTGTGTCATGTCTTCTATTGTTTTGTCTCCCATCTCAATGAATACACTATCAGTATCTCCATAAATTATTTTGAATCCTGCCAATTCAAACCAGTGATGAACTTCCTTTATTACTTTTTGAGCAGTATAAGTTATTGTTTGTGCTACATCAATCTTAAATAGCCTAAAATGTGGACATCCCATAACACCATAAAAGGAATTTGCTATAACTTTTAAAGCAATTTGTTGCATCCAAAGAGACTTATATTCTCTACTCTCCTTATCAAATCCTTCCATTTTAGCTTTTACTTCGTTTCTTTTTTGGAGGAGAGGTTTAACAATAGAAGGAATTAATCCAATTTCTTTTTTATAGTTAAATTTATTATCTATACTAATACATCCTGGTTCCTTTTTATCTAAATAGGTTTCGTAACTTGTGTTAAATCCAATCATTATAGAAGGATACAAACTCTTCATATCCATTACTGCTATATTTTTATGAAGTTTAGCTTCACTATCATGAACAAACGCCCCTTCAAACTTTACTCTCTTATGTGGGTGAGATGAAGGCAATACATATTTTCCTTTAACTGTTTTCAAACATAGACAATCGGCCATTTTTGTATTCATAAATACATCTTCAAATCTACAATAACATAATCTTCTAACCTCATCAAAAAAATCTACTAACATTAATTTCTCATTTAACAATACTAATAATTCTACATCCTTGTCATTATATTTTATGAACTTCTCTATATCATTTTTATGTAAGTCATCTAACTCTCCTTTGTACTTTTCTTTCTCTCCTACTCCTTCATACTTACTGATATAATCTAAACTCCAACTCTCTCTACCTTCATTTGAATTTATTTTTTTATATGCTTCCATTAAATCAAAGCAAATCCTACCAAATATCTTTGTACGAAATGACCTTATTGATGCAGGTAATTCTATTGTATAACATCTTCCTCCTCTTCCTAAAGAATTAACATTTATTCTTAATTTTTTTATTCTATTTACAATATAAGGGAAGTCAAATCTATCTCCACTCCAAGCTACAAACATATCAGGATTGGTTTTTTGGATGTATGTTATAAAATCTAATAGCATTTGCTTTTCATCTTTATGAGTCTTGCCTATACAGAATTGTTTCTTTTCTCTGTCAAAACTATCATAACAACCTATCATTAAGATTGGGTTGTTGGCTTTTGATACATGTTCATAACCTTTTTCTGTTCTTGCTAATTCAATATCAATATAACAAATCCTTATTTGTTCTTTTTCTAATTTATCTATTCTATCTATGATATATCTATTTGTGTAAACAATATCAGCTTCATGATGAATATAATTATCTCTAATTCCTCTAACAACTTTTGGATGTAGTACTACTTTTTTAGATAGTTTTTTCCCAGAGATAGATGTGTATTTTCCATTAGTATCTTCGTAATAAAAGTAAGGTTTAAAATCTTCAACTTTTTGGGCATATAGTAGTTTGCCTTTTCTTCCATACAAGATTATATTACTTCCTTCATTTTCTAATGTTATCATTTTTAAAATAAAATTCCTTGCTTTGTAGTTTTGGTATGAGTAGTGAATAAATGTTTCCACTTCTTTTTAGCTTCTTTATGTCCGTGTTTATTGGCATCATCTATATAGTCAAATACTTCTAAAAGTTTGTGTGCTGTATTTTCTTTAAAATAACACTTAACAAATTCTCGTAATTTATCCCCATCTTTGTATATATTATTTAAATACTCAAACACAGAAATATTTTGTGCAACGTTATGTAGAGATACTAAATAACCTAAGTATCTCTCAGCCTCAGGATTGTTTATAATTTCACTCATAACTTGACATGCAGGACAAAAACAAAATTTGCCAAAGTTTTTTATATCGTACTTTCCATTACTATCTTTTTTTACACTTTTCATACCATTGAAGTAGAAAGGAAGATTGTATCTTCTGAATTGCGCACCTGTATCATAACTACTACTATCAAAACTAAAAGGATGTTTATAATATCTTTTAGCATAATATAGAATGATAGATTTTGTTAGTTGTCCAATACCCAAAAAATGTACTGGTTTATCTAAGTTTTCCAAAACAAAAATTATAGTTTCAGCTAAGTTAGCTGGACTATTTGTGGGTGATTTGCAACACCAACCATCAACTCCAGGTTGGTTAATTATATCTTTCCATGTTTTATATTCTTCATACTTTGTTCCTTGAATAATAGCATAGTATTTAAATGATTTCCATTTTGTTCTTACTTTAAGAGCTCTCAATATTCTCTCCCTTGTTGTTTCAGCATGCTTTTTAAAATCAACTGCATCAAATGTCCATCCTACATTAAATCCAGTATCAGTTTTAAATGGAATTTTATCTAATGCAAATCCAATATCACAATATTTTTCTTGCCATTTCAAGATTTCTTCAGGACTTTTTATTAATCTCTTTAAAAGTAACTCTTGTAACCCCCCACTATCAGCAAAAACAAGTGCATTAGGAAGTAATGAACCACTATCAAATAATTCTTCATACAACTTTTGTGTGTGGAAAGGATTTACTAAATGTTTGTTATACTTAAATATACTATTTTTTTGGAAGAAAGTTATTGCTTTTCCATTAATAAAGTTTTTAGGTTTAGCAAAAGTTATAAGACTTGCTATAACAGGTATATAGTTTATATCATCTAACTTATCAAAAACATCTTTTTCTTCTGTATCAAACCATCCCACTTTTTATTACCTCACACATTTTTTTTATTGATTTTTCGAATTTATAAGGAATAACCATGGTTTTATTGATAGATGGAGGATAAAATTGTGTTTCCATAATATCTGACACAAGTTTTTCACATTCATGTGTATTATTATATAGGCATTCTTTAGGATAAAATTCGGGATACACAACCTTATTTGGAAGAACAAGAGCACAACCTAATGTTGCTGCTTCTAATGTTGAGAAACCAAAATTCTCTTGGTCTGCAAAACTAACTACAACTTTAGAATTAGCTAATAACTCATAAAATTCTTTTTTAGTGAAGTTATAATCCATACTTCTTATAAATTCCCATTGAGGATATTTTTGTTTTAATTGTTCAAATAACTCTGGATGTTTTTCTGGATGTATCCTATGAGGAAATACTACTACATCTGTTCTTTTGTTCCAAGGCTTTATAGTAACTTGTTTTAGTACGTCTGATGGATAAAAAGGAAGTCCTGTATTATGTACATTTGTTGTATTAAATTTATCATCAATTACTGCTTTGTGAAAGTTGCTTCCAACAAATACTCCATCGCATAAACTAAATAAACTTTTTTCATATTGTTCACACCAATCTTTAGTTCCTAATTTTGTTGCTACATCGTCAGAAGGCGTCCAACTTCCTGCATGCATCACCCCAAAAATATTAATATTTAATTCTTTACCCATCTTTTCCATATATCTTAATCCTTCTATTCCAGGAAACCATAAGTCATCTATAAAGAAAGTGTCATTATTTTTTATTTTATTATCTCTAAACATTTTAGATACTTTTGCAAGCTGAGTGTATTTATAGTAGTTTGTTCCATATGCATCAAGAAAACTACCACTTTCTATTTTGGAAGTTAATGTATCTCCTTCTACTTTTATCAAGTCAAATTGATTTTTAAATTCTCTTTGATACCAATCTCGTGTTTGTTTAGTGTATCTTTTATCTAACAATTCTAAAGGAAGCCAAATCAAACGAGGATTAGTATTCTTTATAACTTCCGTTTTCTCCATCTTCACTAATCTCTATTCTTAATCTCCTTTCTATTCCATATTGTTGAACTATTCCTTCTCCTATCTTGTCACTAATCATTTCACAACTTAAGAAGTTTAGGTTTTCATAATCTATTAACTTCTCAACAAATTCTTTGAATTGAAAGAATTCTATCTCTCTATCATTGTGTGTAACTTCTATCCAAACTTTAACTTTGAATAAGTGTCTATGTTCGTTCCTTAAGAAAGAAACATCTTCTGGTGCCTTAGGATATTTATGTAGTCCTTCAAATTGTGTTGTTATCCAAATAAAACTTACCATTGTACTAATTTTAAAAATTCCTCCCTTGTATCAATATTATTAAATTTACCTTTAATTATAGATGTTATAGCATCTACATTCCTTTGTTTGACTCCTCTTGATGATATACAATCATGTTTAGCTTTCATTATAACAATTAATCCCAAAGGTTCGGCTGTTTTTTGGATGAACTCTGCTATATTTTGATTGGCTTCTTCTTGTGTTATTTCTGTTGTTGGATTACAAAAATATTCTACTACTCTTGCCACTTGAGATAGTCCTGGAAGTAGTTTTTTATTTGGAATATATCCTATATGGCATACTCCTCCGATATGAACTAAATGATGTTCACATTTAGTAGAGAAGTCTATATTTCTAACAATAACCATACCATCATATTTTGTTTTATTCTCAAAGCATATCATTTTTGGGTATGGATATTCTTCTTTAATTGCTTGTCTTCTTTCTTTTAAGTATTTTGCTTTATTCTTTTCATCTATTAATGTCATTTTTCATCCTCCATTCTTGCAGCTAATATAAACTCAAAGTCTATAAATTTGTCACTTCCTTTGATAACTAAAGGTTGTTCTCTCCCAAAACCTAACCTAATATTTTCAAATACATTTTTTATGTCTTTTATCCTATCAATATAAGTTATATCATACCAACACCAATTTCCGTCATTCTCTATTTCATCTGCTTTCAATACTATATTTCCGTCTACCATATTTGATTTAGTGTATAGGGTTAGTTCTTTTCCTCCAATTTTACATATGTCACTGAATATAATTAGGTCTTGTATATTATCAAATAGTTCTGAGGAGTTTATTTTCCATTTGGAAGGTGTAGAGTATTCTGGTTTTGGTCTGTCGTCTCTTCTTCCAACAAAATAGTTTAATTTAAAATCACAATTATTTCCACTTATTAATAGTCTATCTTCTTCACTCTTAATAAAGACTTCTTTACCTTTTACTTTAGCTAAAACTCTGTTTAGGATTTGAATATTCAAAGTATAAGTTATTTCTTTTTTTACATTGTATTCTTCAAAAAAGCTTTTGTTAATATTAAAAGTAATTAAACAATGATTTGAAGGATGTATTGCTCTAATAAATACTTCATCTGGGTGGAAGGTAATATCTGTTTCGTCAACCATAGTTTCTACTACTTTAAATATGTTTAAAAACTTTTGTAAGTTTATACCTATTTTTATCATATTCCAAATTCATCTAATGTTGTTTGCCTTTCTTTTTCCATTTTATTAATGTATTCTTCCCAAGGAAATATTATCCAATCCCCTTTATCTTGTTTTAATGAAATAGCAAAGTCTGGTTGTATCATTGTCCATGTTGTTGTATATAATGTTGCTATTTTTTTATAACATCCTCCTTCCAAACTTAAAGTTTTTCCTGTGTCACTAATATCATCAACTAATAATGAGTTTTTTGTACATTTTTGGCGAAATGGTAAGTTAAGTTTGTGGGCTAAACAAACAGCTAATATTAATCCTCCTCTTGGTATTCCATATACTCCATCAAATTTGGTTTTACTTTTTTTGATATTCGTTACTAATCTATCTGCCATTAATCCAAATAATTCCCAACTTAAATATATTTTATTCATTCTGCTAACCTCTTGAATATCTTTAAACCAATTACATATATTACTATATAAATTACTATATATAATATTATTTCAACTACGTAACAAAGTAAAACCCACCAAAAACTCATAAAAGGAACACCCTTCCAAACTAATGCTATTAAATTTGCTATTAGTATTATTGTTGATATATATACCATTTTACACCCCCTTTTTACTCCCCCAGATATCTACTTGAATTCTTGGGGTATATTTAATATTATTTTTAACACAATATTTCCAAACATCTTTTTGAATTTGTTTATCTTTTTTGTCATTATAAGTTGTTAATGGCATAAGCATTGTTGCATATGGAATTAGTTCTTTGTTTAATTTTAAATCTGTTACTATTTTTATGTCATATTGTGTATTACCAAAAATATTTTTTACATTTATTGCTGATAATGTAATTTTTGGACTAAAACAAATATATGTAAATGAAGTAAGTCCATGTGCACTATCTAAAGGAGGTAAAATATCACCATTAGTTTCTAAGTGATGTTCCTGAAATGGTGTTCCATTTATAATTTTTTTAATTTCATCATACTGTAACATTGGTTCTCCTCCTGTCCAAACTATAATATCAAGATTACTACCTTTAATTTTTTGGATTATTTGTTTGATATTTATCTCCTTCCCTTGGTTATGGTATTTAGTATCACAAAAATCACAATTTCTTGTACATCCACTAACTCTAATAAATAGGACACACTGTCCTATATATTTTCCTTCTCCTTGTATTGATTCAAATATTTCATTAATTTTCATCTTTCTTCTCCTTTGGTTTTTCACAAATAAATTCTAAATTCCAAGAGTCAGTTACTTTAATTCCAATAACTCTATAACCTTTTTCTTCAAATTGTTTTATAGATTTATGAAGATTGCATCTAACAAAAAATCCTCCTTGAAATTTTCCATTTTCATTATCTAACCAGTATATTCTCTCTTTCATCCTTCAACCTCCGCACAACTTTTGGGACTTTCATATACTCTAACTTTGAAATCTAAATCTGGGTCATCTTCTTTTAATTTTCCCAAAAAATAATATGCCAAGTTTTCAGCAGTTGGATTTTCTATTGCAAAATGTTCATTTAAATCAGTATGGTCAAGTTCATTTAATAATTTCTTTAGTTTTGTAAAATCCCAAAGTATTCCATCTTTACCAATTTTAAATTGAGCACCTTCGGCCCAAACTATTACTTTCCATGTATGCCCATGAACATTTGCGCACTTACCTTTATATCCTACTAAGTGGTGTGCTGCGTCGAATGTTCCTTCTGTTCTTAGTTTCATTCTTTATGCCATTCGCCTCCATATCCATTTTTTTCAGAGTATATTAAAAGCCACATAAAATTAAATATTTGTAGGAGAGCTCCTATTGTTAATCCATTTAAAGCACCATATATATAATATAGTTCTTGGTGTTGCAGCTTCCATTCTTTATAGTAGTAAGCTCCTTCAGTATCTTTTAAGTCTTCCATTGCTCCTTCTATATTGAAATCTCCACTACCACCATCTAAAACTCTTGGATTGACTGTTTCAACATATCCTTTATCATAACTAATTGTATATGGAGCCATTATAATGGATACAAATATTGGTATGAAAAATAATAGCATCTGAGTTGTTATCCATGCTTTCTTAAAGTTTGTTTTTTTCATTTGTTTTTGTCCTCCTTACAATTTAAGTTTATTATGGTGGTCCCGTCTGGATTTGAACCAGTTTCAACACCAAACAGCTAAAAGTGTTCATCAAATACCTTTATCTGCTTTTTGTTTTCAAAGCGAATCAACACGCTTTAGCATCTTGCGCGAAATGCAAGTGAGTTACCATTACTCAACGCCCTCGACCCGTCAATCCTAATAACCACGTCAAGCGTGGGTTTCGTCAGGGTCTGGTGAGGTCGGAAGGAATCGAACCTTCTTTTTGCCATTTTTTGTCATTGGCAGGAGTTGAACCTGCGCAACAAGTTTATAAGACTTGTGCTCTACCACTGAGCTACAATGCGGAAGTCTCAGACTTCCAGAGGCTGATTTATATTTGAAAACAGCTGCACACGGCATTCATGTTTTTCATGCTGCTCCGGGACCATACATTTATTCAGTTTTCACTTCGGCACTCATCTCCTTAAGAGATTTAATACCACTATTAATTTCAACAATAACAGCGTTTTTATCTGCTATTTTTTTATCTTGAATTTTGTTATATCTAGCAAGGTCTTCTTTTACTACCTCACATTCTTCTTCTTTTAACTTCTTCCAACCTTGAAATCTTGGTTCATAATTATCTGCATCATCTTTCATTGCTTCTCCAAGTTGTTGTTCTGCTCTTGCAAAATCTTGATTTACCATTTGAAGATTAACTTTCATTTCTTGTTGTCTTCTCTTAAACTCAACTTTATAGTTTCTTTCTCTATCTTTTATACTTTCTTCTATCTCTACAATGTTTTTTTCAACTTCAAAAACATGAGCATCTGTCTCCTTCTCAATATTAGTAAGTTTTTCTCTCTGATTAATCTTTCTATTATTGAGTTCTTCCATGATTGAATATCTACTTTGACTTTCTCCCATATTATTCATTTCCTCCTTTCAATCCTTTGATATTTAAATCAATATTTAAGTTCTCCACAGTTCCTAAGTGGTAAGTTTCTATTGTATCTTCTGCCCAAAACCACTCACCAAAGGTATAATCTGTTCCATGAATTCTATTAAATGCTTTAACTTCATAATAATCTCCTAATATTAATAACCCAGAAATAAGTCCAATTATCAATATAACAACTACTACAAATATTAATATTCCTCGTTCATAACTATCCATTTTCTTTAATACCTCCTTTTTTCTTAATTTCTAATTCATTATTCATAAAGTCATCAAAAACTTTTAAACAATCATCACATAGATGCATACATTCATCATATCCCCATCTTGTGTTTCTTTTTTTTGTAAAGTGTAATTCATTATCATCACATTGAACACCCTCACTAATATCTTTTCCACATCTGTTACATCGTTTCATATATGTCATTTTTGTTCTCCTTTCAATTTATTTATTTCTTCTACTAATTTAGTATAATCCATATTTACAAATGATTTTCCCATTAATTGTCCAACAGGTCTTGACTTTTCTATTTTGGAATTGAATGTAGTAGTTCCCATTTTATCTGTTTTTTTAGTGTTGTAGATTACAAAATCAATCCAAAAAGGCGTCTTCTTCATCCAGTGCGGTTTAAATATTCCCATTGGTTGTCCTGGACCTGAATATAATTCTTGTTCTCTTCCTGTTAAAATTATATTACAATTTAGATTTATTAGTGTTAGTAATGGCTTAAGATAGTTTTTGTTAATTAATCCCCAATCCCATTGCTGAGCTAATCTTTGTTCTGGTTTTATCTTGAATATATTTACCTTACAATATTCTTGGCAGAAGCTCCAAATATCTGTCATACTATCCACAATAACAGTTCCTATCTTCTCTTGTTGTGATAAAAATTCAACTGCTTGCACATATTTTTGGAAGGATATGCTTCCATCTTTTTCACAAACATCTAATATTTTAATGTCTTTGCCTTTGAATAGAAATGCTAATGGTGATGCACCTAATTCTGTGTCTATAATAAATATTGGTTCTGGTGCTGTTAAGGCAAAGTGAGTCTTGCCTGTAGCAAAATCACCATAAATTCCTATCTTTAATCCTCTTTTTTGGTCTACTTCTGCTAATGGTTTAAACTCTATCTTAGTTTCTTCTTTTTCTTTTAGTATTTGCTCTTTCGATTCTTGTCCTAATTTTGTCCAATCTGTCATATTAGTTTTTCTTACCCCCCAATTTTGACATTGTTTTAGCAAACTCAATTATTTCATTTCTTACTTCATCTTCATTTTTATAATTTGCAAGTGATGGATAAACCTTTAAAAAAGTTAGTGCTTTTTGGATTTTGTTTATATTAGTTTTTGGGTCTGCTAAAAATATTGCTCTTAAAAGAGATGCTTGTGTAGTTAGAATATGTAATTTAACACCTTTATCATTCATCTCTTTCATTTTATTTAGCAAATCATTAGAATGTTCTTTATTTTTTCCCTCAAACATAACTTTTAACGATGACCAATCTATTAATATTGTGGTGTTTTTTAAAAGTTTTTCTTTTGTCATTTTAGTCTATCTCCTGCTCTTTCATTAATTGTTTTACAAATTAAGCATTCTTCACAAGGTGGTATCTCTGCTTGTAAACATAAATCCTCTTTCAATTTCTTAAAACATTCTTTTGCATCTTCTACATGAATAATATCTGGAATTTCCTCAATAGGTTCAGTAAATACTAT
>SDBV01002527.1_pt1 | contig 27380 bp, 21 predicted proteins | sample 2277081 | NCBI WGS metagenome assembly SDBV01 (sample SAMN10402039, study PRJNA504765) | marine sediment metagenome | isolation source: marine sediment core GS10_PC15, 223 cmbsf | place: Arctic Ocean: Southern Knipovich Ridge | collected 2010 | reverse complement strand
CGCGCCGTTGCAGATGATGGTGGCGGTACGAATCGGCGGGCTCGGCCCGACCTACTTCTACTTCGAGACCATCACCGATCGCGTCGAGGAGTCTGTCGTGACGCTGATCATCTCGTGGGAGCGGGTCGAGGTGATGAAGTGTGCGGTGTCCACTGAGGTGGCAAAGTTGGTCCGCGAACAGGTCGAGCCCGAGCCCAAGCGGCCGACCCTGGTCGAGGCCCGCCGCATCCTGCCCGGCGGCGTGCCCGACGGGCAGCCGGGCCGCTACCTGCCGGGCGAGCCGATCCGCCTGTACGGAGCCCGCCTGGACTACGACCCGACCCGCCCGGACGAGGGGCTTTTCCTGGTGGCCGCCGGCGGCATCGAGACCCGCGTGGAGCTGGTGGCGATCAACACGCCGAAGCAGGTTTTATTCATCATGCCCACCGACGCGACCGGGCTCTACCACATCCACGTCCGCCGCCGCCACCTCCGCCCCGACGGCCCGCTGCTGGAAGGTCGCCTCGGCGAGCCCATCGTCCTGGCCTGAGCAGCCGGACGCGGTGGCGATTTCGTGGTCGGGCCGCAATGCCACTGCTTGAAGCAGAGCCACAACAACTTCACGATGACGTAGTCTCACGAACGCACCACAGAGCGATCGCTTTGCAGTGCCACCCGCCGCCTGGGGCGTGTTGCCGTCGGCAGTTGGAGCGCTTAAACTGGTTTACGCAGGACGATGGCATGCACAGGACTATCCCGTAGGAGGCAAGCTGGAGTGTGACATGTCTGTTGATCGCGAGGAAGCCCAACGCGTTTTGGACACGATTCTCCCGGGCATCAGGCGCTGTACGGATGTGCTTCTCCATCGACAATCCGATAGGGACGAATGGAGTTTGGCGTCTTGCGTTCATGTTCAGAACCCAATAGGACGAGTCGCCCTCACGGCGGAGCACGTTACTCGCCCGAACCATCTGTACTACTGTGCGCCGAAGCGACTCCCGCAACCGAAAATCCCGCGCGAGGAAAAGTACACGACCCCGCCGATCCCGCTGGTCGCTAAAGACAAAACAACAGACTTGGCCCTGTTCGACACCTCCAAGGTCGATCTCGCGACGGCAGAGCGCGCTCCATATGATCTGACGAGAAGCGAGAATGTCGATATCGAAAGTGTTAGGCGAAATATCGGGAGCCTCTCGCTCACGTGCGGCACATGGGGCAAGCAGTCTGTTCTATACGGGCAAGGGCCCATGCTCGGAGAGCTGCCGCTTTATGTCGGCATCGGCCCAATCCGCGGGGTGCGCGATGAGCAGATTGTGTGTGATCACGCGGAGAAGGACGTGCTGGAGCTGAACACATCTGCCTACCCGGACCTGGCAAAGGTGACTCCGACGGGCGGCGCTCGTGATCTGAGTGGAATCAGCGGATCGGGCCTGTGGGTGAAGTGCGCAGCGGGTCCAACACTGATCGGCATCGTGCTCGGTCGCCTCGATGGCAGGAAAGACGAGCACCTGATTCGCGCCACGCCAATCTGGGTCGTGCGAGACTGGTTAGAGCAGTTAAGCTCCGGAACTTCGTGAAGCGTGCCGGATGAGTGAAGCGGACATGAATGAGGATCAGGCGCCTGACGTGGCAGGTGGCACTGTTTGGCGGATGTCCGCGGCTACTTATTCATGAGTGGAGGAAACCTGTCGTGTGCCACTGCTTCAAGCAGTGTGGAATACGTGGTGCCTGCGGCACTGCTTGAAGTAGTGGCACCCGGCCCGGATGGTGGGAAGAGTGCCGATTGCACGGTACGATGTCGGAGCACCCGCGGCGAAGCGGGCCCCTGAAGCGAAACCGCCGGCGCGACGATTGGGGCGTGAGGAGAACGGCGAGTTGAGAATAGTGAGTGCCGAATGGCGAACTCCATGGCCCGCAAGCGCTCCCCGAAGAAGCAAACGGCCGCCAAACGCGCTACTACCTCCGTGGTTCGCGCGAGGTTCGTAGTGAAACTGCGCGAACACCTGCGGTTTGTCCTGGCTTCGTGCGGCGCTTATGACGCTGGAGATGAGAGCGAAGCGCTGCGAATAGCGGTTTCGTTGCGAGTCTTGTTTCACGACACGGCCAATAGCACTTCGCTCGCATCACATCTGGATATGAAGGATTGGAAGATACTGTCATCTCCTCGTACCTCACTCGGTGGGCACACGGCGTTCGTCAAGATCAAGATGAACTTTGCATCTTCGACACCGATGCGAGCCTTGCCACTACTTGGCCGCAGATTCGAGTCGGTGCCGCTTGATACATGGTGGCGTGGAAGGACCGTCTATAGTTTCGAACAACGAGAATACTGCCGGCACGACCTCGTCTTGGCGGCGGCAAACAAGGATGGCGGAGCCCACGTTGATGCGAAGCTGGAGAGGTTTTATGAGGATCTTGCAAGTGGCATTCGATCACTTGGGCTAGACGGCAAGAATCTTCAATACAACGGTGCGGCTCCATTCGACCGGTCTCAGATTCAATACCCTCAGAACCTACATCAGGCGATGATTCGGCAATTCGGTCACGAGGTTCTTGCCTCCGCAAAGCACTTCGACTGGCTTGGCCGCTTGAACGCTTAGAACGTCCTCGATCCGATCCAGGTCAAGCAGAAGGGCAAGGTGGACCGGCCGGACATCGATACCTTCGAGGGCGGGCGGTCCTGTTTGGCTGACGTCCACCGGTACTCATGAGCGGTGGGAACAGCGGTGGTTCCCGTTACCCTTGCTTCTTGCTCTTCTTCTTCGATGTCGGCTTCGGCTTCGGCTTGGGTTTCGGTGGATCGTCGATGATCTCAAGCAGGTCGCCGGGGCTGACGTCGAGCGCCTTGCAGATCCGCTCGATGTTGGCGAGCGTGGGATGGTACGCCAAGTCACTTCCGATGGTCCTCAGGGTTGAGTGGGAAATGCCCGTCCGTTCGGCCAAGCGAACATAGGTCATCCGCTGGCCGGTCCTCCGCCGGTAGGCCTCCATCGCGTCCCTGAGCTTCACTACGATCATCTGTACCGCCGTACGGGAAATTTGTCTAGACATACGGCATTTTTGCCTTGACTTCCCGTGGATTGCAGGGTATATTACTTTCAGTTTGATGAATACGCCACCGGCGATCCCGCTTCTCATGGCTGGATGCCGGTCGTAACAACAGATGGTGTCTTGGCACCGAAGGACCGTCAGGCTGGCATCGGTACCACCATTCCGAGCCGGTCATATCCACTCCGCCAAGACAGCCTCGCCCGGGTTAGTGTCCGCGCCTATCATGCGGGCGCTGCCCGGTGCGCGGGGTCGTGCGGAGTGGCTTGACGGTCCTTCCGCGGCTCTTAGCGCATCGGGTGGCGCCCGCCTTCTTTGCGCCGGTTCGGCGCAACTGCCTCCCGATGACGAATAGCGAATGGCGAACAGTGATGGGCTCGCCGTGCGCGCGAATGGCGATCGGCAGAAAGCTGATGGCTGACAACTGAAAACCAACAACCGGAGACCCTCGACATGTTGGAACGCACGACCATCAAGATCGACGGCAAGCAGTACCGCTTCGGCACCGACCTGCGGAACTGCAAGGACCTCCCCCTGACCCTCCAGTTCTGGATGGCCTACATGGCCCGCGACATGCTCCAACTGGGGGTCTTCTTCCGGGCCGCGGGGATCATGCTCCAGCTGCCCGGTGCCGCCCAGTACGAGTTCGTCGACTACGACGTTCTCAGCGACGACCCGGGTAGCCGGATGAGCCCTGCCGACAAGTCCACCGTCTTCAACATCCTGGCCGAGTGCCTGCGGCGGCTGGGGGGGGCGGGGGCCGAGGCCCTGATCGAGCAGGTCCCCGGGGCGGCGGACTACCAGCGTGTGGAGCTGTCCGACGAGTGGAAAAAGTACCTGGACCGTCAGGCCACCATCGAGCACGGGCTGCTGAACGTGGTGGCCGCGTGTCTGGACCGGCTGCTGGTGCGACCGGGGATGTTCCAGATCGACCGGGCGCCGGTAAAGCGCAAGGAGCCCAATCCGACGTGGTGGGAGCGATTGTGGGCCGAGATCCCATCTTCAGGAGAGTGATCGTGACGTTGGACCGGATGTGTTTGGAGATCGACGGTGGACTGCACAGCCCGCATCCGCGATGCCCGCACACGACGGAAGCCCGATCGCTGATGACAGATGACTGGGAACCGACAACGAACAACCGACAACCCCAACCAAACAGGAGGCCGGCGACATGCTCGAATACACAGCCTTGAGTTTCGACGGCAAGGCCTGCGGCTTCCAAGCCACGGTGCGGGGTGGCGACGACCTTCCGATGGAGCTTCAATTCTGGATGGCCTATGTGGCCCGTGACCTGCTCAAGTTGGGGGTCTTCTTCCGGGCGGCGGCCATCATGTGCCAGGTCCCCGGCGGAGCCCAGTGCCAGCTCGTCCTCGATGGTGAGGATGAAGATGATCTCACGGCGGATTGGGTGGAGGGTGCCAAGCGGACCACCCTCTTGGAGGTGTTGGCCGAGTGCCTGCGACGACTGGGGGCGGAGTCTGAGGGGTTGATGCGGCAGGTGCTCGCCGGGGAGCTCCATCTGGAAAAGGAACTGTCGGCGGAGTGGAAGGAGTTCCTCAACCAGCGGGCCAAGATCGAAGACGGGCTGCTACACGTGGTCGCCGAATGCCTGGACGAACTGATCGTCCGGCCGGGTGTGGCGGAGATCGACGTCGAGCCCCGGTCGACCTGGTGGCAGAAGCTGTGGAGCAGGATGTGAGGCTTCATGCAGTGCTCACAGGACAGAGGCACGCGTGCCAATGGCGAATAGCGAATGGCGAAAAACCCACTTTGAACGGGAGACCAGACCATGACCGCGACAACGACCAGGCGGATTGACGACAGCTACGTGGAGGAGACCGCGAGAGGGAACGGCCGCCCCGTTTCGCTCATCGGCGATGGGCCGCGGGAACCACGCGGACATGCCGGCAAGGCCGACGATGCCGTGCCGCGGGAGCGACTGGTCGCCCTGCTGCCCCGGCTGCGGCGGCACGGCGAATTGGACCTGGAGACCCTGGCCTATCACCTGCAGCAGTCCGACGCCACCGCCGCCGACGGCTATTGTCACGCGGCGATCAACGAGGCCCGGTCCTTCCTGGAGGCCCTGGTGATGAGCATGGCCATCGCCCGGCAGCGGGAGCCGATCGGCAGGTTCCGCAAGGGCAAGGAGAGCAAGTCGGGTTTTCGCCTGGGCTGTCTCTACCTGCGGCAACTCGGCTTCCTCGACGAGAACGAGGAGGTCCTGCTGCGCCACGTGTACGGCATCGCCAGCGCCAAGGGCAGTCATCACGGGTTGACCGACGAGTTGTGGTGCCGCTTGGCCCGGCGGATGGTGGGGACCACCGGGCGATACCTGATCCATCGCTATCAGGTGTGGACCGATGACGGCTGCCCCGGCCCGCCGGGAGACAAGGGTGCGGTGGAACCGTCGGCCCCGAGTCCGGCGCCGACGAACGGCTCCTGGCGGCATCGGCTGGTCCGGCTTTTGGGGTTGGAGGCGACATTGAGAGATGCAACGGCCGCGAGATCGGGCAATGGCCGGCGTTTGCGGTGAGGGTGCCATCGGGCGAGGTGAACGGTGAATCGTCCCCGGGCATTCGACGCCCTGGACGGCAACACCGGGATGGGGGGAGGTAGAGACCCACAAGGCGAGGATCGAGCATGACCCCGTCTGGGCAGCAATTAGAGACGGTGCCGCCGCAGCTATCCACGATCGAGGCGGCAGCCAGGCTGGGTATCTCGTTGCGGCGTGTGCAGCAGCTGTGCGGGCAGCGCTGGGCCGACCAGGGACTGGCCCGCAAGCACCGGGGCGAATGGATCATCCACCCTGCGGCCCATCCGAAGCTAGGGGACCATCGAACCTGCAGAAGAAGCGACCTGGAGCAGGTGGCCCTGCTTCGTTCGGAGGGGATCAGGCATGAGCACCTGGCCATCGCCGAGCGGCGGCGGGACATCCTGCTGAGGTTCGATGCCTTCGAGGGGCAGAGTAAGGTCCCGGAACGCTTCCCAAAGTTCGTGGCGGCCCTGATCGCCGAAGGCCTCCTACCCTGCCGGGGCATCAAACGCTTGACCATGACAAGCACCTATCGGTGGCGGCAAGCCTACTCCAAGGACGGCATCCGGGGGCTGGTCCCCCGGTTCGGCAAGCGGGGGCGGAAGTCACAGCAAATCGGCGAGGAGGCCTGGGCGTTTTTCCAGCATGTGCTCCTGGGAGGCAACGGCATCGGCGTGGCCCAGGCCTACAGGCTGACCCTGGGCGAGATCCAGCGTCACCACCACAGTGAGCCCGGCTGGGTATGGCCATCCCAGGCGGTCATCGAGAGGAGGGCTCGCGAGCGAATCGGCCAGGGCCTGCGAACGGTAGCCAACAAGGGACTGCGGGCCTTTGATGCCGGGCACATCCCCAAGGCCCGTCGCGACCTGGAATCGATCGCCTCTGGTGAAGAGTGGGATGGTGATGAACGCACACTGGACGTGATGGCCCGGGTGTGGACCAGCCGGGGATGGCAGCCCCGGCGGGGCATCATCCTCACCGCCTGGCGGGACATGCGCTCCCGCACCATCGTCGGCCACCAGTTGGCGACCCATGCCGACAGCAACACCATCCTCGGTTCTCTCAAGTCGGCCATCCGCCGCTTCGGCAAACCGAAGGTACTCCGTGTGGACTGGGGCCGGGACTACCGCAAGGCCACCGGGCACATCCATACAAAACGCTGGCAAACCGACGCCTTCGACGGCCCTCGGATCGGAGGCATCCTCGACGGGCTGGGCATCGAGGTTCGGCCGGTCACGCCCTATCACCCGCAGAGCAAGCCCATCGAGAGCTGGTTCCGCACCCTCAAGGAGCACTGCGACAAGACCTTTGCCTCCTTCTGGGGCGGCAGCCCGGCCGAGCGCCACGAGGACCGAGATCGTTGGGTCCGTGAGCACCTCGACCAACTGCCGACGCTGGAAGACGTGGGCGCTGCCGTGGATCGGTTCATCGAGGACTTCAACAACACGCCCCACTCCGCCCCGGAGATGTTCGGCTTTACGCCGCTGTATGCCATGGAGAGGTTCCGGGATGGCCCGGCGCGGATGGAGTCGGATGCGGTGCTGGAGTTCCTGTTCGGCGAGTTCGTGGGGCCCAAGCTGGTGCGGCGCGACGGCATCCGCTACCTGAACGAGGTCTACGGCTTCGGCGATTCGCGGGTGATGGCCTTGCAGGGCAAGAAGGTCTGGCTCTGTGTTCAGCCGGACGACGTGCGAACGATCCTGCTCTGTGATGCTCAGCGAAGGCCGCTGTTTCACGTCGAGTCCGGCAATAACGTCATCCGCAGCAAGCGCGACCTCCAGCAGCACATGAAGATGCGGGCCCGGGTCCGCCGGGGCGGTCTGAGACAGGCCCGCGAGGCGCGGCAGTTCTTCCTGGGGATCTCGCCGCAGGAGCACCTGGAGAATCATGCGGCCGGTGTGGCGGCCCTGCATGGCCGGCCACCCCGGCCGAGGCCGGCACCCCGATTGGTCGCTGTGCGTCCGGAGCTCGAGGAGGCGTTGAAGAATGCAGGCCCCGCCCCGCTCGAAGCCGCTTCGAAGGCCGTTCGAGACGAGGAGCAAGCGAGCATCGAGCTGCTGGACCTGGTGGATGGTGAGCCGGTGGAACGGCCGTCGCTACTTGGTCAGCCATTCGAAGAGGACGAAGACGAGGGCGGCGACATTGCCCTTGAGGACCTGATCGGAGAGGACCCATGAGTGATACGCCCGACAAGCCGGAAGAGCCGAAGCTGAGGATCATACCGCCGGACCTGGAGGCCGAAGAGACTGAGCCGCGGTCGTCCAATCCCATCGACGAGGCCATGGGCGCGGAGGCCAGGATCCTGCTCAAGAGCATCCGCGTTCCGGCCGAGGGGATGCTGCCGCCGGAACTGCAGGAATCCATCCGCCGGGTGGTCAGGGATCACGTCAAGCAGCACAGACTAACCTATCGGGAAGTGTCCAGGCAGGTGGGCTATGCCGAGTCCACTCTCAGCGAAGTCCTCAAGGGCACTTACACCAGGGCCAACAACAGCCCGATCCTGCGGAAGCTCAACGGCTGGGTGGATGATGATGAGCGGCGCCGGCAGCGCAGGCGGCCCTTGGGCTTCTACCCCACCTCGGTCTTCGAGACCATTCGGGCCCTGGCCCAGTACGCCAAGAGCAATGCCCGGATGCCCGAGTCCCAGCGAAACCCCGTGGCCGAGAACGATCCCCCGCGGATCGCCCTGGGCTACGGGCCGGCGGGCAGCGGCAAGACCATCGGGGCTCGGGCCCTCAATGCCGAAGACCCCTTGAGCATCTACATCCGCATCGTGCAGAAGAGCGGCACCGATGCCGGCATCGCCAACCTGATCATCGATGCCATGGGCATTCGCGGTGCCAAGCGGGGCAAGGGGGCGGTGAGGATGGTGATAGAGAAACTCAAGGACACCGGCCGGCTGCTGATCGTCGACGAGGCCCACCGCATCGGGTTCTCAGGCCTGGAGTTCATCCGGGACCTGGCGGACGTGTGCGGCATCCCCGTCCTGCTGCTGGCCACCGAGGAGGTCTATGCCAGGCTGACCGAGACCCGCCAGCGGCGGGGCTCGATGTTCTACGATCAGTTCTCCCGCCGGGTCTGCCACGTGGCTGACCTAGTCAAGGGGTTGGACGGCAAGGGCGGGATCAAGCGGCCGGTCTTTTCCATGGCGGAGATCCGGGCCATGTTCCGTAGTGACCAGCTCAAGGTCACCGGCGATGCGCATGAGTACCTGCAGGACATCGCCTGCACCATCGGCCTGGGCATGCTGGGTTTGGCAGCCACCATCTTCGAGAAGTCCTACCGGGCCGCCCTGCGAGGCCGGAAGATCCTGGACGCGGCCCTGCTGCGGAGTGCCGCCAGGCGGGTCTTGATCCCCGCCGGCAATATCGACCATGAGACCATCCTGCGGATCGATCACACCGGGGAGCAGAATCGCCGAATGGCGGCCGGCTGACGGGAAAGTGCGCTGCGGGACGATCGCTTGCCGCTGGCTCTGACGGAAGACCATCGGCTGGTACGCGGGAGAATAGACGGGAATTGCCAGATGAATAGATGATCAAAGGGAATGGAAATCGGTGACGAAGGTAGGCGACTCAGTCCGCGTGCGACAGAATCGAGCAAGGACGCTCTGACTCTTGGGCAGGGTCGGGCGGCCCCACAAAGTGCACCATTGCAATACCCAACCCGGTCTGGTGAGTCAAGGGTAGTGAAACCAGCGAAGGGATCAGGGTGCTGATCACGCCACTTGGAGCCAGCCTGGCCCGGAACCTCACGGGGCGGCGGCAAATAGACCGAAAACTGCCCAATGAAGGACCTCTCTTCGAACGAGATTCTGAATCGGCCTCGAAGCCGATTCGAGGGCTCGCTTTCAGACGTCATTGGTCTGGGCCACCACCGTTCTCTAGTTTCGCCCGAGCGGACGCACGAAGTTCGTCGGCCTTCTGGCGATGCTCTTCGGCCTTCGTTAGGTCCTTCTCGGCCCGCTCGTAGAGCTGGGCCAGGCAGCGGTGCGGAAAGGGGTTGTTGGGGTTCTGCTCCAGGGCCACGTTGAAGGCCCGGATGGCCCAGTCGAACTGGCCCGTCTCGGCGAGAGCCAGCCCCAAATGGATGTGGGTCTGCGGGCGATAGTGCAGTAGGGCGATCGACTGCATGTGCTCGTGCACCGCCTCCGCCGAACGTTTCTGCCAGCGGAAGGCAACGCCCAGCCCGTCATGGCCCTCGGCGCTGTCCGGGTCGATCTCCAGCGCTTTGTAGAAGGCCCGCTCGGCATCCTTCCAACGCTTTCGACGCAAATACACGTTACCGATCTGACAGTGCAGGCCGGGCATCCGCGGCTCGGCCTGCTCGGCCTGACGTAGATAACTCAATGCCGCGCCGAGGTAACCCTGCCGGAAGCTGATGATGCCCATGTATAGATTGGCCTGCGGGGCATCCGCCGCCTCGCCGAGGACTTCTTTGACCGCCTTCTCGCACTCGTCGAGCTGCCCCAGCTCCAACCGGCAGGAGGCGATGGCCATCTTGCAGCCCTTGTCGTCCGGCTTCTTGGCCAGGACCTCCTCGTACTGCTTGATGGCTTCTGCCGGGCGGCCGGTGGCGGCATAGACCTGGCCCAGGTTGCGATGGCGGTCGAGCACCACGCCCTCGACGCTTTGATCCGCCTCAACATAGCCCAGCTCGACCAGCCGCTTGAGCATCTGCTGGGCCGCCCACGGGTCCCGCTCCTCGAAGGGCGCGTCAACCGCCGCACCGTCTCCGCCCTCGTAGGTTTCCACCTCCGCGACCTCCGCCGGCTCTCCCTCGCGGATCTGGATCAACGCCTTGCCGTCCATGTCCCGGGCCACCGGGCAGCCCAAGAGCCACAATACCGTCGGGGCGATGTCCAGCAATGACGCCCCATACACTCGCTCGTCCTTCTTGATCTGCGGGCCACCGATGACCAGCACGCCGTGCTGCCGGTGCCAAGCCACCGGCCGGCCTTCCTTGATCTTGCTGCTGCCCTCCGGTCGCAGGTGATCGCTGTGGAAGCCGTGGTCGCTGACGATGATGACCGTCGTGTCCTCGCCGGCCAGTTGCATCAGCCGTCCGAGCATCATGTCGTGGAAGCGGTAGCAGCCGATCATCACGTCCCGATAGTGCGCGAAGTCCTCGTCGCTGACGTGGGCCATCTTCGGCGGGCCGTATTCCATGAAGGCGTGGGCGAAGCGGTCAATGGCGTCGAAGTACACGCCCAGGAAATCCCAGGGCTCCTGCTCCATCAGGTAGGTGGCTGCCGCCTGGATGGTCGCACATTGAGAGAGCAGGATGCGAAGCTGGTGCAGGTTCTGATCCTTCTGGGGGTCGAGTTCGTGCAGCTTGGGGATGAAAGGGGCGATCTGCTGCGGCGTGGTTGCCGCCGGATGGATGCGCAGCTTGCACAACTCCTCCAGCATCGACGCCGGATGCACCGAGTGCTCGACGGCTGGCCACTCTTCGTCTGGCGGGCCGGCCGCCGGGGCATAGCGGTCGGTGACGACGAAGCCGTTGATCTTCTCCGCCGGGTGGCTGGCGAACCAATTGATGACCCCGGCCCTGAGCCGGCGCTCCGAGAGTATGTTCCAGACGGCCCTGCACTTCCGCGAGGTGCTGGTCACCGGCCGGATCTTGCCGCTGGCGCCGTCGGGCTCGGCAAAGCCCAGGATACCGTGCTTGTCGGCCTGCTTGCCGGTGGCGATCGAGGTCCAGAGGATGGGCGAGAGCATGGGGTTGAGGCTGGCGACGTTGCCCATGACGCCGGACTCGATCAGCCGCTGCAGGTTGGGCATCTGCCCCTTCTCCAGCAGCGGGTTGATCATTTTCCAGTCGGCCCCGTCCCAGCCGAGCAGGAGAACTCGCCGGGCCGTTCTATCCATAGTGGTTCTCCTCCCGCCTGGCACTTCGGTCGTCTGAGTTCGAGTACCTGACCATGGAAGTGTGCCTACACGACACCCACGCAAGAGTGCCTGGGTAGTCTCCGCCGACCTGAATACTATCAGATCAAATGGACCTGTGCAAACCACATCTTGTCTGAGAGATAGTTTATTGCTGTCCCAGCCTATGTTTTCTTCATGCTCCTCCCTTGGAACTCCGGCCAATACTTGCTATACTCTTGGGTTATGGGAGGTCCAACCACAGCCGAGGTATCTGGACCACTGGAGCACCGCCTCAGTCGAGCAGCGCAGCTCGTCCGGGAGTCCCTCAGCCAGGTGGTCGAAGAATTGCCCCTGCGGGTGCGGAAGCCGGCGGAGTTCCAGCGTGTCTTGAAGCTGGATCGCAGCTTGGCCAGCAGGGTTCTGCGGGCTATCCAACTGCGGGATCCGCTGGCCTCTCTCCATCGCCTGCCCGGTCCCCACGGCATCCGCTTGTTACTGAAGGCCGCAGCCAAGGGCGGCGCAAGCCAAGGCGTGATCGCCCGCGCCGAGCAGGCCCTCGTAGAGCTGGAACACCTGGTAATTACCGAAATTGGCGATTGGAAGGAGTTGGAGGCTGCGCTCTGCGGGTGGCTGCCTGACCTCCGTGAGCAGTTCGAGATCGCCAACCGGCAGGCCGCGTTCAAGGGCATGAGCAACATCAGAGGCATCACGGCCGAGACGGAGCTATCCGTTACACTCATCCACCCGGGCAGCGCGAATGCAGACTGGGTGGACCGGGCGTGCATCACCGGCCTCTGCGGCATGAAACGGCTGCGCCCCGGAGCACCGATGGGCTTACTGCACGGCCATTCGATCGCCCCTCCGCCGGGTAGACAGCGGTTGTCGCTGGACGGGCAGCCCATCGATCACCAGCACGGTCCCGGATTGCTGCGCGAGTTCTCCAGCACGCCGACACCGTGTTTCGATGTGGTTCTGGAGGGGGACACGGTGCATTACGTGCTCGAGGGTGACGGCGTGGGCGTCGACTCGGTGGTGGACCTGCTGTTCGCCGACGTGACGCACGGGCGATACCCGGCCCACGCCGGTGTCAGTCCGCAGCCGGCATCCCCGGGCGCGGTGATCGACGTGCCGGTGAGAACCCTGATTGTCGACGTCTTGGTGCATGAGGATGTATGGCCAGGCGTGGAGCCGGAACTGCGAATGTATGATACAGCCGGGCGGGGGCTCGCCAATCCCAAGGATGCCGCGCGGAGAATGGATCGCCGCGACGTGCTGGAATCGGTCCAGAACATAGGCACCCGAATCTCGCGGTTCCGGACCAAAGCAGTCGCTCGCTACCCAGAGATGATCCGGTTCGTCTGCGACAAGCTGGGCTGGGAAAGCGAGCGGTTCCGCGGTTTCCGCTGCCGGGTGGATTACCCGGTCTACGGCTACCAACTGGCCATGATCTTCCAGCCGCAGGTCCTCGACACCGGCGACTAATCCCCCTCCACACGTGAGAAGTGTCACTTCTTGTGCGGTTCTGTTCAGGGCGCACCGGATCTCTCTCGTCAAACGACTCGCGCGATCTCGGCGAGCACGCCGACACCGCTCAGTGTTGACCTTCACGGGCGGCGTGGGTTCACACGTCCGGTCTCACCGTCGCGGGTGGGTAACATCGTGGAGAATTGAGGACAAGCACCATTACGGCGGTCTGATGGTGCTCTGGTCCGCTTTGGCAATAACGGCGCGGCGCTTCCCAGCGGGTTTGGCCCAGGAAACGGGCGGAACGGGGCTGGCCTCCCACTTGAGCTGGTCGATCCCACTTTATCACAATTGAGCATTCGCATAGCACACAGTCCTTTGTAACAGAAGTGCTTGTATTCGTACGTCCTAGAACATGGATTGCGCAAACCCGTGTCCCAGACACGCCTTTTCTCCTCAAGGCACCTCTGCTTATTGGCGATTACAAAGGTGATCGGGGCGCCCGCGAACCGATCCACTGAGAGCGAATCGTCTGCCACATCCACGACTTGGAGACGCGACATGAACAAATGTGGAATCCCCGATAACATGGCCAGAGCCGTTCGTATCGATGACGCGCGCCTAGACGTAATCCTGGACCGACTGGACGGCGAAGCAGGAGTTCCGGCGCAAGAGCGGCGACGCTCGAAGCGGCACACATATCGCGCCGAGGCTGTCGTGATCCGCACCGAACGGCCCGCCACGGAGAGCCCAGTTGCCCATCGCGTGCCAGCGCGGAACATCTGCGAAGGTGGGCTGGCGCTCCTTCATACCACGTATGTTCACCCCGGCACGCCGTGTTTGGCTCGGTTGATCACACCGGACGGAACGTGGAACGAGGTGCTCGGCACTGTTGTTCACTGCCGCCAGGTCGAAGCAAACATCCACGAGTGGGGCATCTGCTTCGACTACAGCCTCGATCCATGGGTGTACTGCTCTGTTGCCAACCACCGGCGCTTGCTGTCGGTCGATGATGGTCCTTCGTATGTCCGCCTGGCCATGACCCTTCTGCGGAAGCCTAATATCGAAGAAGTGGAGTACGCGCAGGATGGGCAGGCGGCCCGGGACAGGGCAGGAAAGAACACCTGCGACCTCGTCCTGATGGACATGGAGATGCCGGTGCTGGACGGGCTCTCGGCGACCAGGGAACTGCGCCACATGGGTTACCGCGGGGCTATCGTCGTGCTGACGAGCCTGACCCAGGCCGCGAATCGCCAGCGGTGGCTCGACGCCGGATGCGACAGCTGCTTGTCAAAACCGGTCTCAGGCAGGGATCTGTCCCTTGCAATTGAATCGCTCAGGACCGAATCGCTGTTCAGCAGTCTCGCTGACGATGCGTCTATGGCCGATATCATCGACGCATTTGTGAGGGAACTGCCTCCCAAGGTTCGGGCCATCGAAGAAGCGGCTGCCCGGCAGGATGGGAAACGTTTGGAGGCCCTGGCCCGAGATCTCAAGGCGGTAGGCAGCAGCTACGGCTTCGAGGCGATCACCGACGTGGCCGCAAAGATCGAAGCCGCGTTGATCGATGGTGCGTCCCTGGGCGATGTGCAAAGTGATGTGCGGGTGCTGAGCGGCTTGTGCCGCCGAGTTCGCTCTCGGCCGGCGCCGGCAGAATCGTACGACACGAAGGCAGAACCCGACTCCGGCAAGAAAGATGCGCAACCTGACACTGCTGGCACAACAAACACATCGCGCCCCGACGCTTAGGGAAGTCGTCGAGTGCGTCACAAAGGGTCTTGCGGGGTTTTCCGGTATGCAGGGATCGTTTCCAAGTACGGCGCGGGTGCTGGGCCTCGCCTGGCGCCGGCGGTCGCTCCCAAGGCACGAGTCGGGGGCGAGGTACGGTTGACCTCGCACTTGGCTCAGCGCCACCCCGGCCAGACTTGACCGGACTGCAAACCGCACTTGACTGCACCTCGGTTCCCGCTCAAGTTGCCCTGATTCCCGCGTCAACTCGAGCGCAGATCGAAAGCCCGAGCGAGCCGGTGCCGTCGAACAGCCGGCGAGCGAGTCGAGTCCGGTGCGCTGGGTGTGCCATCCCGCCCGGTACCATCTCGAAATCTGGGAGAAGATGGCGTCATCTCGTCGCCCCGGGAAGGCCCAGCAGCTTGCGTAGTTCGCGCCTCAGAACCACGATGTCGACAGGCTCTCGTGCCGTGGCCGGAATCTCACCGGCCGACAAGCCTCTTTCCGCCCACGCCCGCTTGTCGTCAAAGAGCCAATCCGCGTTGGCGCCCAGAACTCTGGCGATTCGGATCGCTGCCAGGACGGAAGGTGGGATTCGGATCGCCAGCCGGCGGGCCTGCTCTCGGCCAACGCTCGCCCGCCGGGCCAGCTCCGCCATTGACCAGCCCTTGTCTTCGAGTAGCTTGTCGATCTTCTGGCTGTGTTTCATTCCACGTCATCCCAACTCCTTGCAGAATGGCTCGCTTGTTCCGCAGGTTCCTACGGTCTATTTGCACATGCGAGGTCAGCGCCCCGACCAGTCCGATTCCTCCCTTGAGCGCTGAACCTCAATATAGGCGCGCGGATCGGCTTTTTCACCATTACCTGGGAGAAAACGCTCAAGTCTGTGTTGAAATCGCACGCAAAGATGTCACAATGACATAGAAGCGTGGCACTTATCAGGCCGGGGATGGCCTGGGGCCACTTCCGCAGCACGGAGTTGCTCCGTTAGTGCTACGGGGCTTGGCGGTCGGTCCGCCCATGGTCAAGCATGAGCCTGCGGATGTGAGCGGCGGGACAGGGCACCGCGTCATTCGTGGAGCAACGGGTCGAAGGCGAACGAGCCGCCGAAGTATCAAGGAAGGAAGGCGATTTGGCCAGCGAGCCCATGTTGCTGGAGAACAGGAATCTGAACTAGATCTGGAGCCCGCCCAGTGCCATGGTTGGGAGCGGGCGCCGGGTTTTGATATGTATCCTGTCGCTCGCTCCAACTTCCTCAGACGCAACGGGCATGCTCCGCTTGCGGCCGAGACGGCCCGAGGAGTTTTAGGCATGGTTGGCGAACCAGAATGGAACGAAAGAGCAACCGCAGATCAAGGCCGGGTCCTCGATGCAGTCCGGACGCCCGAGGTACTGAAGAAGCTGGGCGATCTGGCGCTTCTGTGGGAGAAACAGCTCGAACTCAGCGAGGCGTTTGCGCAGGCGGGCTGCGAGCTGACGTCACTGGTCGAAGGGCACCCGGAGTTCGAAAGGGTCACCCGCGACTTGCTGGCGAAGATGGCGCAGTTGTGCGGCATTCAAGGCGAGCTGGCAAGAAAAGTCATGCGTTATTTGCATCTGTACGAAGACTCTATCGTAAACGCTGCAAATCCGGCTCAGGGATGAGCCAGACACAATCCTAGGACCGTTTCCTCTTGGGCCTCGTCTTGCCAGATGAGCTTTCCGAGGTGGCTTCGGACCGCTCCTACGAGCCCCTCGTTTTCGCGGTTCTTACGCGATGCTCCTCCGGCCCCGCTCCGCCGCCCTGCTAGGCTTTCTTCCCCTTGGATATCTTCTTCGGGCTGGCCTGGACGCCGCCGGCCAAGGTGTAGATCCGTTGGGGATACTGCCGTATCTCCGGCATCAGGTCCCCGCCGGGAGGTTTCCTGCCGTAAAGCTCGTCCGTCGAAACCTCCAGCAAATCCGCAATTCTGGCCACCCAGACGGCGTTCGGCGTCGCCTTTCGCTTCAGCCAATGGCTGACATTCCTGGCGTCGGTTCTGCTGCCGCCTGCACCGGCAAGAGGCACAAAACCCCGCTAATTCCGTGAGCGCCCCGGCCGGATTTGTTGTTATTCCCAGTAGGCGCAGACTGTTCAGGCGCCCGTTCCGCGCCCGGCTGCCGCCTGATGCTTTTTCTTACGGAGTGACCCATGGCCATCAAATACGCCCTATTCGAGAACAACCTGACCTCCGACCCGGACGACTACAACGCCGTTGTACAGATCACCGCCGGGGTCGACACCGACGCCATCATCCAGCGGGTGCTGGACCAGGGCTCGACGGTCACCGAGGCCGACCTGCGAGCATCGGCGGCCGATTTGGTCAAGGCGACGAAGTCCTTCCTGCTGGACGGCGCCCGGGTGCACTTCTTCGGCCTGGCCGACTTCTTTCCCCGAGTGAAGGGCAAGTTCACCGGCCCGATGGACAGCTTCGACCCCGCCCGGCACAGCGTGGATGTGGCCGCCAACCCCGGGACCCGGGTCCGCAACGAGGTCCGGGCCCAGGCCACGGTCGACAAGGTCGAGGCCGTCAAGCCTGCGCCGAACCCAATGCAGTTTGCGGATAATGGCTCGGGCACCACCGACGACCAGGTCACGGTGGGCAACATCGGCACCGTCTACGGCAGCCGGCTCAAGTACGACGAGTCGCAGGCCGACGAGGGGGTTTACTTCGTGGCCACCGCCGGGGGAGAGACCAAGGTGGCCAACACTGCTGTCCAGACCAACATGCCCGCGACGGTGCTGTTCCTGATCCCCGCCACGCTCATCGCCGGCACCTACAACCTGGAGGTCCGGGCCAGGATCTCCGGCGGCACCCAGCTGCGCATTGGAAGACTGGACGCCACCCTCACCGTGTGATGCCGGGTATGGTATTTCGAATGTCGGTTTGGAGGGCCGTCGGCTATCAGTGATCAGCCGGTGGCGGGGCGATCCCTCCGCGCCTGCTTCTCATCCTCCAGACAATGGTCCGAATTCCGCGCTCGGCAAGCGGCTTGCTGGGTGATGGCAGAAGGCTTGCTGAGGCCCGCCCAAGGGCTTGTCGGAGGCCGGCAAAGGGCTTGACGTGGGCCGACAAAGGGCTTGTCGTCCTACGGCAAGAGGCTTGCTAGAGGCGTGCCACGGGGCCTGCCGCCGGTTCCCCCAAGGCCGATGCAGTCGGGAAGCCCAAATACCGGGACCGGGAGTCCCTTCCCGGCCCGGCTTCCTATCCCTCCCCTGTCCTGGATCGGCCGCTATCCGTCTTCCAGATCAATGCCGACCTTCTCCGCAAGATCGCAGATCGTCCGCAGTAGGTCCGTCCCCTGTGAGGTCTGGGTGCCCTCGGTGGGGTGCGTCGCGGTGAACTTGTAGCTCCCGCCTTCGCGGCTCAGGTCGACCGTGTAGCCCAAGTCCTTGATGACGTACAGGGCGGCCCTTGACACCGGGTCAAGGACCATCGCTTCGCTCATTTCGATTGGTCTCCATCGGCCCCGGCCGGGCCTGCGTCCTGTGCACCTCAGGCTCCCCACCGTGCCGCTACCAACATCGCGGCCTCCTTTATTCCCTTGGCCGCTTCCGCTTCTTCGACTTGGTCTTGCCCTTTGCCGGCACCGCCTCCCGGTCGAAATCAAGCGGCAGTTTGGCCTTCAGGGCACCGGCAACCTGGAGTGCAAACGCCCGGATCGGCTTGAGCTGCTCGTCTGCGGGGATGCTCCGCCCCATGAGCCGATCGAGCGACACCTCGAGAAAGTCCGCGATCACCAGGAGGTATTCGATGTTCGGGGTTCTTACCTTCAAGGGGTCTTTGGGCTCCTCGAGCCACGCCCTGATTGCCTGCTTGCTGATGCCGAGCTTGCGTGCCAACTGGACCTGCGTCTTCCCCTTCTCGTCCAGGAGCGGACGCAGCCCCCGGCGAAACGTCGCCCAATGCCTCGATTTTGGCGCCGGTGGCTTCTTCTCAGTTTTTGTTGATTTAGGGCTTGACAAGTTACACCAGCCGTGTTACTCTTAGTCTTAGAGTAATACGGACCATGTTCTCGCCCGATCGTACGGGCAAGGCAGGATCCTAGGGCTCCGCCGCATGGGGTGTGTGCGCTTTCCGCGCATCGGCCCATGCTGCGAGGCCACAAGGGAGATATTGTATAGTCAAAGGCAACTGATCGCCAGATAATTTGTGAAATAGTCTTGCAGTTGGACGTGCAAGTACCCTGAATCCGCTCATCCGGTTTCAGGGTAGGCGCCGGAGTGCGGGTTGCATTCTGGATTACGCCTTAGACTGTAAGGCCGCCGGTTGACCCCCCTGCCCCTCGGGGCTTGGAGCGGTTCCGCGTTTCCGATACCCTGGACGCGGGGTAAGGTCAGCCAGCGCCACGATCCTTGGCGGACTTGCACGTCGTCGAGAGGAGCGCTGCTGACCTTCCCCGTTCTTTTTATGCGCCTGCGGGGCGGTGACAGGCTCGGCGTATCCTCCGTCTGGCGCCCGGTTGCCGCCGGGCTCGCTCGCGATTGTGTTCTCCCCGATCGCGCACCGGGCGGGCCCAGCGGGCCATTGGGAGTGGCAGTATGTTGAGCCAGAGTCAGACCAACGGAATCGGTGCATCCAAAGCTGGGCAGGATGAGCGGGTATTATCGGACAAAGGGGGCTTTTTTTGCGGTGACTTAGGAAAAAAACTTATCCCAGACACGCATCTGCCCTTGACTTTGGTCCGCGGATTCGGCGATAATTCAATTTGTGGCCCTGCTACGACAGCTCCAGCTTTACAGCGGCATGTTGCTCGGGCGGAGATAACAGGGACAGCGGCAGGGCTGCAAAGGACAAATGCAGGAGTGCGTTCGAGCCGCTGCCGAGGGAGGCTGGGCGGAGACAAGATCGCCATGGATGCAGAAAAACTTACTCCAGGCCATACCGGCACGGCCCTGCCGCGCCCCGGCCGCCGATGCTATTATACGAATATTGACAACCCCGCCAGCTTCCGCGGCCCACCACGCCGCACATACTTCGATAGCCACGCCCGCCCACTTGCAATCCTTGCACTCATTAGTTTCTTTTTCTGCGGCTCAGCGGCCCTGGCGGACGGCCCAATCTGCCTGCCTGACAGCAACGGCGACGGCCATCCTCTCTTCGGCAACCTGGAATACGACATGATGCAGTGCCCCCCGCTGTGTGTCGCCAATGGGCCGCTGGCCATGGCCGAGGGCGACCTGGACGGCGACGGGGACCTCGATCTGGTCATCGTCAACGCGGCTTTTTGGCACGCAGACCTCTCCGGCGACATCACCATCATGCTCAATGAGGGCGACGGCCAGTTGGTAGAGGATGCCCGGTATGCGGTCGGTGAGCAGCCGCGATCGGTGGCCCTCGGTGACCTGGACGGCGACGGCGACCTGGACATGGCCGTGGCCAATGGCGGGCCTTACGGTTCAGCCGATAGCACCGTCTCGGTCTTGCTGAACAGCGGCGACGGCACCTTTGGCGCGGCGGCCTCCTATGGCGTCGGCGGCGGCCCGCGATCTGTGGCCCTCGGCGACATGAACGGTGACGGAGCCCTGGACCTTGTCGTCCTCAACTCCGTGAGCGACGACGTCTCGGTCCTCCTGAATACCGGCGCCGGGGCCTTCGCCAGCCCGGCCTCGTATAGTGTCGGCGTGGTCGGTGACTGGACCAACATAGGTTATCAGTTTCCGGTCGGTGGGGCGGCCTTGCTGCTGGCCGATCTGGACGGCGACGGCGACCTGGACCTGGCCCTGGGCAATGGAGGGCCTGAGGGGAACCCGGGAAGCACCGTCTCGGTCCTGCTGAACAACGGCGACGGGACCCTCGCCCCGCGCGCAAGCTATGAGGTGGGAAGCAGGCCGCTGTCGCTGGCCATCGGCGATCTCGATGGCGACGGGGACCTGGACCTGGTTTCCGGCAACGAAAAGAGCGGCGACGTCTCGGTCCTGCTCAACAACGGCGACGCCACCTTCGCTCCAGGTGTCCCCTACGACGCGAATGGATGTGCGAGCACGCCGGGGGCTTGCGCCTACATCCGCTCGGTCAGCCTCGGCGACGCAGACGGCGATGGCGACCTGGACCTGGCGGTAGGACACCTGCTGGACGACAGGATCTCCGTCCTGCCGGGCAACGGGGACGGGACGTTCGCCGCCGAAGTGCTCTACTCCGTGGGTCTCCAGCCGGTGTTCGCCGGCTTCGGCGAGCTGAACGCCGCCGGCGGCCCCGACCTGGCCGTGCTGGCCGCCTCTCCCGGTGAGGATAAGCTGGTGCTGCTCCTGAACGACGGGCAGGGGCGATTTGGGAGCGTGTACGACACCGGCGGTTGGCCACAGGGCGTGGTGATCGGGGACTTCGACCTTGATGGTGATCTCGACCTGGCGGCGATCAACAGCGCCGTGGCCGGTTACAACCATGTCGGGGTGTTGTTCAACAATGGCGACGGCACCTTCGCCGAGCCGGTCCTCTACGACGTGGCGGCCATCCACTCACACGATCTGACGGTCGGCGACCTGGACCTGGACGGTGATCTCGACTTCGTTGTCACAAATGGCGGCAACGGCATCGACAACACCGTCTCAGTGCTGCTCAACAGCGGCGACGGCACCTTTGCCGCTCCCGTCACCTACGACGTCGGAACCGCCCCAGTCTCTGCCGTGATCGGTGACCTGGACGACGATGGCGACCCGGACCTGGTCGTCACGAACCAGTGGAGCGACAGCGTGTCGGTCTTGCTCAACAATGGGGATGGGACCTTTGCCCAGCAGGTCCCATACGCCTGCGCTGCCGACCCATTCGCTATTGCCAGCGGGGACCTTGACGGCGATACCGATCTCGATCTCGTGGTCACGCACTACTACGTCAGCACAACGGTCTCAGTGTTACTCAACAACGGGAACGGGACATTCGCAGCCGCCCTCAGCTACAATATAGAACTGTTGGCGAGGTCCTGCGCCCTGGGAGACCTGGACGACGACGGCGACTTGGACCTGGCGGTCGGGTTCAGCAACAACCCCGGCGAATCGAATGTGCAGGTGCTCCTCAACGATGGCACCGGGGCCTTCGCCGACGCAGGCAACTACACCGTGCCGGGGACATGGCAAACGGATTCGGTGGCCATGGGCGACCTGGATGGCGACGGGCTGCTCGATCTGGTGCTGGGGAACGGCAAGGAGGATGTTGCCGTTCTGCTGGGCCACGGTGACGGGACCTTTGGCCAGGCCGTGGTCTACGCCCGGCTAGACGGGGGCTATGCCGACGTGGCCCTCGGGGACCTGGACGGGGACGGCGACCTTGACCTGGTGGTCAACAACAGCAACGCCCAGAACGTCTCGGTCCTTCTGAACCAAGCCTGCCGAGCAGGGCCTGTCCCCATCCCCGGCGACCTTGACGGCAACGGCATGGTGGACCTCGCCGATATGGGCGGCTTCGTGGCCTGCCTGCTGGCACCCGGTCCGCCCGCCTGCCTGGCCGCCGACATGAGCGGCGATGGCGCCGCCGACGGCCTGGACATCCCGCTCTTCGTGCAGGCCCTTCTTTCACCTTGATCCAAGATCGCTGTAATGAAAGGACTCCCCTTCCACCCTCATGGTCCGCGCGCTGGCGAGGTGTGCCTGCGGGCTAGTCGCAGGCCCCCCGTCACGCGCGGACCACTGTTACACTAGGCCTGGATCTACCACAGAGCACACAGAGATCGCCGAGGCCGGAAGAGGCTAGAAGAAGCTATCAGCTATCAGCTGTCAGCTATCAGCTGTCAGCTACAAGGCCTCAGCCGGTCTTCCGATCACTGAAAGCTGATAGCTGACAGCTGACAGCTTCCTTTCCGCGTTCTCTGCGGTTTGAACGATCCGGCCTAATAGGCCCCGGTCGCCGTGAAGGTCTTGCCGGCGGCAACTTCGGTCGTTCCTCCTGTCTGCTGGTAGCCCCCGTCGGTGGTCAGGGTTTGCTGAAACCACAGCCTGCCCGCCGAGAGGTTGAAGTCCGCGCCGCTGGTGATGGTGGCGCTGCCGCTCATGTTGAAGGTCATGTCCGAGGCGGCCCGGGTAACATGGAACTTGCCCCCCGAGCCGGCATTCACCGTCCCGCTGAAGGTGATGTCGCCACCGGAGGCTGTGACGGTCCCGTCGTTCTCGACGTCGCCAGTGAAGGTGATGGTTCCCCCGTTGGCGATAATCGTCCCGTCGTTGGTCACCGCCCCGCTGAACGTGATGGTCCCCCCGTTGGCGATAATCGTTCCGTCGTTGGTCACCGCCCCGCTGAACGTGATGGTGCCCCCGTTGGCGATAATCGTCGCGTCGTTGGTGACCGAGCTGCTGAACGTGATGGTCGCCCCGTTGGCGATCATCGTTCCGTCGTTGGCGGCCGAGCTGCTGAACGTGGTGCTGCCCGAATTGACGATCACCGTCCCGTCGTTGGTGACTGCCCCGCCGAACGTCAGGCTGCCTCCGTTGACGACGATGGTGGTGTCGTTGATGACCTCGCCGCCGCAGGTGAAGATAACGGTCGCTGCCGCACCGACGGCGAAGCTCTTTGTCGGGTTGCTCCCCGAGAGCGTGGCCCCGCCGGTGCCGGTCACGCAGAATGTGCCGTCGAGGGCCACGCCCGAGGCCGTGGCCTTCAGTTCGGCGGTGTTGGGCGTGCCGGCGTTGAACCGAAAGACGCCGTTCGCGTTGACTGTCACGCTGCCGGACACCTCCAGTACACCGCCGCTCTCGATGCTCAGGATTGCGGTTGCTGAGTTAGCGACGTCCACGACCGCCGCCGCCGCCGTGCCGTCAGCACCTGAGACGGTCACTGTGTGACCGCTGCATATGTTGGCCGTGTCGCCGGCTACCGGATAGGTGCCATCGTTCGTTCCACTAGTGCAGCTCCCCGTGTACCAGGCATTGGAGGCGTTCCAAGTGCCGGTCCCGCGGGAGTAGTACGTTTCGGCGTCCGCCGGAGCAGCGGCGACGAGCAAGGCCCCCAAGGCGATAGCCGGTATTGGTCTGACCAGCGAACCGAAGCGATGGTTGTTGCGAAAGGTAAACATCTCGAGTTCTCCTCATAGGAAGGGCTCCTCTCGCGGGCTAGTCACGGCAGGGGCGACTATTGGGTTGATGGGTTTGCACAAAAAGGTTCTCCCGGATTATTCGCCACCGAGCACACAGAGATCGCAGAGGCTGGAAGAAGCTGATAGCTATTAGCTATTAGCTGTTAGCTATTAGCCAGAGAAGAGTCGGAAGCTAGCAGCTTCCTTTCGGCGCTCTCGGCGGCCACAGTGCTATGAATAATCCGCGTTTCAGGAAGGCGGGCGGCGGCGAGTCACCGCCGCCCGCACAAGGTCCTTCCAGACACGATGCCAGGAGCATCGGGCCATTCCCGGGTACTCTCCCTCTTCAAGGCGAGGCCCAGTCTAGGGGGCAACAAAGGCCCCGGTCGCCGTGAAGGCTTCGCCGGCGTCCACGGTCACCGTTCCGCCCGTTTGCTTGAAGCCGCCATCGGTCGTGATGTCCTCCCGAAAGCGCATCGTCCCGCCGGCGACGTAGAAGTCGGCACCGCTGGTGATGGTGCGAGCGGTGATGTGGTTGAAATCCATGGTGCCGCTGGACACCTTGAACCAGCCTCCTGAAGCGGCTTCGATCTCGTTCTCGATATTGAGAGTGCCCCCGCTGACGTACAGCCTGGCGTCGTTCTCGACCCCGTAGCTGCCGCTGAACGTGCAGGTTCCGCTCGGCACATCGAAGTAATCGGTCGAGTTCTCCGATGTTAGCTGGCCACCGGCGGTGCCCGGAAAGGCGATGGTGCCGGAGAGATCAACGCTCGGGCTCGCGGCCTGCAGGTTAGGCCTCGTGTTGGCTGTGTTGAAGCGACAGACGCCCGACCCGCTCACGGTGAGGCTGGTCTCCACTCGCAGCAGACCGCCGTCTTCCATGGTCAGGATTGCGGAGCCCGAGTCTGCGATCAGTACAACCGCCACCACCGCCGTGCCGTTCGCGCTGGAGACGGTAACGGTGGAGCTGGCGCAGATGTTTGCCGTGTCGCCAGATACCGGATAGGTGCCGCCGTTCTTTCCACTAGTGCAGCTCCCCGTGTACCAGGTGTTGGAGTCGTTCCAATTGCCTACCCCGTGGGAGTAGTACGTCGTCTGGGCCTCGACGGTTACGGCGCTGAGAAAGATCGCCACGAGGGCGATTGCCAGTGTCAATTTGAAGCATTTCATGGTTGGTTTTCCTTTCATTTCCTTTAAGAGCTGTCAGCTATCAGCTTTCGGCTCTCAGCTAGTTGTTGTCAGATGTTGCCTCGCAGCTATTGGCTGATAGCTGTTAGCTGTCAGCTATTAGCTCAAAGCTGGAGGTCATCGGTTTTCCTTTTCCTGTATCAGCTCCCGGCTGTCGGCTGACCGCAGAGTGCTGATCGCCGACCGCCATCGGCCTGTCTCGTCCTGTCAGAGGCGGCCTCCGCCGCCTGGGCCGCGCTCCCCGTGGGGACGCGACCAAACGTCTCGCCGCCTGCCTTGCCTCTGGGTTCGCCGGTTGGCCGCGCTCATCCGATGCTGCCGCCAGCCAGTTCGGCAGGCTGCAGGTGTTTCGCGTCCCTCTGCTAAGGACGCTTCAGCCGCGACTAGCATGAAGTGCAGGTCACGGAGGCCGTGACGATGGTTGCGCCTCCGGAGACCTTGATCGTCACCCCGTACGAAGCGCCGCCCTCAACACTGAACGAGCCGGTCGTGATTGTGCCGGTTCCGGTGGAGTCTGTTATTTCGACATAGCTGCCGTTAGTGGCGCCGCTAATCTGGTCCCACACTGTTATCCTGTTTGATACGTACAGGTTCTGGCTCTTGAGGTCGAGTCGGACTTTGGACATCGCAGTCCCGTCTGCGAGATCAAGGTCATAGATGTCCCTGCAACTCGCCATTTCAACGGGAAACTTTGTCGCACTTTGGCTCTTGTCAATCTGCGCAATTTCGCCGGGACCGGAACAAGTATCCGGCACGTCGCTGGCTATCCAGTTTCCGGCCGTTCCCCAGGCCGAGGTGCCCGTTGACTGCCAAATCCTCACGTCCTGTTCCAGTGCGGTTGCGGCTGCAAACACCGGTAGCAGCAGGCAGATTCCGAATGCTGTTATGAATCGTTTCATTTTCTTGACCTTTCCGTTAGAATGTCAGATGTCCAAGTACGGCCCTCGCGGCCGCGACGCGTCAAAGCCCGCGGCTGCGAGAGGCCCTTCCTTACATTGCGGATTTCGGATTGTGGATTGCGGATTGGTCAGAACAGACCGTCCGCATCCCTGATCCTCATCCGCGGCCCTTGGTCGCCACGAGCGCCAAGGGCTGGTGCTTCTGTCCCGATTCCTCGCGGTGCCGTGACCTGCGTCTCGACACGCCTCCGGTGTCCGAACGAGAACGGATTCACGTTCGAGCCTTCCCCAAGATTCGCCCCCGGCCGCTTGGGGCCTCTGGAGCAAGGGCATGGGCACCCTGTCACTAGAGTGTCATTTCCCGATGTCCCTCTCTTTCTGGCGACCATATCGCCCGATAACCGCCTCCCTGCGTCGTTTCGCCTCGTTTCCGACCTAGTCCGGATTCCTCTTACCACAGAGAACGCAGAGAGCGCAGAGAGTTGTTGAGTAAGAGGTTATGGTGAAATCCAGAAGGAAGGCCTCAGCTATTAGCTGTCGGCTTCCGCCTCTTCTCTGGCCAATAACTATCATCTCCTTCTGACCTCTGCGATTTCTGCGTGCTCCGTGGTGAATCATCCGGGCGAACGCCGCCCGGCCGCAAAAACATTTTTCTCCATGTCCCAGACAAGGCTTGCATCGCCCCCCCCCTTCTGGTATGATGGCCACCAGGCGGTCGAATACCGCCCCCCGACAACTGAAAACTGAGGACTGATGACTGAAAACTGATCACTTCTTTTCCAGGAGGCCTGAAATGAGCAAGCAGCAACGTCACGAACGAAAGAAGACCGAGCGGGTTCGCCGCCACCGGGCGATCCGCAATGGAGCGACGGCCTTGGCTGCGGCAGCGACCATTGCCGCAGGCACCTCGGCCTATGCCGCCCCCGTCCGCCATGACAACCCGCCCGGGGCGGGGCATTTCGACTGGTGGGCGGAGCCCGGCAACCCGGGCTACGGGGTTGGCTTCCTCGACGTCACGCTGGACGCTGCCAGTCAGCTCCCAGATGTAACCGGCGTCCCGTCGGAGTTTGGCCACGATGCGGAAGGTTCGACCTCTGGCGCTGGGCAAGTCTGGGCGCACGCCGGCGCCGACAGTCTCCAAGTGGTTCACCTCGCCGGTTATCCCTTCGTCGCGGGCGTCGACGGCGGTGACTTGATACCCAGCGGTCTTCCATGGAGCCACAATGGCTATGTCTATTACCCTGGGCTCGGAGGAGGAACTCCTGAGGGAGCCCCGAGCTATCTTGGGGTTCGCTTCGATCTGGGCGGCGGGAACCAGTATGGCTGGATCGGCGTTGTCCGTAGCGGGATCGCACTCGACGCCTTCGCCTGGGGCTACGAGACGGAGGCCGGCGTGCCCATCCCCGCGGGCGCCCCCGAGCCCGGCTCCCTGGCCCTGCTGGCCCTCGGCGCCGCCGGCCTGGCCGCCGGCAGACGACGCCGGCGAGCGTAGGCCCGGATCAATCCCCCGCAGGGGCGGATGGTAGATAGCCACCCCGCGTCGCAGGCGAGCTGCGCCGCCATTGCCACCCTCACGGCACGGCCCAACATTCACCGTGCCCCCTGTAACCGGCCGTCCGGCAGGCCCTAAGCCCCGTCCAGCACTGATCA
>SDBV01002526.1_pt1 | contig 27382 bp, 23 predicted proteins | sample 2277081 | NCBI WGS metagenome assembly SDBV01 (sample SAMN10402039, study PRJNA504765) | marine sediment metagenome | isolation source: marine sediment core GS10_PC15, 223 cmbsf | place: Arctic Ocean: Southern Knipovich Ridge | collected 2010 | reverse complement strand
TTTGAGTGAAACGAAAAATCTTATAATGTTGATAACCAATGAAATAAAAAGATTCTTCACGGAGCCTGTCCTGAGCGGTCTCTTAAGATTCTTCACTTCGTTCAGAATGACAATAGCGAAGGGATCAGAATGACATTTTACAGGTTTTGCAAAGGTATTTATAAAGTAAAAATTAAAAATTAGTAAGCAAAAGTTTAGAATTTAAGACATTACGTATACCTTATACCCTATACCCTATACCAGATAATATAACAATTTTAAATATTCGTGTTAATTCGTGTAATTCGTGTCTATATTTATAAATTATTCAAAACCCCTAAAAATTCCTTAGTTTTTAATACTCTGTTTTGAGATAAATTAATTGCTGACGATACAGCAATACCATAAACACCTGTATTAAGCAATGATTTCACATCATCAACTGTTATTCCTCCTATTGCAATTATTGGAATATTTATATTATTTTTTCTACACTGCTCTAAAATATTTTTATATCCATCTAATCCAATTACCGGGCTTATATTATCTTTTGTAGATGTAAAACGAAAAGGACCTAATCCAATATAATCAATATCTGAATTAACCAATCGGGCAATATCCTCATAAGTATTAGCAGTTGCACCAATAATAAAATTTTTGCCCAGATATTTTCTTGCATCAATGGGCTGCATATCGTTTTTGCCAAGATGAACACCATAAGCTTCAATTTTTTTAGCAATATTAACATTATCATTTATAATAAGGCGGGCATTATACTTTTCACATATATTTTTTGTTTCCGTAGCAATTTTTTCCCATTCTGCTTCAGGCTTGTTCTTCACTCTAAGTTGTATCCAATCAGCACCACCTTTACAGACTTGCCCGGCTAAATCAGAATGCGAAACATCTTCAAAATCCTGTGTGATATAATGGAGCTTGGAAATTTTCATTGGCTCTGTTCTAATATTAGAGCCCTTTGCAAAACTAACTTTTAACTGTCATTTTGAGTCCCGACAGTGTCGGGATAAATTCCACGAAAAATCTCATAATGTTGATAACCAATGACATAAAGAGATTCTTCACTCCGTTCAGAATGACATTTTACAGGTTTTGCAAAGGTTTCTATTAATTTATATTCATTGATATTATCTTTGTGCTTTGTACTTTGTTCCAGTGAAGTACGAACAAAATACGAACATACGAACTACGAACATTAATTCGTAATTCGTAGGTTCGCAACAAATTCGTAATTCGGTGGAACAAAGTACAAAGTACAACGGACAAATGATTATAAAAAAAGACTTACTAAATTTAGGTATTTACTAAATCTCATTTAGTTAAAAGAATGGTATCCTAACAAAGTTTTATTACTTGAAATAAACTCATCTATATAATTTTTAGCTTTTTTACATGCTTCTACCAATTCATATCCTTTTGCTAAATTTGCAGTAATTGCAGACGATAATACACAACCTGTTCCGTGCTTATCTTTCTTTTCATAACGTATTCCTTCAAAAGAAGTTATTTGATTTTTTACAAAAAGGATATCTGTTACCTTTATCCCCTCATCGTGTCCACCTTTTAGTAAAATAGCCGATAATTTTTCTATGTTTATCCTGTCAAGTAATAATTCGGGATTTTTTTTAAGATTCATACCTTTAAAAAGAATTTTTGCTTCTTCTACATTTGGAGTAATCAAAAATATTTTCCCCATTAAATAAAGAAATATTTCTTCGTTAATTTTTTCATGAAAAATATAACCGGAACTTGCCTTTAATATAGGGTCCCAGATAATTTTTACATCAGGATTTTCTTCTAATAAATAGTCAACAATATTTTCCAACACTGCCAGATTTTCTATTAACCCGATTTTTATATAATCATAATGAAAAATATTGTTTAACATTTCTATCTGACGAATTATCTTACTTTGTTCAATCCACTCAACATTTTCAAATTCTCTGTCGTTCTGAAAAGTCTGTGCAGTACATACCCCCAGCCCATAAGTTTTATGAGCTTCAAAAGTCTTAATATCAGCTAATACCCCGGAACCTCCACTTGGGTCATATCCTGCGATACTTAATACATAAGGACGAATTTTTGACATTTTTCTTTTAATTTATTTTATAGGAATTTAAAAATTGTTTACTGTTAATCAATGAATTACTTTATATTAAAATTTTAGTTACTATTCACCTACTAATTACGAATAGAACGAATTACGAATGAGATAACCTCAAAAAAAGCATTATTCGTAATTCGTAGGGGTAACTGAATAGTTACGACAAATTTAAAAGTCTTTAATTCGCGAAGCTATGTTCATAAATAGCTCAATTGTTGTTTTTATATTTCTATCAATCATATAATTATTCCAGATATAACCTGATACTGCAACACCATTAAAACCCATCTTATAAGCAAGTTCAACTTTATCAATATCCATACCACCAAGAGCAATTATATCTGTTGAAATTGTTGTTTTTTCAAAAAATTGTGTGATTTCTTCAAAATTAAATTTACTCTTATAATCAGGTTTTGAAATACTATTAAAAACCGGACTTAAAAAAGCATAATCATAAGTATCGTCTAACTTAAGCAATTCATCAAAACTATGAGCAGAAATGCTTTTTGATTTTTGATTGATTATTGACTTGTCCGACGACCTGCCCGCCAAAGACTTGTCGCAGGCGGGAGTCTTGACGTAGTCGGATGATTGACTATGCTGAAGCTTCGTCAATTGAAATTGATGATTGACGAATTTCTCATCATAATGGTTAATAGTTGATGTAATATGAATACCTTTAAGGTTATATTTCCTGATTAAATCGTAATGACTATGTATAACTATTCTATTATAATATTTATCAGGGATTTGGCTTAGGTAATTTATTATCCGGGCTTTTGAGAAACCTGGTTTCCGTAAATGAAAATATTCAAGTCCCTCATCAAAAAGATGAGCAAGAATCTGATGCTCGTTATCAATGTTTGTGGGATATGAAATAAGGATTAGCTTCATAATTTGCTTCTGTATGTAATTATTCAGGTTTCAGGTTTCAGGTTTGACGTTTTGATGTTCGTCTTTTGATTTTTACGTATATCTGTTATATTTTCGTTTCCGCCGAAAGCGGATCCGCCTCTGGCGGAAAAATCGTTAAATTCGTTATACGTTAAACCCAATAACCAATTACCTGATAACCTGATAACCTGATTACCGATTACCGATTACCTGATTACTGATTACTACTTACTACTTACTACTTACCTTTTACCTATTGCCGACTGGTGATTACCGATAACCGATCACCGGTTGCCTACTACCAATTTTATCTTGTATCCTACATCAACTCTCTGATTTACCTTAAATAAGTTACTATAACTTAACATAAATCTCTCCACCGGCTTTTGAAAATTCTTTTGATTTTTCTTTCATTACTTTTTCAAGAGCTTCTTTTTCAGTAATATTCATTTTTTTTGCAATATCTCTAAGTTCCTGTGTTGTTTTCATTGCACAAAAATGTTCACCACACATAGAACAGAAATGCGATAGTTTACTGCCTTCATCAGGTAAAGTCTGGTCGTGATATTGCATAGCTGTTTCAGGGTCAAGGGCAAGGCAAAACTGGTCTTTCCATCTAAACTCAAATCTTGCTTTACTCATTGCATTATCCCGTATTTGAGCTCCGGGATGGTTCTTGGCAAGGTCTGCAGCGTGTGCAGCTAATTTATAAGTGATCACACCTTCTTTAACATCTTCCTTGTTCGGCAATCCTAAATGCTCTTTAGGTGTTACATAACAAAGTATTGATGTTCCATACCATGCAATCATTGTGCCTCCTATTGCTGATGTAATATGGTCGTATCCGGGAGCTATATCGGTTGTTAAAGGTCCTAATGTATAAAACGGTGCCTCATAGCAATTTTTCAATTCTATGTCTATATTTTCTTTGATCTTATTCAAAGGTATGTGTCCTGGTCCTTCAATCATAACCTGAACATTATATTTCCAGGCTATTTTAGTCAGCTCTCCTAATACCTTTAATTCAGCAAACTGGGCTTTATCATTAGCGTCAGCAATACAACCAGGTCGTAATCCATCTCCTAAGGAAACCCCTACATCATAAGCTTTAAGTATATCACAAATTTCTTCAAAATGAGAATACAAAAAGTTTTCTTTATGCTCCATCAAACACCATTTCGCCATAATAGACCCGCCGCGGGAAACTATCCCTGTTAATCTTTTAGCTGTCAGCGGAATATGGCGTAATAGCAAGCCTGCGTGGATAGTAAAAAAATCAACTCCCTGTTCAGCTTGTTCTATAAGTGTATCTTTAAAAATCTCCCATGTAAGGTCCTCAACTTTACCTTCTACTTTTTCTATTGCCTGATAGATAGGGACAGTTCCCACCGGCACAGGTGAGTTACGAATAATCCATTCTCTTGTTTCGTGAATATTTTTTCCTGTTGATAAATCCATTATAGTATCAGCACCCCAGCGAAATGCCCATATTGCTTTTTCCACTTCTTCATCAATACTTGAAGAAACAGGAGAATTTCCGAGATTAGCATTAATCTTCACTAAAAAGTTTCTTCCGATAATCATCGGCTCTATTTCAGGATGGTTGATATTAGCAGGAATAATTGCTCTGCCCCGGGCAATCTCATCTCTAACAAACTCAGGTGTAATAAAGCTCTCCGGTGTATTTGTTCCGGATAATTCGCCAATTCTTTGATTTTCACGAATAGCAACATACTCCATCTCCTCTGTAATTATCCCCTGCCGTGCATAATATAGCTGTGTGATACTTTTCCCGCGTTCCGCTTTTAAAGGATGCCTGTTAACATGTTCAAACCGTAGTGAATCTAAACTTTCATCCTGTAATCTTTTTCTTCCGTATTCTGAACTTAAATTTTTTAGCTTATTAACATCTTTACGTTGTTCAATCCATTTTTCTCTAAGCCCTGGCAATCCTTTTTTTAGAGCAATTTTTATATTCTCATCAGTATATGGACCAGAAGTATCATATACAGTAACAGGAGAATTTTTCTCTACATTGCCTTCAGCATTAATAGTATCAGACATTTCTATTTCTCTCATTGCTACTTTTATATTGTGCAGCTTACCTTTTACATATATTTTCTTTGAGCCCGGGAAAGGTGAATTTGTAATTTTTAAATTAATTGGGGGTTTTTTTTTCATTTCTCAATTATTTTTATTGATTTTTGTATAAACTATTTTCAAACTCCTTATCTTTCATATTAGGATCAAGTTGAATAGCAGTATAATAGTGTTCTTTAGCTTTGTTTAGTTTTCCGGTTATATAAAAAACTTTGGCTATTTTATAATGATATTCACCAATCTTTGGATCCAGTTCAGCAACTTTTTGAGCATAATGAATTGCTAAATTGTAGTCTTTAATAGGACTTTCTAATAAAATAAAACTAAGACCAATATAAGGTAAAGGATTATTGGAATTGATGGATATTGCTTTTTCGTAATATTGCTTTGCCAATGTGAAATTTTCTTCTATTTCATAAATTGAACCTAAATATGCATTAATCTCATAGCTATTTGGATTTGCTATATAAAAATTTAAAAAGCATTTTTTTGCCTTAACGTATTTTTTATCATTATAATAAATTGCTCCAAGGTTTGCCAAGACAAAAGGATCGGACGGGATAATTTTTAATGCTTTTTCTAAGTATCTCATTGCTTTTTTTTCATTATAATATTTAGTATTTTCAGCAATACCATAAAAAATGCCGTAATCATAAAGAACATGATAATTTAAAGAATCTAACTTATATGCTTTATCAAGATAAAATTTTTCTTGGTCATATCTTTTAAAATCGTGATATAATTGAATAAATTTTAAATAAACAATTATGTTAGTACTATCCAGAGCTAATGTTTTCAAATAATATTTTTCTGCTGTTTTAAAATCATTTTTTTCTTGAGCAGCTAATGCTAATCCAAAATAAGTTCCACCTCCTACTGAAGTTTGCAATTTTTCGCTTATCTGGAAGTGTTTCTGAGCTTTTTCAGCATCTTTAATCCTGGTTCGCGTAAAAATTTCACCCAATAAATGATGTGCAATATAATCTGTGCTGTCATCTTTGATAACCTCGTATAAATAAGATACCGCTTTTTTAAGCTCATCAAAATGATTTGCCAAAAGCTTAGCCAGATTTTTCTTAGCACTGGTATAATGTGGATTGAGTTCTATAGCTTTTAGATAATTCGTTTTAGCTTCCTCATAATTCCTAAAAATAACTTCCAGTTCTGCAAGATAAAAATATACAATAGCATTTGAAGAATCTTTCTGTAAGGCGGATAAAACAAGACTTTTTGACATATTATAGTCTTTAAAGTGGTCAGTGGCAAGCAAATCAGCATAATCAAGTAAATAATGAGGTTTACTATCTAATTCGACGGCTTTTTTATATGCTTTTTCTGCTTTATCGTATTGTCCGATTTTGATTAATATATCTCCTAAATAGTTTTGGTTATAAGCATCTTCGGGGTAGTATTCAAGTGTTTTTATAAGCTCGTTTTTTGCCTCAATGTATCTACCGATAAAATTATAGCAATCTGCTTTAAGCAAAGATACATTAGCACTGTAATATTCGTTTGTAAAGGTATCAATTTCATTTAATACGATAAGCGCCTCGGAATACTTGCCTTTATTGGAAAAATTATATGCAATAGCCATATCAACGACGCATTCAATTTCAGTTTGTAAATTTCCGGCACGAATGTCTGTAAGCTTTGAAAATGATTTAATACCTGTTTCACCTTGTATTTGTTTTGCAGTGTCTTTATATACAAGTACATATTTTACACATGTTTGAACACTATCACCTGATGCCTGCTCATATATTTCTCCAAAAATTACTATGTCGGCTTTTTGCTTCTTGCCTGCTTCAAGTGCCTGAGGGTAAGAAGGGGCAGGTTTATCTTTTTTTGGACGATATATAACATTTATATACATTTTTTTAGCTTCACTTTTTTGAATCAATCTGTTCAAAATAACTTGTTCTAATTTTACTATTATATTTGGATTATCCTGCAAAACAGAAAAGGGAAGTATTAATACAGTAAATGGTTTTTCTTCGGTTACAACCAAGGGTTTATTTTCTTTTTGTGAATGCTGCCAAAACGGATAATTCCAGATAATAGCAATAACACCAACCAACAGCAAAATGCCTGCAGCTATTGCAATTTTTTTCTTATTATTTTTTATTATATTAAAGAATGTTTTGTGTAAAGAAGCTGAAGTAGTTTCTTTTTGTTTAAATTTTTGCAACTCAATTTTTAATTGCTCTTTTTCTTTTAATGTGAGCTGGAGCTTTCTATGCAATTGAGATGTTTTCTGCCTTGATGATTCCAATTCTTCCACCTTCAATATAGCTATGTCAAGCTCTTTCTTTAATGCTTGGGTGGTTTCAGCGTCTTTCCGGCTTTGCTGTTGGGATGCCTTTAGTTCTTTTTCAAGATTTTTTGATTTTTTTTGTATATTTTGCATTTCAATTTGTAGCGCATCTACTCGTTCAAGTTTTTCTTTTTGACTTCTGTGGATATTTATGAAGTTTGTAAGTTTCAAAGGAATGTCTATATTGAGATATTCCTCAAAAAGCCACCCTACCAGAAGTCGCAAAGCAATGTTTCCATATTCTGCCTCGTCATAGAGAACCTGGGTATCGTGTGTAGCAATATTGCCGTAAATCTGAAATGTTTCTAACAAGTTGACAACTTTACGTGGAATTAAATTTTCTGAAATCAGCAGATTGATTAATTCTTTGTAGCCCTTTTGAGCAATTTTTGATTCACCTAAGCTGAATGGATATTTGTGAATAATAATCAATTTGCAAGCTGCTTCACCTGATTTACGCACATTGGTAAGTGCGTCGGCAAAGCGATTGTTATTGAAATGCTCAAAGGCAGTTGATGCCCATTCTGTAAAATCATCAACCTTATATTTTAACTGTTTATCCATTTAGGGTTTAAAGTTTCAGGTTTAAAATCGTAAATTTTAATTGACGAAGCTTCAGCGTAGTCAATCGTAAATCTGAAATCGTAAATCAACTCTCATCCTCCTTTAGCAGCTTTTATTAAAATCACTTTATCATTTTCTTTAAAAAAAAATTCATTCCATTTATTTTTGGGTATCACCTGTTCATTAACAGCAATTGCAACACCACGAGTATCTGAAATATTATTTTTTTTTAATAACTTTTCTATACTACAATTCGGTTCAATAACTTGCTTTTTATTATTAACAAATATTTTCATACAATTGATAAACGTAACTATTCAGGTATTTAAAGTTATTAACAATTTATTATTATATATTTATATGCTTAGAAGTCGGGATTCCCGCTACGCTACAATCTGCAGTTGGCAAAATATTCTTGCCTACTGCCAATTGCCTACTGCCAACTTGCTGATAATAAATTTTTTAATCGTCTTTTTTATACAAAGTTTACTAAAAAAAAACAAAATTTTTGGAGTAATAACTTAGGGGGAAGCTATAAATTCCCTTCGCCGGCATTACCCGGAGCAGGTTCTATGGGTATGATCTCAGCCCGTAATATTTAGGCACCCCCATAAGAGATATTACAAAGGTAAATAAAATATTTTATTTATACAAAAAAATGAATGAATTTGATTAATCTTATCGAAATATAGCAACAATTCAGTTTACAGGGCAGTTAATACGAATTAATTGTCCTGAAAGTTTCTTTTGAGACTCAACGGCAGTATGGATTCTTCTCGCCTGTCCAATAAAATCAAGATCAAATGTACAAACAATAATACCACAATGACGTGTGTGTTTTTTGTGCAAATTAATAAAATGCTTACGATTTAGTGTTAAAACAGCTCGTTTTTCGGCTCTGGCAAACTCCAATATGGCTTTATCTGATAATGATTGCTCGTAATCATCTGTCTCTTGTATAGTTATCACATCATGCCCAAGCCGACGAAGTTCCTCAACTACTGGTAAAGGAAAGTTTTCATTTGAATAAAGTCTGGCCATATCTTAAGCTTCTTCGTTTTCATGTATTTGCTGTTCAATTTCGTCCCGATGAGAGCGATAGTAAGCCCATGCATTAGCTAAATCATCAGCTCTTAACGTTGGATAAGATTTTAATAAATCTGCTTCGCTCATTCCAAGTTTCCTGGCTTGAACTAATATCCATACCGGGATTCGTGTACGAACGATGCATGGTTCTCCACCACAAATACCCTCAATACTTTCAATATCAGGAAAAGAATCGCCAAGCTCACGAACCACCCACTGAAGCACCTGAGCCTTCTCTGCTCTTGTCATAGTGGATAGCAATTTTTCAGCCTTTTGTAAGGTATTCATTTTCTTTTTGCGAGAATTCTTTAGTTTTGTAAAATATTAATTATTGCAATATTAAAAATAATTTATTAAATTACAAAATATTATAATTTTGTCATTATATGAAAAAGCATCTCAACCATCCTGTCTTTAAGATAATATCAGAAATAACAAGCTCTGAAAACACCCAGGCATTTGTAGTTGGCGGGTTTGTAAGAGATATACTTTTGAATCGCGAATCAAAGGATATTGACATTGTTGTAGCCGGCAGTGGAATTGAACTGGCTAAAAAAGTTGCCGGTAAAATCAATAAAAATATAAAAGTTAGTATCTTTAAGAGCTTTGGCACTGCAATGCTTCGTTACAAAGGATATGAGATTGAATTTGTCGGTGCAAGAAAAGAATCGTATCGTAAAAACTCAAGAAAACCAATAGTTGAAAACGGTACACTTGAAGATGACCAAAACCGCCGCGATTTTACTATCAATGCCCTGGCTTTAAGCTTAAATAAAGCTAATTTTGGTGAACTAACAGACCCCTTTGACGGTATTAATGATTTAAATAATAAAATTATTTGCACACCTCTTTCGCCTGATATAACATTTTCTGACGACCCTTTAAGAATGCTCCGTGCTGTTCGTTTTGCCACTCAACTTAATTTTACAATTGCTGAAGATACTCTTAAAGCAATCAAAACAAACAAAGAAAGAATAAAAATCGTTTCAAAAGAACGAATTATTGAAGAGCTTCATAAAATAATCCTTTCTCATAAACCTTCAAAAGGTTTTATATTACTTGAAAGAACAGGCATACTTTCCATTATTTTCCCCGAATTAGTTAATTTAAAAGGTGTTGAAGAGATAGATGGGAATATACATAAGGATAATTTCCAGCATACTATAAAAGTGCTTGATAAAATTAGTGAAAGGTCAGATTATTTATGGCTAAGATGGGCTGCATTACTGCACGATATTGCCAAGCCAAAAACAAAACGGTACACAAAACAAGGCTGGACATTTTATGGACACGATTTTTATGGTGCTAAAATGATACCCGGTATTTTTAGAAATCTTAAACTCCCTATGAATGCTCAGATGAAATATGTTCAAAAATTAGTGTTGTTACATTTACGTCCAATTTCATTAGTCAGTGAAATTATCACAGATTCAGCTATCAGAAGATTACTATTTGACGCAGGCGAGCATATTGATGATTTAATGACACTAAGTGAAGCCGACGTAACTACGGCAAATCCCGTAAAAATAAAGCAATATCTGAAGAATTTTAAGATAGTTCGCCGGAAATTAAAAGAAGTTGAAGAAAAAGATGCTATCAGGAACTTTCAACCACCTGTTACAGGTGAAGAAATTATGAAAGCTTTCAATATCAAACCCTGCAAAGATGTCGGACGAATAAAAAATGCTATTAAAGATGCTATCCTTGATGGCAAAATAAAAAATAATTACGATGAAGCATACAAATTTATGATTGAAAAAGGTATTGAATTAGGGCTGGAAACATAATCTGTAATCTGTAACATAATAGTTATTGTTTCAGGTTTCAGGTTTCTAACATCAAACATCAAAATAATTTATTTTTGAAAGGTATAAATTGATTTTTTTTAATAGTTTTGTGCCGGATATAATAATATCAACAATAAAAATTAAAAATTATGTTGAACACAAATAAAAATGGTGTAAAATCCGTGAAATCCCGATTACTATCGGGGAAAAAACTAATTTCTATTTTATTTATCATCTTTGCTTTTAATTCAGCTTTTTCAGCAGATTTTATAACTGAATTAAAAATTTCAATTAAACGCGCCCAGGAGGGTAGTAATGTTGAATATAATTTGCATTTACCTAATGGTGAAATCAAAACATTCACCGGAAGGGATTTTATTAAAGGTGTAATTGTTATACGTGCTGACATTCCTTTATATTTTGAATTATATAAAGGTAAAGGAGACAAAAAGCTTAATATAATGATAAATCTGCAAAATGCTGTTTATTATAAGCTTGATATTGAAAAAATAGCCGGTGAATGGCAATATGATTTTCATTTTTATTATTAATTGCAAATAATTTATTAACTTTGCGGTCTTTGCGTCTTTGCCCCTCACACTTCGTAAGTGTGGGGGCTTTGCGTGAAAATAAATAATTTAACTTTATTAAAAATTATGAACAAAGTAAAAAAATCCTGGATTATATTAGGTATTATAGTTTTAGTTGTTCTTGTGTTTTTCTATTCAGCAAAGAACACATACAACAAAATGGTAGAATTTTCAGAAGCTGTTACTGCGCAATGGGCACAGGTTGAAAATGTCTATCAACGAAGAGCTGATTTAATTCCCAATCTCGTTAGCACAGTAAAAGGCTATGCCGGGCATGAAAAGGAAACCTTAACTGAGGTCATAGAAGCCCGTTCAAAAGCTACATCGGTAAATATCAATGCCGAAAATTTGACGCCTCAGGCAATTCAAAGCTTTCAACAGGCACAGACAGGTTTAACATCTGCTCTCTCAAAATTAATGGTAGTTGTTGAACGTTATCCCGACCTGAAAGCTAATCAGAACTTTTTAGAATTGCAGGCACAGCTTGAAGGAACCGAGAATCGTATTGCTGTTGAAAGACGTAAGTTTAATGAAAGTGCAAGAAAATATAATACTTTCATTAAAAAATTTCCGAAAAATATCTATGCTAATCTCTTCAATTTTGAGAAAAAAGCATACTTTGAAGCAGAAAAAGAAGCCAAAGAAGTACCTAAAGTGGAATTTTAAGGCTTTTAGTTAAAAAAAAGATTATTGTAGAATATTGTAGTTATAATATTGTAGTTATTATTGTTAATATTTAAAAAATAACCAACCTGTCAGGGTTCGTAGAACCTGACAGGGTTTTTAGTAATTAATTATGGCTAGCGCAAGAAACTTTTTTACATCTGAACAAAAAATGGCTATAACCGATGCCATCAAACAAGCCGAACTAAATACATCAGGCGAAATTCGTGTTCATATTGAAGATAAATGTAAAGGCGATGTTTTAGACCGTGCTTCTTTTATTTTTGAAAAATTAAAAATGCATAAAACACAGCTACGAAACGGCGTATTGTTTTATTTAGCTGTTAAAAATAAAAAATTTGCGATTTTGGGTGATGCCGGCATTAATGCTGTTGTACCCGGTGATTTCTGGAATGAGATTAAAAACACCATAACCGACTTTTTCAAACAAGAACAATATGCCGAAGGACTAGCTAAAGGAATAATTATGGCAGGCGAACAATTGAAATCCCATTTTCCGTATCAATCAGATGATATTAACGAATTAACTGATGATATTTCTTTTGGTAAGTAATTGGAAATTAGTTTCTCGCAAAATTTATCTCGCAAAGACGCAAAGAACGCAAAGAAAAATAAGAGTAATAAATAGTATATAAACTTTGCGACCTTTGTCCGCCTTAGGCGGATGAGACATTAAATATGAAATAAAACTTAGCAATTGTATCCCGCACATAATTTATGTGCGGGATGATTATAAAAAAGTATTAAAAAAATAATTTATATTTGTGCTTATTTAATTAGTTATCAAAATGTATCATTTAAAATCAATAATTTTATTTTTTAGTTTAATTTTTCTTAATATTTGTGTCACTTCCCAGGATATACCAGAACCGCCCGAACCACCACGATTGGTGAACGATTATGCTAATTTTTTAACGGCTGAAGAAATATTAAGACTGGAAAATAAATTAGTTACGTTCAACAACGCCACTTCAACACAAATAGTTATTGTAGTGGTTAAAAGCCTGAGCGGATACGATAAAGCAGACTTTGCTTTCCGTTTAGGCGAAAAATGGGGTGTCGGACAAAAAGGTTCCGACAATGCTATAGTCATTCTAATTAAGCCAAAGACAAAAAGAGAAAAGGGTGAAATTTTCATTGCTGCCGGCTATGGATTAGAAAGCGTAGTTCCTGATGCAATTGCTAAAAGAATTGTTGAACAGGAAATTATTCCATATTTTAAGCAAGGAAATTTTTATCAGGGACTGGATGCTGCTACTAATACATTAATTTCTTTAACCAAAGGTGAGTTTACTGCTAAACAGTATGCAAGAGCAACAAAAAGCACTGCAAAAAACTATTCCTATTTCGGATTTTTACTTATTATAATCATCATTGGCATTATCGGACGTTTCCGCCGGGCAAGACAATATTCTATAGGGCATAATTTACCATTCTGGGTTGCAATGTCAATGCTCGGTTCATCAATGGGTTCACGCAGCGGAAGCTTCGGGAATTTTTCTTCAGGTGCCGGCTCATTCGGAGGTTTCGGTGGCGGTAGCTTCGGCGGCGGTGGTGCCGGAGGGAGTTGGTAGTTTGACTTAATAATTATAATAATTTATAGCCACTGATTAACACGGATAACTACTATTTTTCTATACAGAATAAGAGATGACATCGCTTAAAGCGATGTCATCTCTCTTTTGATAAACTAATGTTACTCTACAACAATTTTTCTATTAACAGTCCCTTCACCACCGAGCAATTGCAGGTTATAAATACCTTTGGCATATTCGCTTACATCAATTGTCTTTTGATAAGCACCAACATATTTATTCAGCTTTTCCTGATAAATTACTTGACCAATAACATTCAGCAATTTAATTTCTAAATCTGTTGGTTTAGTAATGTTCATTTCTATTATAAATTCACCTGTGTTGGGGTTGGGGAAAATGCTTAAGTAATCAATGAAATCAAAGTCTTCTATACCTTCACTGGAATCTACAGTAGTATTATCGGTATCTGTGCACCCGTCTGAATCTGTTACGGTAACTGTGTAAGTACCGGCACAAACATCAAATTGATTACACCCTGTGCCAAGTCCCCCGCTCCACGAATAAGATATAATAGACACTGATGAACTGGAACCAGAAGCAGAAACAGAACCATTACAATCACCACCGGTAGTGTGTGCTGTTGTAGTGGCAACGGCGTTCGGTGGGTAACTGCTATTTACCGTAGTATTATCGGTATCTGTGCAACCGTCTGAATCTGTTATGGTAACGGTGTAATTTCCAGCACAAACATCTGATTGATTACACCCTGTGCCAAGACCCCCACTCCACGAATAAGATATAATAGACACTGGTGAACTGGAACCAGAGGCAGAAACCGAACCATTACAATCATTACAAATAGTGTGTACTGTTGTAGTTGCACTGGCGATACATTGTGAAAAAATCTTACCAAAAATTGTTAGAAAAAATATAGTAATAAATATTGTTTTCATAATCAATAATTTTTAATATTAATTCATACAAATATTTAATTTAATTACATCGTAGATGTAAAATTATTCCACTACTATTTTTCTATTAACAGTCCCTTCACCGCTTATCAATTGCAGGTTATAGATACCTTTGGCATATTCGCCTACATCAATTGACTTTTGATAAGCCCCAACATATTTATTCAGCTTTTCTGTATAAATTACCTGACCAATAACATTCAGCAATTTAATTTCTAAATCCGTTGCTTTTGTAATGTTCATTTCTATTATAAACTCGCCGGTGTTGGGGTTGGGGAATATTCTTAGGTAATCAATGAAATTAACGTCTTCTATACCAGTTGAAACTATATCCCAATTAAGCGTTGCACTTCCATCATAGCCACCAAACCCATCTACAAATAACCATACATTTTGACTACTGCCTGTGTTGTTAACCCATGTAAGCACAGTTCCATCAGGGTCATCAACACAAGCTATTTCTGTACCTGTGCAACTTCCGCGTCTACCATACAATACAACATCGTAATTATCTCCAGTTGTCCAGAACTCTAAAGTGTATCCGTTAGGTACTGCTGTACTAAGATAATATACCTTGTCTTCTGATGTGTTGCTTCTACAACTCCCAAAATAATCATCATTATAACCTGTAGTTGTATAATTTATGCTACCTGATGTACCGGATATAGTTATAGGATTGGAGCAGTCTTCACCAGGATTACTGCCACAATCAGCATAACCATAATCACAGTCATAACAAGTGGATTCGTAGCCACTAATATATGCTTTGCAAGCATAATTTTCGCTTGCAGACGCTGTATATGTGGAACTTGTTGCACCAGAAATTGGGGTTCCTGAACATGATGTGCCGCTATACCATTTATATGCATAACTTCCACCTGAACCGCCTGATGCCGTACAAGTTAGTGTACAACCACCATTAGGCACATTAGCAGTGGGGCTGGTACAACAATCATCTGTTGTAATATAAGCTCCACTTGCCCAAGTACTATAATTACCACCACCACAATTTGCTCTTACTTCCCAATTATATGCTGAACCACAATCAAGACCTGATAAAGAATAAGAACTACTTGACGTTGTTTGTGTTGTCCATGTTGAACTTGTTAAAAGTTTATATCTTACTTCCCAACCTATAGCTCCAGAACCAGTCCACCAATCTAAATCTGCTGTAGTCTGACCAGTAGCTGCTGATGATAAGCCTGTTGGTGCATTACATGAACAATCTTGAACAGTTATTTGAACATACGCACAATTATTACTTTCATTACTCTCACTAACTTCATCATAAAGATCTCCAATGAAACAAAGATAATATGTACCAGGACTAGTACCGGCTGGTATTGTTAAAGTTTGACTTTCAGGATCACTTGGATCAGAACCACATATACTTGATGGTTCATCATAAAGATATGTATCAGAAGTATTACATATTGTATTTGTTGATAGATAATAACCAATGTTGGGAGTTGCATCAGTTCCGCCAGTACAATTATGATCACAACTAGCATCAATAGTACCACCTGCACAAACTGTTGTTGGTGTAACACTTGGATTTGTAACTGTTATGTCTGCTTCTGGGAAATGATATTCGACATATAAATATGGTCTATTTGCAACTGTGCTAACTTCTCTTGAATAAAAATAGAACGCATTACCATTAGGATTTGAGGGCATTAAGTAAACTCCATGATTAGGATCTCCATCTTCGACCCAACTTTTTACAAAAGCAAGAACATTAAAGCTCCAGAATGTTGCAGAACCAGTAGTGAAACTATAACTTGGTGAAACATAATAATTCGCCCAATTATTCCAAGTTACTGTACTTTCAGACCAACTTTCGGAAACTCTACGAACATTGCCTTCTGTAGGCGTGCTAGTAAAGCCAGTATGACGAGTTAATCTCATATAAGCGTAATCTATAATTGCACCACTTGGGATTTGACTTAAATCAAATTTAAATATTGGATCAATTTCTTCAGTACTTGATACAGTAACCAATAGCGTTTGAGAAGAACCATAGTTACTATTTGGAGCAGATGAAGCAAGATAAGCATCAGCAGTACAAGGGCAGTCTACAGATAGTTGCCCGTAACCGTTAAAAAAAACAGCAAAAACAATTGCCATACAAATCATAAAGCAATTGTAAGTCTTAAAATTTGTTAAATTTTTCATGATTATTAAGTTTTTGTTGCCCTGAGGTTCAAAAGGCGGTTAATAAAATTGATTTAGAATTTTGGCAACAAAAAAGGGCGTGAACCTCTGCTTTGTTTCAGCTTGCTGTGGTACGACCAAGCACCAGTGTACAACTGAAATAAGCAATAAGAACCCACCCTCTCGGGTGCGTTTCTAAGCTATTTCTATGTACACTTAATAATTATTTTGGTCGTTTACAGCAAGAAAAACGTTAGCAACGCAATTTTTTGTTAATATTTAAAAGAACGTTTTTGCTTTTTAGCAATTCACAAATATATAAAAAACTTATTAAATCAAAAAAAAATTAATTTTTTTTATCAGTTTTAATTATTTATTGCACAATAAATCTTTTCTAATGTATCCGGGAATATTTTTATTTCACATTTATTGTTGAATACAAATAAAATATCTTTTCTCAAAGTTTTAAAAACTGTTCTGCTACTAAAAAAATGCAGCTTATCAAAATATACTGTATCATCTGATTTATCACCTATTTTGCTATAAACCACAAGTCCTAATACATTTTGAAATTCATTTAATTTATTTTCAAAATCGTAAATTGCCTCAAAAGGATTTTTTGCATAAAAATATAATGGATGAACAGTAATATAAATTAATCCAAAATGATTTATAGGAATTTGAGGTGCTTTTTTAGGGATTTTATTACCCCTAATTCTATTTGTTTCATCAAAATTATGATGTAATGAAATTATATTTCCATAATCATATTTCTTTTGTTCACACCACTCTTTTACTTTTTTTTCTTTATTATCAGGGGCAAGTGCAAACTCTATCGATTCATTAGAAAAGACTGAAAAATCGGATTGGTTTTGAACTTGTTTTTTTACATAATCTATCTTTTTTATAACCTCAGATAGTTCTTTATCTTCAAATTTTTTAAGAATTTTTCCACCAAAAGGCAAAATAGGAGGTGAAAGAAATTTATCAAAGATTGTATAATAAATTTTTCTTTTATCTAATCTATCCTCACTTTCATTTAATCTCGATATTTCTACGTAAAAGGTTTCATTATTAGTAGGGTTTACTATTTTTAAATCAGGGGTCTTTTGGTTTGATCTTTTTTTAAGAGGTTCAAAAACAACTTCAAATCCCACTTTTCTGTAACTTTCTGCTATTTCTAAAAATGGAATGCCCTCGCTATCACAATCTTTTATACTTTTAAGTTTGCTTATTAACTCATTATAATTACAATCTCGTTTCTTGAAATATTCGAGATTTTCAGCTAACCAAATTATCCAGCTATAAGCCTCGTCTCCTCTCATTAATACATAATTGGTAATTGTATGTCCTAAACGTAAATCAATTGTGTTTTTCAAAAATCCCTTTCCTAATTCGTTTTTCAATATTTGATATGTAGTAATAAGTTTTTTCCTTTGTTCCTCCGTAACTTCATCACTTCTCTTAATATATTCGATATGCTTATCCCAATTACTCCTATCCTTTACAGTTTTAAATATTTCAAATGATAGTTTTGACATTTACTTTTTGTATTCTTTTTTAAATGCTTAACGCTAACAGTTTGTAAGTATATTTTAGTGCAGGTTTTTAATTAACCGTTTGTTTTTCCTGTACAAAACCTTTGCTGTATCTGAACATCATAAACACCAAAATCGCTCCGTAAATTATTTGTCTCATATTTGCCGCAATGTTGTTTGGCATACCGACAAAACGCAATGCTTCAGGCAAAATTACAAGAAATGCTGCTGCAATAACTGCGCCCCATAAATTTCTCATTCCGCCGATTATAACTATTGACAAAATAAAAATTGATTCCATTACTGTAAAACTTGTTGGGTCTATATAAGAAATGTAATGTGCATATAAAACACCGGGAATTGCAGCGAGCATTGCTCCTAATGTGAATGTAATTATCTTTGTTCTATAAACATTTTTTCCTAAGCTTTGTGTAAAAATTTCATCTTCGCTTAATGCTTTTAAAATTCTGCCATAAGGAGAAAAAGTAATATTTCTTAAAATGTAAAAAATAATCCCTGCGAGTAAAATACATAAAATCAAAAATGATATTTTGTTATCAAATTCATAGCCGAAAATTGAGACTGAAGGAATCCCAGGAATACCGAGAGGACCATTGGTTAATGCCATCCAGTTGTTCATAATTGAAAATAAGACAACCTGTATTCCCAGAGTTATGATAATAAAATAATCATCTACTGTTCGTAAAGCAATAACAGAAACAATGAGGGCAAGCGAGCCACTCATTAACATTGCTAATGGCAAAGTTGCGAGAAAAGGGAAACCGTAATTAACCGATAAAATTGCTGTTGTATAAGCACCGATACCATAAAAGCCCGCATGAGCCAAAGAGAGCATACCTGAAAAACCTGCAACTAAACTTAAGCTTTGGGCAAGCATGATGTAAATTACTATCATTATTAATATGTGGAGGAGGTATTCCATTAAAGTAATTAAATTGAAAATACTTTTCTTGTCCAATCATCACTATAGGCAAACGGACCATAAATTGTACCTACACAACCAGTAATGGGAACTTTTCTGTCCATGCCTGTAACAAGCCAATCAACAAAAACGATGTCTTTCACTACTTTCTTTACAATCCCGATTGACATTATTTTTATATTTGATTGCCCTTTTCCCATTAATCGTTTGATAGCAATTCTGTCATTTATTTTAATTTGAGAGACTCTGCTAAAAAACTGATCTATCCTGTGTTTATTTGAATGGTAATGCTCCCAACCCATATACCAAAAACCATTTTCTATAAACTCGTTATACATATCAACATCTCCAAATGTTGCACCTACAAGCCAATAATTATTTTTTTTCATAATTCAATTATATAAAATTAAAATTAAATATTAACCTTTTTTAAACGTTTACCACTAAACCCCAACGGTTTCCATATTAAAAACAAAATAAGAATAATATACGCAATAGCATCCATCCATTTGCTGTCAATATAGTATGCTCCAAGGTGTTGGGCTGCGGCAAGAAGGAAAGCACCGCCAATTAAACCTCTTACGCTCCCTACTCCACCGATAATCATTGCAACTACACCGTAAAGCAATAAATTAAATCCCATTGTAGGTGTCATATCCGTATCAAAAGCAATTAATATTCCAGCGATAGCAGCGAGAGCCGAACCAATAGCAAAAGACCATAAAATAACTTTATTGGAATTTATACCGAAAATATTGCTTAATTCTTCATTTTCCGAAATTGCCCTCATATTTTTTCCGATTTTTGTGTATTTTATGAACAGTAAAGTTGCTACGAATAAAACAATACTGACAACAATAATTATAATTTGAATATCTGTAATATATGCTCCGAAAATTTCATTACCGACTTTTACTTCCCATGTTCGTATTGACTTTGTATCATCACCCCAGAGCATTGAAATAACGTTTTGTAATACAATATAAAGCCCTAATGAGGCAATTAATAATATTAATGGTGTTGAGTTTCTTTTTCTAAGTGGTTTATAGACACTAATTTCACAAATTACACCAATAGCTGTTGCTCCAATAATAGCTAAAGGTATGGAAAGCCACAATGATAATCCCAATTGTTGTGAAAATAAGTAGGTAAAATATGCTCCGAATGTGATTACTACTGCATGGGCGAGGTGGAAGAATTTGGTGGGGTAATAGTTCAATACAAAGGATAAAGATAAAAGCAAGTAAATCAATCCAGTATTAAGGGAATTTAGAATTATTTGACTCATTAATGCTGCTAGTTTTTTATAGAATTATTGATAGTAAAATGTGTATTGAAAAACTCCAATAATTCATTTCCAGGCTTTTCAATCTTTTTTGTTCGGAGGTTGAAAAAAATATTTTTAGTAAAGCCAGAACATATTAAAGTTTCTTTATTACCTGAATAGATTTCGTGCTTAAAAATTACAATCTGTTGAACAGTTTCATCAATCTTTGTAATTAACGTTACTCTTCATTATATCTAGCAGGGTTTTTATATTTGATTTGGGCTTCTATGACAGGAAGTCCATACCTAAAATTGTTTTCCATTTGATCATAAGGGAGAACTTTCGTTTCAAGCAATAATCCTCGCCCAATCTCAAAATACTCCAAATATCTTGAATAATACACTATACCTAAATTGATCTACTTCAGAATATCGGACTATAATTTTTACTAAATTACAAATCATATTCTTTAAGTTTTTTTTGGATTTCGTTTTTTAGTTCTGTGAAAGAAATATCTGCGTTTGTTGTATATGCTGAAGCACTATATGCTACTTTAAAAGAGTGCTGTAACAATGTCGTTTCTTTATCAACTTTAAACTCCTCTAACAAAGCTAAAGGAATTTTTGATTTGTACAATAAATCATGACTAAAATCCGCCCAACCTTGTTGCAAAATTGACCTAACCTGAATTTCAACCCATATTTCTGGATATCTCAGTGCACGAAATTCATATAAATTTTTTCTTCCTACTCCTAAGCAAGCATTAAACTGTATAGTTTGATAATCATGATATTTTCCTTTATCGTATATTTCGAGTTCACTAATTAAAACATCATTTATTATATTTTTATTTTTTACTATATTTTTAAGTTGTTCATTAAGACTATTTTCACTTTCATTTAACTTTTTTACCGCTTCGGCACCAGTACGATAATTATTGTAATAATCTTCAAGATTGACAAAATTTGTTTCAATTTCAGATAAATTCATTTTATCTAAAGGAGAATTTTTTTTATCCGGTAAAACAAATTTATATACAAACTCTTTTAAAAAAGTAATAATATTATCCCTATAGACAGTAATAATTCTAATGCCTATCAAATCCTTTATGTTGGCTAAAATAAATTTTACATCTTCTAATGTATGTTCTTTTATAGCTTTAAGATATTTTTCTTTTACTTCACGCTTCGTACCATCATTAGCCTTTACCACCATTTTGTTAAAGAAACTATCAAAATCTTTTATTCTAGATCTTGTATCCAATATTTTAATGTCTTTGTTAACACAAATTGATTTTGAAATAGTTAAATAAAAGTTTTCAAGAATTTCAAACTGAGGGATTATTTCATCATATTTATCTTTCCAAAACAAGTATGATGCATAGTTTGTTTTTGCTTCATTCCATATACTTTCTTCAATACTACATATATTATTTAACTCTGTAAGATAGACTAATAGCTCATCTTCAATATCTTTAGTAAAACTCATGTCTTGTGATGGTAATTGGAAAGCCAAACATGAGTATAGCGTATCCTTACAATTTTCGATTATAGGAATGTATATAAGTGTATTACTTGGCACTTCATAAAATTGATAAGCAACTATCATATTAAAGACATCTTCCTTTTCAATTTTATCATCTTGATTAAAATAGGCTATTATATCATCCTTATACCTATTAATTTCCTTATTATCCTTTAATGAATTCCATGCTTTATTTATCTTTTTACTAAGTTTAATTTTAAATTCTTCAACTTCATTTTGGTTGAGTTCATTTTTAGATTTTATTTCATTAATTGTTTTAATAAGGTCTGTAAATTCCTTAGAAAACATATCCGTTGATTTGTGCAAATCGTCAAAAATGGGTAAATTGATTGTATCTGGGTTATTATTCTTATAATATTTTAAGTATGCAATATCAAGGAGTTTTATTTTGTTTTTTTTATGTTTTACTGCATGGTAGGAAAAAAAGTCTACAGGTACATTTTTTGTAATAATTTCTGAAATAAAGTTGAATTTCTTATACCACTTATCATACCTCTCTTTATCAGACCAAATATAACCTTTATAAAATAGATTCTGTCTTTCTTTTCCCTCATTAGATTTGTAAAATGCTATTGGTGCACCTTGATGAGAAAAATAAGAAAACACAATTCCTAATGATGGAACTTTTACATTATGAGAAGAAAGTAAATCATTTAGAATACCATAATCCAGAGCTTTATCATAAGAACCTACTTTCCCAAATATTTCAGTAAGGCTTTTTTTTATATAAAAATGCAATTCGCTGAACAATTCTTTCATTTTTCTTTCACTGATAAAGCATTTATCATTAAAGCTTTTTTTATTAACATTGTTAAATCCTTTTTTAAGATATTTCCTTTGTTCTTGTATTATTTTAATGTCTTTTGTTTTCATATTATTTCACAAGTATTACTGTTCCGTCTTCAATTGTATAAAAGTTTATTTTTGAACTTGCTGCACCATATTCATTAAATATGAAAGTGCCATTTATTCCAATAAAACTTTCAAGAATATTTATACCAGTTTTTATTTCACTGCCATTTTTTGCTCCATTAGCAATTATAGATATGATTAACCGTGTCGCATCATAATGACTTGTCAAATAGTAGTTGTAATTAGCATTATGATAATTAGTCTCTATTTTTTCTTTTAATTTAATAGCTTTTTCAGATGTCTCATTAAAGTTAGGAGAACAAAAGATAACCCTTGAAGCAGAAGTTCCAGCAGCATTAATTGATTCAGGACGATTAAATATCTCATACGTAAAAATTTGCTTTTTAAAATTCATTTCTTCAGATTGCTTTGCAAACATTGCAGTTTCATGGCCAAAAGAAGGCATAAAAATGGCATCAATATCGCCGATTCCTTTTAGTTTTGTAATAATTGTTCTGAAATTTGTAGTATTGGGGGAATGAGCTTCATTTATACTAATTGTTCCCCCAAGTTCTTTAAATGATTTTGTAAACTCATCTCTGAAACTTGCTCCTGACTGATCGTTTCTATATACAATTGCAATATTGTGAAATTCAAAATTTTTAAAAACATAATTCGCCAATGCTTTTGATTCAATTGCAGCATTAGGAATTATACTGAAGCAGAAATCTGATGAATCTTCGATTTCTGTACTAATAGCTGATCCATTAATTAAAACAACCTCATTCGCATTAATCAAAGGCTTTATGGCTAGTATAGATTTGCTGGTAACTGTTGTAACAGTCTGAATGTTATCTATTTCAAAGAGTTTATTATATGCACTAACTGTTTTTTGAGCATCAATTTGACCGTCTTCAAACAATATCTCAATTTGACCTTTATCAATTTGACCTTCCGAAATTGCATCATCCAATGCTTGTAGCATTCCGCTCTGAATATCCTTGCCAATTTGGGCATAATCACCAGTCAAAGGCAAAATAGCCCCAATTTTAATAGTTTCTTTTTTCTCTGTCTGACAAGCCGAAAAGAATAAAACGACTAATAGTAATCCAATTATTTTTTTCATGATAATAAAATATTTAATTAATAATTCGTCCCAAAGTTAAATGAATATTTCTATTCAAAAAATTATCTGGAAAACTTTTTATATGCTCAATAATCAAAAACGTGATTTCCTGTTTTTTATTTAACTGCAATATTTGTTCCAAAATTATCTTAGTATTTCTTTTATCCAACCCCGCCATCGGCTCATCAAACAAAATCAACTTTGGCTTATGAATTAATGCCATGCCAAAAGCCAGCAACTGCCTTTCGCCACCGCTCAAACTAAAAGGAGTGCGTTTTTTTAATTTAGCTAATTTATAAAAATTCTCAAAGACATTTTCAATCTTTTCTTTCAATTTATTTTGAGGATAAATTGAGCCGCTTACTTCCAAATTTTCCTGTACAGTCAGGTTTTCAAAATAATTGTTTTTTTGGGGTATATAAACCAAGCCCTTTTTTATTAGAGCAGATGTTTTTAAACCTGTAATTTTTTCCCATTCAAAAGAAATTTCACCGTTCCACAAGGGTAACAAACCGTAAATACATTTCAAAATAGTACTTTTCCCTGTGCCGTTTCCTCCTGTAAGTAAAACGATTTCACCTTTGTTTACTTCAAACGAAAAATCATAAAGCACCTGCTTTTTCCCGTAACCGGATGATATGTTTTCTACTTTTAGCATTAGTTCAAATAAGCTTCCTTAACTGTTTTATTTTCTAAAAAACTTTTATAATTCTCAAATTCTGTTGCATTTCCATTATTGAAAAACCAAATTTTATCACTTAACTTTTCTATGTATTCTGTATTGTGTTCAATTTGTAAAATAGTTTTGCCTTCCTTTTTAAATTGAATAATCAGTTCAATTATATGCTTATAGTTCACACTGTCAATTCCGGCAACTGGCTCATCCAAAAGCATTAGAGCGGCATCATTTGCCATGCAACAACCTAATGTCAATAATTTTTGCTGTCCGTAAGAAATCTCACCGGCTAAACTGTTCACTTCTTCCTGCAAATGAATTTTTTCAATAATTTCGTCTGCTTTTAACGAATATCCGTTGTATTTATGTTCAAATATTTTTTCAGGTAATATTGAGTTAAATATTTCCTCCCCCGGATTGTTTTTAAAAGAAAGTAAAATATTTTCCTTTACAGAAATATTGTTTATAATTCTTAAATCCTGGAAAGTTCTTGTGAGCCCGAGATGATTAATAGTAACAGGAGCTTTTTTGTTAAGCGTCTTTTCTTTGTAAACAATTTTTCCTTTGTCAGGTCTTATGAATCCGGTTATCAGGTTAAATAAAGTAGTTTTTCCGGTTCCGTTGCCGCCTATCATTGTATAAATTTTACCTTTCTGTAATGAAAGGTTTATGCCATTTAGTACGTGGTTCTCACCGAAGGATTTATGTAAATTTATTATCTTTAACATTTGCACCAAATATAATTATTTTATTATACTAAAAAAAGAAAATTAATTGCAGAAAGGAATTTTGTATAAAATTACCTTCTTAACTTATACCAAGCTCAGCAAGCTTTTCAGAAGTAGGAACTCCTTCTTTGGTCCATCCTCTGATTGTGTAATATTCGTCAAGAAGCGGCTCAAGATCTATGGTTATTCCTTTGGAATGTCCTGATGGTAGTGTCTGGTTTAAAAAACGCTGCGGAAGAGTGTCGTCTTTTCGCGATAAGCCTTCGCGTAGATTAAACAGCTTTTCTAAATTCCATATTCTCTCACCAATTTTAAGGAGCTGTTTGGCGTCAAGCTCAATACCTGTAACTGCACTAACAAGATTTGCATAAAGTTCAGGGTTAAGAGCAAAAATTGTGAACAGGCAGGCACCAATGGAGTCAATAGTGGCGGTTAAGTCCTGGTATAATTTGGTTATTCCGGGTTTTCCTTTACTTGAAAACCGGTTTATTGCAAAAGGTGTGTCTAATGCCTCTGTTCCAATTAAGAATGCCCGAAGATGGCATCCTCCCCTGTTATTTGTAGCTAAAGCAATGCTCATGCCATGAAATCCCCGCGAATCGTAAGCCGGCAACTCTAATCCTTTAACATGCATGGCAATCTCCGGATGACCATATTTGGCAGCTAATCGTGCACTACCCATTCCAAGCACCTTACCAAAACCTTCTGCTTTCCCCATCAATTCAGTAAATGTAACTATTGCATCAGCATCTCCAAATTTCAAATCCCGCCCGAGGTCAGAGCGAATTTGCCTGTATGCTTCATCATCCAGGTATCCCTTTCCGGAAAGTTCCATAGCACAAGCTATAGTATTTCCAGCCGATATCGTATCAATACCTAATTCATTACAATTATAATTAGCATGAATGATTTTTTCCAGATCATTTACGCCACATAACGCACCCATAGCCCAGAGCGTCTCATACTCGGGTCCTTTGCCTTCTCTCTCTGATGTATGTGTAAGATGGGCACAGCCAATTGAACAGCCCCGGCATGGCTCACTTTTCACAAAATAGAGTTCCTTGAAAGTTTCTGCTGAGATTGAGTCAGCATCAACAAATACACCCTCCTGAAAATTTCGTGTAGGGAATGCACCATAACTATTAATGATTTTTACAAGCACAGGTGTACCATATTCCTTGAGAGCGTTCTTTGTAAGCGGTGCCTCACCAATGAACGTACGCCACTGGTTGCGGACTATATTGAATGTTTCCTGGTTTGCAACCGGAGTTTTCTTATTTCCACAAACTACAATACCCTTTAAATTTTTTGCTCCCATAACAGCACCTACACCAGCTCTGGCTGATGCATGATTTTTCTCATTCATTATTGCAGCTAAAAGCATTTTATTCTCGCCCGCAGGACCGATACAGGCTACCCCTGCCTTTGAATCTGTCTTTGAAAGCAGTGCTTCAGTTGTTTGATGAGTATTCATTCCCCACAGGTCATCTGCATCACGTATCTCAATCTTTTCGTTGTCTATATATAAATAACAGGGATTTTCAGCAGCTCCCTCAATAGCAATAACATCATAACCGGATGCTTTCAGGTCAAGTCCAAAATGTCCGCCAGAGCTTGAACCGGCAATGATACCGGTCAGCGGGGATTTAGTAACAACTGAAAAACGACTATGCGTCGGGGAGTTAACACCATTGAGTGGTCCGGTAACGAAGTATAACTTATTATCCGGGCCAAGAGCATCAGCACCAGCAGGCATTTCATCGTAAAGGAGCTTGGTTCCCAGACCCCGTCCACCAATATAATCCTTAAGAATTTGTTCGGGAATATCTTCTACGCTGGTTGTATGATTAGTAAGATTTACCCGTAATAAACGTCTATGGTATCCGCCTTTAATTAATTTCATATTATTATGTAATTTGTTGTCATT
>SDBV01002525.1_pt1 | contig 27391 bp, 7 predicted proteins | sample 2277081 | NCBI WGS metagenome assembly SDBV01 (sample SAMN10402039, study PRJNA504765) | marine sediment metagenome | isolation source: marine sediment core GS10_PC15, 223 cmbsf | place: Arctic Ocean: Southern Knipovich Ridge | collected 2010 | reverse complement strand
GCTTTCCATATTCTATATAACCTTCTCTAAAATAAGGGCAATTAAACCCAGCATTAATATCAGTTAAAAGATCTCCCCAAACATGGTAAAGAGGATATGTAAACCTATCGAAATCTCTGTCTGCTGAATCAGTTATGCCTAAAATCTTATCAGTTATTAACGTATCGTTTAATAGCGTTAATAGGTTTTTTTTAGAATCTACCGCATTCTTGCCAGTTTTAATGTTATATCTTTTAGGTGGAGGATCATATCCTATCACCATTACTTGATTTACTTGTTTACGCCTAGAAGCGGACTCTATACTATAAAACAAATCACTTCCTAAAGAAATACTATCACTGCCTATTTCATAAAAATGTACTATTCCTTCAGCATCAGCATAGCATTCTACCAATTTTGAATTGGTTAGTTCAGATGTAAGAGATAGTTGGACCATTTGATATGCGTCTCTACTTTTTATATCATACCCAGGCAAGGTGCTGCCAAGATTACTATCACTAGCAGCTATAGGCAAACCAAACACGGTATCTATAACCCAAGCAGCTACAGATTGTGTTCTTGGATCAAATGGTTTACTAGGAAAATCTTTATCAAATGCCTCCTCACTAGTTATCCATTGATCTGCCAGACTATCCCATTCAAAAAAGCGCTCAAAAGAATCTCTTGCCATGTTCTCCTCATTTATGCAATGTCTAATCTATTAACATTAGCGTATATAATATCTAGTTGATTATTTAGTTTGTTTGATATATTAGTTATATTCACATCTATTCTTCCTATGTTAGCCCTTAGCGGTGCTATTTCTTCTGCTTTCAGTGTACCGACTACTTCATTTATCCTCGTATCCACATAGGATTTATCTATTGTGGCATCAACAAGTCTGTTATTTGTAGTATACACATCGTTGAGTTGTATTTCTATTTGATTTAATGTTATTTCCATCTCTGGAACTTGTCTTTCTACAATAGTTAATTTCTCAGTATTTTTAACTGTCAATTCTTCTATTCGGTCGAATTTTTCAGTTGCGGTTTCTATAAATTGATCTATACTAGTGGCTCCAGTGGCAGCTCCTACACTCGCACCTATACCATCTAATGCAGTTTGGAGTTCATCTAGATTACCTATTTCTAATGTTGGCATATCTGCAGCCGTTGGTATATTGAAGTTTAATTTAGCCTCTTCAAGTTTCTTTACTATAACATCACCCATTTTTTCTGCGGCTGATTCTAATCCCTGCAATATTTTTCCTGGGTCAATCGAGGCTACGTTTTGATCCGCTGGTAGTATGGTTTCCCCTCTGTGTAAGAAAGCTGGGCCGGTTTCAGGCATAACACCTCCAAACTGAAAGCTAGGCATACGTTTAATCGATCCGCCCATAGCTTTACTACTATCTTCAAGATCCTGAAATTGTATTCTTTTAAATAATAGGCCAGTTGGTTGTGTAAAATTGTAAGCAGCATCAGCTCTATCTCCAGTGAGCGTTCCACTATCAAACATTTGATCTAGTATAGCCTGGCCAGCATTAAATACCTGTTTATAGGTAGTGCCTGATCCAGACGTTCCAAATCTTTTCTCTAGTATGTTAGCTAAATTCACATACCCTCGAGCTTTTAAATCCTGTATTAAAAACTTATACCCTTTACTACTGAATTCCGGAGGTGTTGGGTTTTCGACCGTTGATGTAAAATATCGTACCGCATCAGCAGTCGCTATTGTTAGAGGAAGTGCTATAGCCCCCCCTTCTTGAAACATCTGTTCAATGCCAAACAACCCTGTCTCTGGATCAATTTTATGCCTAATACTATCAAATCTCTTTGGGCCAAATAATTTTAATTCTTTTTCCATTTCTTGTGGAAATCGTTTAGGCCCAAATAACTTTAACTCTTCTTCCGGCTTATCAAACCTAGGCCCAAAAAGTTCTGGTACAAAAGACTGCACAAGTCCTCCAGAAGCTGCACGAGGCCCAGCCACTATAGTAGGAGTTTTACCTTGTTCGGGCTTGTTTCTATCTTTACGTTCCGCTACACTTCTAAGTAAGGCTTCGACACCCCTAGCACCGCTTTCCCTAGCAACTGCTAATATTGATCTACTAATAGCAAGTTTACCAATTCTACTTGCACTAAAACTAAGTAGAGATTTTATTACACTACTAAGAGGTCCTGATAGTGCAAAGGCCCCAAACCCGCCCGCTATTAAACCAGTAGGGTCTAGTATAGGATCTTTCTCTACCCCGCCCATTAATGTTTTAATATTTTCACCTGATACACCAAGAGCTTTTTGTTGTTCTATAAAAGCTTCCCCACCTAGGAACGGGCCTCCATCTTGGAATCCTTTAATTCTACCACCCATTCCAAGAAAACTTCTTTTAAGCACACCGCCGCCAGTAAACCCTGGCACCTCTCCTGTCTGATTCATAAATTCTAGTGCATTTCTACCAAGTTTACCAGCTGAGGAAGCCTTAATCATAAACTCACCAGGGCTGGCTAGTATAGGCACTCTATCTTCTCTAGGCCCACCTGGGCCTCTAATTGTTCCACCAAGTTGTTTAGTTTCAGCAGGTTTTTTATCTTTATTGAAAAACTTTTCTAGTATGCCTCTATTGGATTCCTTTACAGCCTCTAATAAACTAGACATATCAGTACTTATATTTCCAAGTGTGGTGTTAGCCTTTTGTAATTCTGTCACAACTTCAGGGACTTCTCCGGCTATTTTTAATTGTTCAATTAATTTATCTGGATCCGGGATACCAGCCGCCTTCAAAGCGGCCTTAGCCTTCTCTGGTATCTCTTCCCCTAGTGCTTTCATTGCATCCAGGAAAGCTTTAATTATTGGCTCAAGGTTTGCTCCTCTTCGCAAATTGACACGATTTCCTTCTACATCTATTTTTGTGCCTACTATCTCAGTAGATCCTTCAACAGCAGCTTTCAAATTATCTCTAAATGTTTGAAATATTTTCTTTACTTCATTTTTAGTATCCTTATCTTCTATATTAATAGCTCTTTGCTGAAGTCTAGCTATAGAAGTATTTAGATCAGCTGCCAGTCTAAGCTGTTCTCTTAGCTCTTCATCTTCTCTGCCCTGGGCCTTTCTTACTTTAGGTAATTGTACTTCTTCAAATTGTATTCTTTGACGTTCACCCCTAGTAGGCCCTCTACCTGTACGAGCTATTATTTCAGCTATTCTCTGCTGTGCCCTAGTCATTTCAAACAACATGTCTTCAGGAACACCAGCTTGTATAAGTTCAAAAGTAGGAAACTGAGGGGCCTCTGGCGCAGCTCCGCCTCGAAGCTTATCTAACACATCATCCACTATTCGTTGAAATTCTTTACCTATTTTAGCTTCTTTAAAACTAGCTACTAGTCGACGAACATCCTGTTCAGCAGTAGATATACTTAAACCAACTTCATTAAATGATTGTCCTAAAATTTCCAGAACCTCATTAACTTTACTCATATCTACTTGCAGTTTCTGTTGGGTTAGTGCTAGAAGTTGGGCCTCTACAGCTGCTATTTTTGCTCGTTCTCCCATTCTAGAAATAGCTTTTCCTAACCCAGATCCTTTTAGTCTTTCACTTTGAGCTTCCAGATCAGCTATCTCCTGTTTGAGAGTAATTATAGCCTTATTAACTTTCGGAGCTGCTATATCGAATGTTTCTCTAGCAGTGACAGCCGCAGCTGCTTTTCCAGGTATTTGTTCTCTTCTTTTAGACAGTTCTTGAAGTTCTGATAGGGCAAATCCTTTAGTAACTTCTCTAAAGTTTTCGACTATAGATTTAGATATTACTCCAAATTTTTTCAATTTAGCTTTTTTAGATTCTATTTCCTTGATAAGTATGGAGGGGTCTAGTATTTGGTCAAATTCACCTATAGCTCTTTTAGCTTTTTCCCTAATATCTGACTTTTCTTTTTCACTGAATAAAGATATAGGGCCAGCTCCTTTAAATATAGGGCCTTCACCAGGTCCAAATATAGGCCCTCCCCCTTCAGGAAATATAGGCCCACCACCTACTGCTTTTCTTGGTGCAAAATCTTTTAATCGTTCAGCAGCTTTCTCTGATTTCTTTCTAATACCTTCTATTGTATTTCTAATACCTGCTGTTTCAGCACTGAAATTCAATTGACTAGCAACTATCTGCTTGGCATTATTTTTCATTAAATCTATTATGCCGTCTCTTATATTTTGAATATTTTTAAAAGCAGCAAATAAATCCCTTAATTGGTCACCACCATTTTTAAAAAGTCTTTCTGTAGGCGTCAACTCACTTTCTAGTTTTCCAAACTGAAGTTCTTCAACTCTGGGCTGCCCTTTTAAAGCTCCAGTTAATTGAGTTCGGTTTTTTAATTCTATATCCAAGTCTATAGCTGATTCTGTTATAGTTTTAGCGAACTGTGAAATGTCGTCTGCTATTCCCTGAGCAACTTGTATTAGGCCCATTCGCTCTTTAGACAAGCCTACTATTCGTCCAAACTCTTGAGCTTCTTTTTTTAAACCCACTGAGAACTTATCTAATTGTTTTATAGCGTCGTCATGAGCTTTAAACTCATCCAATAACAATGATTGTCTTTCTTCTGGGGTAGTAACTGCTCCTGAGTCTTTTCTAGCTTCTTCTCTTCTAATTTTTAGTTGTGCAAATATAGCATCTACTTCTTTAGGGAACGTTCTTACTACATCAACAAAAGCAGCCTGTACTCTTTCTGCTCTACGTCTAGCTTCCCCTATTTCAGCTGATGTTCTAGTTTTTTCTCCTACAAATCCTGCCACTGTAGTTATTAGTGCAGCAGCTAAAACATCTTTAAGTTTAGTAAGTGTGTCCCCACCAGTAGTAGTAAGCCTTGCTTGTTTAAGCTCATCCAGCTTATTCCTCAGTGTTTTAGTCATAGATTCTACTGGTTGTTTAACACTGTTATCCTTTATTCCTTCAGATCCTTTTTCAGAACTTTCAGCTCCTCTTCTAGTATTCTCTTCTATAGCTATTAAAGTAGTGAGTTGATCATTATTAATATTTTCTAATTTATTAGCTTCAGCTAATTTTTCAGCATCCCCACCTTTAATATTTTTTAGCGCCTCATCAGATTTCTTAGTCTGCTCTTCAGTTATACTCAATTCTTTAAGTCTCAATATTTTTTGCTTTTCTTGTTCATTAAATATATCTTTTTGAGTTTTATTTAAATCTTCAATATCCGAGGCAGCTACGCCTGCCTCCCCAGCTGCACCAAGACCCACTCCAAATGTTTTACCAACAGCGAAGGCTGCTTTATCAAAAATTCCAACACTATCCTCGCCTATTTTTTTGGCCATCTTGCCCAGCGCTTCAGTTCCTCTTTTAACAGCTTCTGGCATCTCCTCACCAGTTAACGATGTAAGAGCGTTCCACCCTATAATTGTAGCAGCGGCACTTGTACCAAAAAACTGAATAGCTTTTTCACTAGCTCCGACTGACCGTGCAAAAGCAGTGGAAGCGCTAGCTATAAGAGCAACCGCCTCTTGCGTTGCTCGTTTTTCAGCAGTAGAAGCCGCTTCAGCTCTTTTTTTCCTAACTTCACCTATCTGTTGTGCAAAACCTTTTATTTGATCTTGAAAATCTTTTTCAGGTATTTCACCCGATCTGCGCCTTTCTAATACAGCAGCCTGCTGCTGCCTAATAAGTCTTTCTTCGACTTCAAAGCCTCGCTGTTCTCTACGAGCGGCTTTACGTTGTATATCACTAAACGCCCCAATTCCAGCAAATAACTTGACTAGTGTTTTAGAACCTACAACACTTATTTTAGTTTGATTATTTATAGCATCTTTTAAAGTTTTTAACTCACTAGACCCGGTCAGCTCTGTTGACCCAAACGTTCCAGTCAGTAAGAGACTCTTTATACCCTTTAAAGTAGATACTAATAAACCTCCCGCTGCTCCTGTTAGTGTTTCAGGCAACTCTTTGGGTGCACCAGCTACTTCTTCTAGTCTTTGCACAAATTGTTTTAGCCCTTCACCAGGCAGAGCTCTCCCAATCAAATCAGTCGCGCCGAACTGACCAGAGGGCAAACCTCTAGTTGATAGAGGCTCAGGAAACAAAGGGCCTAGTGCATTTACCGCTTGTTTACCAGCTTCTGATATTAGGTTAGTAAATCGTGGATCTACTACATTAGCGGCTTGTTGAAATCCAACTTTATCTATTAATTCACGAGATGACCTCGTTAAAGCGGTATCTATAGATTTTACAACCTCGGAATTTCCTTGTTTTGAATGAAATTTTCGTAACCGTATTAATTTATCGAATTGAGATTTTATAAGCTCAGCACTAACATTCCCAAAACTTGGTATCGGCAAAGTTGCACCTAGAAGTGTACCTCTAAAAGACGCACCGCCAAAACCCTGTATAGATTCTTTTAATTTCTGACCCATCAATTCTACAGATTTAATATTTCTTTTCTCTACTCTTTCTAAAGCTTTAGGGTCTTTGGTGGCTACAAGTAAATCATCCAATCTTTGGACGGTGTCAAATGTATGTGTGCTAATATCTTTTTGTACTGCTAAATCTATTCCTTCTTGAACAGTTGCACCAGCAGCTACAGATTCAGTTATTCGCATTAAATTCTCTGGAGGTACTATTACACCAGTACCTCTAGATTGAGCTCTAAGAGTTTCTAACTGTACTCTGGCTCTTGCTATTCTTTCTAGCTCACCAGCTGCAGATTCTCTTCGAGTAGTAGCTTCCGTGACTTGGCCTCTCAATTGGGTAAACCTTCTTTGCTCAGGCGGTAGCCCTCTTTCCCTAACCAAAGTTCTTTGTTGACTTGATAGCTCAAAAAAATCTCTTATACCAAGATTTATATCTGAAAAACTTTCTGGGAGACCGGCCAATAAACCAGCGGTTTCTACTAATATTTCATTTCTAACTCTTTCTGCAGCTATATTTTCTGATAACGCCTTTGTGGATTCAGCAAATGATTTATTTAAATCTACTAACAGTGCATTGTATTGTATAACCACTTGGTTATTTCTTATAATTGTACCAAGTCGTTCTATATCTTTTAAAATACCCTTTTCTGGCAGTTGTCCGGCTGCTATTCTCTTAGCTGGTTCTTCAACTCGTCGTGCCAATTCTGCTTGAGGCTCTATAAAAAACTTTTTTACTAAATTAGGTAACTCTGATTTTTGTTCAAGCGGCCCAAATTGGCGAGTACCAACATCAAATCCTTGTTGTGTTTGTAAAAGAGTTGTTGTAGGTATTTGTTCAAAAAATCTAGATCCTAAACTAAACGTGCGTTTAAATTTTTCATCGGTAATACCTACCATACCAGCCGCAGCACCAGTTAAAGCCTCTTCTAATATACTTAAGTTTTCAGTAGTTTGATCGATTATTCTTTGTACTGGAAACACTGAATCAACAAACTGACTAATAGAATCAAATGGAATTTCTTTAACAGTCCTCATCTCTTTGTCTATAGCTTCAACAAAAAATCCCAGATCGTCGCTAAATTTTAATATCCCTTGATTGCCGGCTATATTAAATTCTTTTGATACTTCATCAATAAACAACACTATATCGCCAGCAAATGCTTTACCTGAACGTTGTATTATTTTAGATTCTCTAAGCATAGCTTTGGTTAAATTAGCAGAATAGTCTATAGATAATGGTTTTTTTTGTATTCTTTTTAATATTTCTATACCTAATATATCTTCCCAATCTAGTTGACCAGTTTGATTTAATTTTTTCAGACGTGGTTCTATTTTAGACAACAATTCAAATCCAGCTTTTAGTTCTTCAGTGTCTAACAGCCCTTTTATTTGGCTATCAGATAGACCTGTTGTGTCTAGATTTTTCAATACCCTTTTAAAATCGCCAACAAACGCTTTCCATCTTGTTTTTACTTCTTCAAGATTTTTGAGAGCATCGGTAAACAATGTATCGAAAGCTGTGCTTAGAGGAAATTCTTCTCTTGCTGCTAGTATTCTATTTATCTCATCACGAGCTTCCTTCAGTTCCTGAGCAGGCGAAACTTTTATTTGTTTAGCAAGTAACGGCCCTATAGCAGGCACTTCTTTTACAAACCTTCTAAGTTCAGATCTAAATCTAGAGGCTGAAGTACCAGCATTGGTTAACTCAGTAGCGAATTTAGCAAGAGCGTCTACTTCTGTTTCAGCTATTTCTTTTATTTTTGCTTTTCGTAATACTTCAAAATATTCTTTAAGATTATCTGTTGGTTTTAGAATAGCGTTGCCAAACTCATCGAAGGACTCAACTAAGGTTATATTAGATTTCGCAATATTATTAGCTAGTGTAGTTGCCTCTTTAGATGCCTCGGCCAAGGATAGTATAGGGCTTTTAAATCGTTCTTTGCGTACAGCTGTTTCTACAGCTTCTGGCTTTTGAGATTCGGTAGCTCTACGTATATCTTTTTCAAGCTTTTCGTATCCTCTAGACAGATTATTTATATCAGCTAGTTGGCCGGTCTGACTTCGCCTTAACGGTGACAAAGATTGTTCATATTGATCAGCTGAAAGAGCTAGTTTACGCAGTTTATTGCCTGCAAACCCAGCTATCGGTATTAAAGCAGCAATAGATCCAACTAAAGGCCCTACAGATTTAACAAAACTTGCATTTTCCTGACTCCATCTAGCCAGAGCTTCGGCAGGAACCCCTAATAACCCTCCTAGTTTTTTAAAGCCGGCCTCTGGTACTTTAGATCCTTGAGCCGCTGTCTCTATTACGGTACCAATTACAGGAAACCCACCAGTAACTGCTGTCGCTGCAGCCCCTAAACCACTCGATACTTTTCCAAAGGCTTTGCCTACTATTTCAGAAGTAGATGCAGTCCCAGCTGCTATTTCTGACATAACACTGTTCCAAGATCTACCAAATTGTGCAATAACAAATCCCGCCTTTCCTAGAACAGATTCAAAATCCTGGATGCCTTTGCCAATTTCAGTTATAGTTGATAATCCACGGGTATTTATACTGCCAAGAATCTTCGGCAACTTACCAAACACCTCAAATATACCAATTTTGAATTGTTTAGAAAATTGAGATACTAAGTCACCAAACACACCACTAAATGCTTGTACTCTGTTTATAATACTATCAAGCAAACTACTGCCTTTAGCAATAGCTACAAATACTCCAGAAATTGCCAGTGCAGCTATTTTCAAACCCGGTGGTATATTAGCTATAGTATCTAATAAAAATCTGAATGAATCAATAAGCCCTTTAGCAACAGGTAATGCAAATTGACCAAACTGTACTTGTAGATCAGATAATGATGCCCTAACTTGTCCTAATTTCTTAGCATACGTATTCATAACTATGAAATTACGTCTTTCAGCAGCGCCCTTTGAATTAAGGCTATCACCCAGAGAGGACAGTACAGCATCCCAATGATTCATTAAAATAATCAAACTATTATAATGACGCCTACCACCTATAGCAGTGGCTATATTAAGTTGCTGAGCATTATTTAGTTCCTTCCATTGATCAGCCAACGCGCCCAATATATCAAACGAACTTCTAAGCTCCCCGCCCTCAGCTATTACTGGTATACCTAGTTTTTGTAATTCCTTTGGTGCTTTATCTGCTGTTAACCTTCTAAATATAAACCTTAAAGATGTTCCAATTTCTTTACCAGTCTGCCTTGAAGTTTCACCTATACCAGTAATAATACCATTCAACTCATCAAAAGTTAGTCCAGCAGTCTGTGCTACTGCTGCTGATTTTTTCAATGCATCAGCTAGTGTCTCTGATGTAACAGCATGCTTTGCAGAAACTTCACTCCATGAATCTATAAATCTAATTGTACTAAGTCCTTGACTACCAAAAACTTTCATAGCTGCTGTTATAGCCTCAGTAGCGTCAGCTGCCTGTAGTGTAGTAACATTAGCAGCCAATAAAGACGTCCTAGTTCTATCAACAACTTCTTCTTGTGATAAACCTTGCTGTGCAAATACACGCATTGCATCTATTACTTCCGCAATAGGCAAACCAAAGTCTTTAGCAAATTCTAAGGCGGTAGCGGTCAATCGTTTAAAATCGCTGGTTAGAGGATTCATAACCTGTCGAAGAACTGCTATACCAGTTTCAACCTCTGCAATAGTACTTACCATACTTTGCAATGCATTTACTAATCCAAATATAGTTCTACTCGCAACACCAAATCTAAGGGCACGACCAAACGCCTCGCCTATACCCTTACTTTCCTGGAGACTTTTGATCAAATCTTTAGTTTTTTCTGTAAATAACCCCACTTCTTTGCCAGCAGCATTAGTAGTGGTGCCTATTTTTCGAAATTCGACGATAGTGCTAGATAATACCTGTTTACTTGCGGGATCTATTATTTTTTGTCTTAGATTGAAAGATCTTCCTGTTGGCACACCACCTTCAGCTTCTGGAGCAGCGAAAGATTCTCTAACTTTTATAACATTTCTACGTCCTATTAACTTCTGAGTTCCTGGATCTAAAAAACCAGGTATTGGTACAATACCTAAAGGAGAAGCGTTTGCACCTGTAGCAGAAAATGCCTTTTCTAATTGTTTCAAAAATCCTAAAGTATCAGTTACATTCTTTCTTATATCTTCAGTAAACTCTTCACCTAACCCACCAACACCACCTATTTGAAGTCTTTGATACGCTTCTAGTCCTGCTCTAACTTGGGTTATACCACTAACTAGCTTCTCAAAATCCCAAGCCTTAATAGCTTCGTCCCCTATACGTCTAAACAAATCCGCATCAGATAAAATTGTTTTTAAATTAGGATCCTCATCAGTCAACATCTTAAAAGCGAGTCTGATTTTTTCTAACGGGGTAGCAATATCATCTAGAGCTTCAGGACGTAAATCTCCGACTAATGTTTCAAATATAGATTTAAATTCACCAGCGAGTGGTGTAGTTTGCTGTACAATAGCTTCTATCTGCTTAGGGCTTTTAAATATGCCAACTAGTTTAGCAAGCTCAGGATCGACGAATTGAGTTTTTTTACCACTAGCCCCTGCAGTAGTAAATATATCACTAGAACGCCCAAGAGTTCCACGAATATTAGCTAGGAACTTTTCTAGTACTTGATCAAACTCAATAACGGCCCGTCTACCTTCAGATGTGCCTTGCTCACTTTTTATATCTTCGGATAACGAATTCAATCTATTAATAAAATGTTCAGCAACCGCTTTCTTATAGAACTGCCATATCCTACGCATTCCACCTTTTTTATCAGAAGGGAGTTTAGATACAGCATCGGCTATTTGAGTCGTTATTTCCTGAGTGGGCCCTTTTTCTGCGGCCTCTCCTAACAAGCTAACAATCTCTGGACCAAACTTTTCTATCTCTTCACTGTCTGCAAGTTTGTTTATTCTCAGCGCCGCTTCAAACAGAGCTTTCAAATTTTTAAATACAGCCTCTGGTCTTTCAGGTTCTACAAGCTCTATATCTGGAAGTCTTGCTTTTTCAAACTCACCTAAATCAGCTCGGCCTCGTTTTACATCTTGTAATTGCCCAAAGATTTTCGAAATAGATCTAAAAGACTCAATACCACCTTTTCCAAACTGTTCTATGGTGGTTTGAATAGTTTCACCGAGCTGTTCCATCATTACGGCGAGCTCATCATCCCCTCTAGTCCTGGCATCCCCAGCTCTTACTAAGGCTTCCTTCAAAGCTCGTATCAATGTATCAACTTCGGATACGTCTGGATCAATGCCCCGCTTCATCTGCGAAATTATAGCTTCTACCTTGCGTTTAAGTTCTTCACCATCATCATCAAATCCACCGCCAGTGCCTCCAGGGGGTGTTGGTGGAGGAGGAGCGCCTGCAGCGCCGCCTCCTGCTGCGCCTATAGGAGCAAATATTCTTTTAAATGGCCTCTCGCCAGCTCCAGGTCCTCCAGCTTCTATAAAAGACTGAAGATGCTCTCTGCTTAGTTCATCAAATAGCCTGTCCTGTTCGGTTGAAAGTCTATTCAAAACTTGTTCTGAAGAAGCTTGTACTTCTCCAATAGGCCTGGTGGGTAAGGTTTTTATAAATTCTTCTGGGCTCAGTTCTTGTAAACGCTTAGTTATAAATTCATATATTTTCGGAAAATCTTTAAGTAGGTCTGGTGGCAAACCGCCTGTCTCACTTAAAGACTTGAGTATCTCAGACACTTTGGATCTTGCTTCGTTTACAACCGCTATATCTTTGTCAAATAATGCAGGATCAAATTCACCTATAGAAATAGTAAACTCTTTGTTAGGATCTAATGAACTAACTACAAGTATCTCACCTACAGCCCCTTCAACGTTCTTTAGGTAGAAGTTTACCTGACTAATGTAGTCTTCCAAACGTCGTATAACATCCTTATTAGTCTTAGCGGTTATCTCATTAGATTTTAATTCTTCTAATTTTTGTTGTATAGTTATATTTCGCTTTTTAATTTCTTCAGACAATTCACTTAAACGATCAAACTGTCTTTGACTAAAAACAGTTTTAACGTCGGTAACTATTTTCTTTCCCGCTTCTTCAAATATTATATCTATATGACCAGTGATCTGATTTTCAAAATCTTCTACTGGTTTTTCTATTTCGGCTTTAGGAAACTTTGATAAAAATTCTCTTTGTCGAGTTCGATGCACAGCAGTTCCTCTAAGTCCTGTTGTTTCTAATAAGAATTCATTGCCTTTAGGAGCTCCTAACATCTCACCTAACACAGCTTCCAACTGAGAGCCACCACCAAATGTTCCACCACCCTTTAAAGCACTGCCCCTAAACACTTCGTGAAGAGGTACCTCTTTACCTGGAGCATCCCCTGCGGCCTGCGCTTCTAAGAACTTCAAAGCATTTCTTTTTCTTATTAATATAGCCTCATTGATAGCTTGAGTTATTTCATCAGCAGCTTTGACAGGTTCTTTTTGAAGATCCTCTGCTGCTGCAGTACGTTCAGGTATTGTAAAAGTTTTTATACCTTGTTGTCCACTAATTTTTTGATCATCAAAGAACTTCAGCAAAGCCTCTGAACGATCTTGTTGTTGAGCTACAGCTTCGTCTTGGGATCTAATAGATTCCAAAGCAGATCTTTCAAGATCTGGAAAAGTTTGTTTTAAAAATTCTCTTTGTATCGGTAAAGTTTTAATAACTTCCGATACCCTTCTTAACTGCTCTACCATACTAGCTTGAAACTCAACAAAACTAAGTATTCTTTCATTAGCTTCTTGAGCACGTTGTTCTAAATCTTCTGGTACTATTTGCTCCTTTTTAGATAAAGCTTCCTTCTCTAGAGCCTGTTTTATACCTGGAAAAACATCCTTACCAAGTTTACCGACAGCTTCGCCACCAATAAGGGCTTTTTCCTCTGAAGATATAGCAGGTAAACCAGCCTTTTCAGACAACCCTTCAACTTGTTTTCTGACTATCTCCCGCACTTCTGATAACTTACCTATAAAATCGGATATATTTTCTATATTAGCAGTCACTGGGCCAAGTCCGCCACCAGCAGACAGTCCGGTTTCCATCAGAGCTTCTGTAAATAGCTTAGTAGCCAATTTATTTTCCTCTGCTATCTTCACCAAAGGAAACTTTAGGCCGCCAGCAAATTTTTGTGATTCTTTATCTATTTTTTCTAATTCTTCTAAATCTTTAAATCGTTTCTTTAGTGCACTTACAACTAGTATATCCTGTATACCGCCGCCACCTGCCCCACGCACAGATTCCATCAAAGACTTAGTAATCGTGTTAGCTGCACGTTGTGCGGTCTCCATATCTTTTTTAAGTCGTTCGCCAGCTTCACCTGCTGGTAAAAACAATCCCCCAGTTTCAGGCTTTACCTTACTTCTTTTAGCGGCTGAAGCTAAAGTTTCCATACTAGTTCTTAATCTAAACAATGGTTGTAATGAAGTCGTTATTCTAGAAAATAAACTAATACCTACATCCGATTTAGCTTCTCTTCCTATTTGCTCTGCAGCAAACCTTTCTATGCCGCCGGCCTGTCTTATATCTGCCAATTTTTTTACCTTTGTAGCGCCTTCTGGCAGATCCAAGATGTCTTGCTGTAATTGCTTAGAAAGTCCTTTAATAGCCTGCCTTCTAATTTGTCTGAACAGTTCTTCAAATGTGGCTTCCAGATCAACATGCTTGACAATTTGCTTCATAAGTGTTTCTCTATCAATGTTTGCTATAGAAGCTATATCAATATCTGGTTCGAATCTTTTTAGTTCTTGTCTAAGATCTTCGGTTGAAAACTTACCTAATCTAAGTCTTACTTCATTTTCAATTTGATCATTAAAATCAGCCAACTCGTCATACTGGTCTTTGGCTTCATTCATAGCTTTTATTATAGTAGCTGCACCAGACGATTTACCAATATTAGCAATTATATCTTGCCCTACAGCCCTTACGCCAGCATGTTTTACATCCATTCCTTTTTGTATTACGAAACGCATTATTTCATTCACACGAGTAGCAAACTCTTGAACAGGTTTTCCAGAAGCTCCACTAAGTGGATCCGCTCCCAAAGCTATGCTTTTTTCAGGAAATTTAGATAAAAATCCTGAGCTGGGTTGCGCGCCTCCTCTACCTGTACCGGCTATTCCTCTACCAAAACCTGTTTCCAGCTCTGATACACGGGCTACACGGCTTATACCTTCAACCGTTTGTCCAGTGTGTAGTTTGAATAATTGTCCAGATATAGCATCCGCTGTTCGTCTTTCAATTAACTGGGTTCTTATTAAGGAGTCAGCCAATCTACTAATATTATTTTCTAGTTTACCAGCAGTAGCGGATGTCTCCGGTAAACCTGTCCTTGTAAGCTGTGCTTTTTCTAGAAACTGAGTTTGAGCGGTGCCTTTAACACCAAGCTTCTTAAACACTTCCGGTAATATTTGGTTGGCTACAAATCCTTTAGCCCATTCAGCTACAGCCTCCTGCCATTTCGCAGTACCAGCTTCCAGTTGAGAAGCTCCTGGTGTAAATGTAAATAATGATTCTATAACTTTATTTATACTTAAATTCCCAATATCTTTACGCAAGGTTGGTTGTGTAAGAAATTCAAATCCTTCTTCTTTTGGGAATCTTTTACCAAATACCTGCCCCATCTCGGACAAAGTTTGTACGTCACTTTCTTTAATGGCTGTAAACATAGATCTAAATAATTCCCTAACAGATGTGACGTCTTTGCCAAGAGACTCAAAGTGCTTCTTTATATCCTCACGGGACTCTCTAACTTGTCCTGTATGTACAAATATCTCATCCCCATCAAAATCCAGTTTTTGCATGTGAGATCTAAATTTAGGCGTAGCGTCAGTTATTACTCTCAGTAACCCCTCAATAGCTATAGTGAACTCCATAGCCTTTTGAGCACCCATTTCAGTGCCCTCAGCCCAGGCTTTTTCTCTTTGTTGTAACAAACTAAGTGTATCTTCTGGTAAAAATGTACGCTCGCCGCCACCTGCTGGAGCCACCCCTACAAATTCTCTCAAAGTCCCAATAATTTCATTAAGTTTAGCTGCATCAAGTTGAGGAGCGCCTGGCACGGCAATGGATCTCTTACTCAATTCTCCACCCAGTAATTTGGCAATAAATGGTTGAACAGTCGCCTCGCCAGTAAATGGAAATCTTACAGACTCTACAAACACTTTCTCCTGGGTTTTTATCAATTCTGCAAGATTGGTTTCTACATCACCTTTTTCACCAGTCCTTAATTTAACTTTTCTTGCTTCTGATACAGATAGACCTATCTCACCTTCTTTAAGAACTGGTAATCCTAGTATTCTAGCTTTATCTACAAATTCTTTATGTTTTTCTGTCAATCTTTCTAGATCATTTCCCAAGTCACCTAGAGTTTTACCATCTTTCGTTTGGATATTCAAATCTATATCGAACTCTGTACCTGTAAGGGCCTCTAATAATTTTGTTAGTTCCCTGGTTTTATCTACCTGAGCAGCTACAGCTGTCCCAGTTGCAGAAGGAGTTATCCTCTGAAAAAATACTTGCTCAATAGCTTTTTTCCTGCCCAGTACTTCTTCACCAAGCACTTTAGAAAACGCAACCTTAGCTTTAGTTAATGACCCTTTTCTAATTATTAAAGCTTCTTCTATAGATTCTTGTAAACTTAATCCTACACTTTTAGCAAACTGATCAAGATTACCGGCTTCAAGTTCGATATCAAATATAGCAGTGGCAGCGAGTTTTTCTTTATTGCGTTCTATAAAACCTTCTAATATCCCTTTAACTTTTTCTGGACTACGTCCTTTAAATCTACCGGGAACTTGCCCAGACTCTTGAAGTTTTTTGAGAGCTGCCTCTAATTCAACATTTTCTCTCTTTATTGACTCTGGATTAACCCCTACTAACAAATCAGATATTCTACCCAATATAGTGCTAAATCTACCAGCCCCTTTAGTTTTGGATCCGAAAGTTTTTGCAGAAGCTAACTCACTTGGATCTAATTGACCTTCTTGAAAAATGGGTTCGGCAGGCCTAGTCGCTGATAGTCCCTGAGCAAATTGCGCAAGAGTTTTTTGCATAAACTCTATATTCTGTGGAGTTGCCGTTCCTCTTTCTATTTTTTGAAATTGTTTTATAGCACCTGTTAAGGATTTAGTAAGCTCCCCTCTAAGAGTATTAGCAAATTTATCTTGGAATTCTTGGCTTAAATCACCGCCCTTTGTAGCCTCTACTAGTTCGGTTACCTTCTTAGCAGCACTAATTACACTTGATAAAGACCTAGCAACATTAGTGGGAGCTCTTTCTCCTATAAGTTCTTCTTGAAAAGTTCCCCTTAGCGCTGCACCAGGAACAGCAAGCTGCTCTACACCACCTCTGCCCGTAGGTATTTCTACCTTGAATGGATCAGGAAATTTACTTAAATCAAAAATAGTATCACGAAAACCCTCTACAGTACTAGTCGCATCATCAAAAGCTTTTATATCACCAAGCTTTACTGTACGCAACCCTTGTAGTGTAGACTCTCTAAGAGCCTTCATTGATGGATCTAATAACTGAAACGCCCTAATCAATTCGAACCCTTCCGCAGAAGTCGCTGATGTCTGGGAAGCAAGCTCTTTCAACGCAGCTGACCCCTCACCAAACACAGTAGCTAGAGCAGCAAAAGATTGAAAATCAAATTTTGTGCCTTCCAATCCTTTTCCAAGCTCTCGTTCAGTACGACCAGGAAAAAAAGCTGGTTCTTTTACAATCTGTAAAAACTTAGGCGCCACAAAACTTTGGATAGTTTCCCCAAATTCATCTACTACTGTGCTATACACTTTCCACTGGGCTTCTTGTGCTTTAACACCTTCTATAATTTCATCAGTTATCTTAGGTGATTCCAACTTAAGTCTTTCACCTATAGAACCTAAATCATCAAAAGCTTTAAACCCAAGTGCTTCTAAAATATTATTTACACGTTCTACCCCTTCTGAAGTCTCGAACAACCCCTTCTGAGCCTTATCCCCAAACTTATCCAATAGTGTGGTAGTGCCTTCGACACTGCCTATTAAATTATTTACTATCCCTTCTAGAACATCTCCCTGCAACCCTCTCTTAGCTATACCTTTAGAACTAATTCTAGCTTCTATAGGTCTAAAAGTAGTCAGCTTTTCTTCCCCAAATCGTTCTACAAATAATTCTTTGATCTCACGTATACCAGCCACACCACTAGGAAACTCTGTAACAAACGCCTTTTTGTAGGCTTCCGTAGCGTCTTGGAACAATTTTACCTGTTTCTTGGCTTCTTCTTCTGTAACTATTCTTATATCAGTAGGTTTAAATAAATCAAGTATAAATTTATTTCCAGACTCGATAAGCCTATTATGTAGTTCCGGGCCTTCATCTTCCAGTAAGTCAGATAGTAATTGTCCTACACTTTTCTGTTCTTGTCTAAATCCTAAACCACCTACAGCCACTTTACTTTTAAAGCCTGCTTGTATAAATTTAGCAACATCTTCAGTTCCAGATATACCTCCTGGCAACTCAGCTGCTTTGGGTACGGTTACTGAAACACCTTTCGTACCAAACCGTGTAGCTAATTTTCTACCAAAGAAATTTAAAAAAGTTTCAGTGATTTTGGCGGCCTGTAATTCCACTGTTTGCCCACGCTGCTCTCTCACAATTTGCTTGACTTCCTCACCTATTTCAGCTATATCAGATCTACCCTCAAACTTTTGTGATACTCCCAAAATTTGCTGAAATTCTTTGGCAACGTCTTTAAGTGTTCTCTCAAAATCTTGTTCACGTTCCTCGGATAGTAATCTAGCCCCTCTTGGTGTAATTCTTTGTACCCCAGGCTGAATTTCTGTAGTGCCTTCAGCCAACGAAACAGCTGGTTTTACTAGCCTGCGCACTACTCTTGTAAACGCATCAGCCAGTTTTCCAGAAATTATAATCTGGTCTTCAAATGTAGAAGCGGTATTTCTTAGTTCTGTTAGTACGTTTAAACCAAATCCACCAGTACCAACTCTTCCAGATTCTATCTGCGCTCGTTCTCTGGCTCCTACTAATGATGGGGTTTCAAATCCACCCCCACCTGGCAACCCACCCGCTAAACCAGCCCGGGTAAAAGATACCTGCCTTTTCTGCTGGGCAAACTCAGGAAATGGTGAAGTTTCTCTTATGCCCGCGGCACTCAAAGCTATCATAGTTTTGTTTAGTTCTTTTAAACTACTACTAAACTCAGTATTAAATTGTCTTAATTGAGTACTTGCTGCATCACTAAGGTCTAACGAACTTAAAATAGGTACCTTTGTTTCACCTAATAGTTCTGCAGCTTTAGATATATCACGAACTAATAAATTGGTATCTATAATATGCTTTTTTTGCTCTTCAGGCCTTAACTCTGCTGTAGGTTTGGTAAAAACCCTAAAAGCCTCTATATCTTTAGCAGCTCCTCTAGGACGGCCTTCTTCTGTAAGCGGTAGTAACCCTAATGTATCAGTTATAACTTTTGATATAGCTCTTAGATTCTTATCAAACTTACCTATATTAGCTGCTTGGTTTTCTAAAAATGGTGTTTTACCAGCTTGAAATAATTTATCCAATATATCAAAAACATTTTCAAATGAAATCTCATCCAGTGCTTTAGCCACCTCTATGGACTTTATACCTAATTGATCAGCTTTATTAATCAGCTCTACCAAACTTTGTTCGGACGTTGCAGATATTTCGGTTGCTCCTGGCTTTCTCTCACCAGTTTCAACTTCTCTTAAAGCAATAGATCGTTGTAACCCTCTTCCAACTAATTGTCTGCCCCCTAATTGTATAATTCTGTCAATTAGAGTTTTAGCTAGCTTTTCAGCCTTAGCCTCTTCCGGTCCACCAGGACTCGGCCTCAAACCTACCTCTGATACTTGTCTAGATAAACGCTCAGTTTCTATAGCTGACGCACCTAATGATCCTAGTTCAGTTACCAGTTTTTCTAATCCAGTAGTAATAGTAGCAAACTGCGATAAAGATCTTTGTGCGCCTTTTTTTGTTTCAAAAGACAGCGTGCCTTGAGGAGTTAGTGCAGCAGCTGGTATTGCTAACCGCTTTATAAACTCTTCATTAAGTTTACGTTCAGCCTGAGTCTTCAAGGCAACCTCTCTAAACAATTCAGGCAAATCTTCTCTTGCAGCGACATCAGCCACACTTACAGATTGTTGTCTTATCTCTTCAAATAATTTAGTAACCTTCGGGCCAAATTCAGATACAACATCTCTACTCGCGCTACCTAACTCACTTATTACGGATTCGGCCATAGCCTCTAAAGATCGAGGAGATCTCAATTGTCTTTGTGCAAAAGCTCGTGTAAACTGCTCTGTAATAGCCTTAGCAGATGCTGTAGGATCAACTACCTGGTCCAAATCCTTGATTAAGGTTTTCCTTAATGCGCCAATGTCAGCTATCTTTATCTCAAATTCTCTGCCACCAGGAGCAAGTTGAAAAGCCTTTCCAGATTCGTCTCTTATTATTTGCATAGTTCTAGACAAACCTTTTTCAAGAGAGGCCACAATATTGGATTGGAGCTTATCCAATGACTTAGCTATATTACCGACTGTTTCTGCAACATCAGTGGCTCCAGGTACCCCAGAAGGCCCTATACCACCTATAGCAGCTGCTGCACCTGTAGTTTGTGGTGTAATAATTTGCTTTTTAAACGTAGCAGCTTGTAAAGATGATCTGACAGTGGACAACTTTTCTATTTCAATAGTAGCTCTACCAGTAGCCTTAGCGGCTTTACCTAAACTATCTCTATAATCACTTATATCGTCAGCAGCAAAGTCCGATTCAGAGGCTAATTTAGTTGTGCTGTCTGTAGTTTTTTTAATCTCTTCTGCAAATCTTTTTACTTTTTCTTTAGCTCTATCAAAGTCTACAGTATTCTGTACCACTGATCTTTCTATGGCTTGTATACTACTAACCAAATTTCCTTCTGCAGCTGATAATTCATCTGTGTTCTTATTTAACGCCTGTAAAAATTTAACAGTAAGATCAACATCAAACTTAGCATCGTGCATCCCATCGGACACATCTTTTATATTTTTAGCAGCATCCTTAAACTCAGTGCCAACTGTAGACGCATCTACAGCAATGTTACGAAAATTCTTTCCTAAATCAGATAAATCTTGTCCAGTAACTTTAAGATCTTTCAAAAAATCCTCTAACTTTTGTGAACTACGCTCTGGAAAATTAGCAAACCCCAACTCCATTGTATCTACAACGGACTTTATACCAGTTTCTAGTGTGACACCAGCTTTTTTAAACGCATCCTCTAAAATAAATATATCAAATCCTTTTATATTTTGGCCTATTATAGCCTCAGCGTCTTTTAATATTTCGGCAAGCCTCTTCATAGCTGCCGTGGCCTCTACACCCTCTTTATTCAGCCTATCCAGAGTTATTTTATTAACTTTGGATGCTGTACCAAGAAGTTTTTCAAGATCTTCTTGTGTCTTTATACCTCCAGGCGGTTTTATAAGTATTTCTTCACCTTTCCCTTTGCCGGCCAATATATCTTTTAATGTGCCTTTCTTAACAGCTATCTGGCTTATAAATTCCACCGCCATTCTCTTACCAGCTTCTGTCATTTGTTTCTTAAATTCAGAGGTTTCTAAATCAACTACCACTACTTGCTTTTCGCCCAGTTTATCTACCACTTTCTTAAAATCTGAACTCACATCTTTAAGCACTTTTTCGACACCTGGCAGTCTAGAAGGGGCTGTACGCTCAGTTATCTGACGTCTAGCCGGAACAGGTGCCCCTGTAGCTTTAACCAACTCTTTTACACTTTTAGCTATATCTGCTGGCTTTTTTACTTCTTTTTTAAGTTCTTCCAAAGCTTTTGTTAATTTATTTAAAACATTTTGCCTACCAACAGCAAAAGTATCTGATCCCTTTATACGCTTATCAATACTTCTTAGTAAGTTAACAGCTTGCAGAAGTTCTTTTTTTCCCTCAATTGCGGTCCTAACACCACCTACTATATCACCTTTTTTAAACTGAGCCCCAGCCTTAGCTACAGTTTGGCCTAGCTTTACAGCTTTCCCAATAGCATCTGGTGCTTTCTCGATAACCTTAGCAGCTTTACCAACAACTTTTTCTAAACTAACAAGGGACTCTTCCAACAACTTCAAACGTCGTTCGTTACGCCTGACAACATCTATATTGATATCACCAGTCTTTCTCGTGATTTCGATAGACTTCTCGATCGCCTGCTGAAGCTTTTCTGATTTTTGAGTCAGTTTAGCTATAGTGGTAGCCAAGTCTCTAGTTTCTTTACTAGCGCCGCTTTTTTCTATGGCTTCTAATTGGATTTTAAATGTGTTGGCGGGTGCCAAAGAGATAGTCCTCCTATTCTTCGTATACTACCGAGATAACTTAATAGATTCATAAGACCCCTCCTGGCCCGTAATGGGGCTTAACGAGTTCCGCCCCGACGTGTTCGTTTCCTTACTAGATTCTTATCCTTAATAGCCTGGGCTTCCCTAGGCTTATCGTACTCTATATCTTCATACAACTCATTAGACCTAGTAATAATTACTTCTTCCTTATCAAACGCTGATAATTTACCAGGATTTTTCTTTTTACTCTTACGAGCAACAATATCTTGCTGACGTTCTTTATAATAATCCGCTAAATAAGCATCTAATGCTTCATCGTCCTCTATGATGATATCCGATGGTTGATCTTCTGGCATCATTTCATAAATATTCTGATAAAAATGAGACCAATATGCAAGATTCAACATATCATTTGTATATTTTGAAGTCGGAACCCCAAAAAGGGGCTCCGATAATTTCAAACTAGTTGTATATCGAATTCTCCATATATTACTTTTAGCAATTGATCTTATATAAGAACTATTAATACCACTATAAAACAATATAAATTCAGACACCACTCTCTGTCTAAATACTAGATCAGTTTCGTTCAAAAAATCATCATTGGTGCCCCAATATCTTTCATCTGTTTCCAAATCATAACTACTAGCCCAGCACAAATACAACAATTTAGCTTCTTCAGATTTAGTTTCTGCTGTCATAGTAAGTTTTGATTGCTCTTTATACCTTATCACACATATCTTATCTTCTAACCCATGAATAACACCTTTGATTCTATCCTGGTTTGCTCTCACCTTTGTAGTCTTACCTAAAAGTATTTTTTGAGCTTCTAGTTTAGACTCTAATGAAGAAAGTTCTTTTCTCTCCTTGTCCGTAATCATCTGCCGATCATTTATAATCTTCTTCATTTCTTCCACAGACAGCAACCCTTCGGACAACGAGGTTTTATACTCTCGTTCATATATCATACGAGCTTTCATCCAAATAGCTAGATCAGAGTGTTTAAATATAATAGTTTTGTTCTCAATATCTACTATTTTAGTACCAGAACTTATCTGTTCTACATATTTTTCGATCTCTTCATGAGTTAAATTCATTTATTACCCCAAAGATTTCTTTTTAGCAGGTTTACGGCCTCGTTTTTTCTTAGTTATAGGTTTTACAAGGTCTGCTTCAGCAACAACCTTCTCAGCAGCCTCAGCGGTAATGGTTTTTTCCAGCTCGGCTAAAGCCTCGTCCGCTTTTTCCTGTATTTCCTGCTCTATTTCTTTAATTGCTTGAGCTTCTGGTGTTTTTTCAAGAAAATCAGATTCCAATCCTTGAAGATAAAGCATAACCTCGAATCGCGCTCTCATAGCTAACGATTGATTCTTCTCTGTTAGAAAATCAGCATACTCATCCCAAATACGTTTACCTGATTCATCTTGTACCATTCTGGAAGTCAAATATTCCAGCCTAGAATCATCAGCCATCTGCTCACAAGTATTTGCCATTGGACCATTTAACCTCTGATTCCAATTGAACAATTCCTCCCTTGATTTAGCGACCTCAATCGCTAGATCTTGCTTGGCTTCAAGACTAGAAGCTTCCCTAAGCAAAGCTACTTTAGTAGCTAGTTCATCCGTCAATTCTTTCTGACGTTGCTCAAACTCTGGCCCATTTATTCCTCTACGCATTAGTATGTCGAGCATCTCAGCAGAAGTAGTAATACCTTCTACTAGTGATTTGGTATATGTCTTACTATACTGCCAATCAGCCCCTCTCACATCGTCCGCTGTAGGTGTATTGAGATAGTAAGTTACGTCCGTTACCGGATCCTGAAATCCCCGTCTGTTCTCAATATTCGTTCCTTTATTTTCTTCCATTTTGAAAGACCTCCTCCTTTTTATACCTTCGCCATTTTTGAATTTCTTACTTCAATAATAGTTTCTCCTGGTGGATCGTATTGTATAATGTAGTGGGCATTAATTTCTTTCCCTATCTGACGTATACAATTATTTCCTACCCTTAAAATCTTTGACCGCAGTTTCTTATATCTATCATTATTCGGAACTGCAACTTCAGTATAATCAAGTACTTTTTCAAATAACACCGTTATCTCTTCTGAAACGGCCCTTATTAATTTTTCCTTATGTTTATCTACCTTTTCTATCATTCCCATAACTCCTTCCTATAATTATAATAAAGCCGGGGGGCATAAAGCCCCCGACAATATTCCATAAATTAAGCGTTTCTTCTGATTTTATTACCATCAGTAAGTTTATCAATCGAAACATCACCTTTAATCACATACAAATCATTAGTTGAACGGAAACCAAATGTCTGTGTAGCATTTGTTCCCAAATCAAGTGTGTACGCCTCATCAGTAATCTTAAGGTGCTCAACAACAACAGTTTTCAAAGCACGTTCCTGCTCGCCCGCTGCCGCATAAGTACCCTCAGTAGCATCAGTGAAATAATGCTGACCAATAAGTGGGGATCCAATATCTAATGTTCTACCAGAACCAGTCCCACCAGCTTCTTCATCTGTCTGAGCATAAATTTTAACCACTAGCTTAAGATCTTCAGAAGCGGAAAGATCCGCAAGATTTATATCAACCATAGTGTCAGCAGTAAATTCACCATACCTATCAGCAAACCTTGACCAATGTTCCATATCTCCAGCTGTCGTATCAATAGTCAAAGTAATAGGTACCGGAACTGTCAATGGCCTATCATAAGGCCCAAGATGACCAAGCTCCGCCAAAGCTTCACGAGTAAGATCGGCTGTAATAGTAACAGCGGTCAATCTCCACGCATTGGCATAAGAGGTATCACTATCTGCTACTATAAAAATCTCTACCTGACCCTGCCTGATAGCACCGAGAATATCTGGACGATCTACTGTGTCCAGAATATCAAAATAATTACTCACTGTACCAGCAGTATAGGCATCAGCAGCGTAAACTGCAAATATCTTGTCGCCCGCTGCAGGAGCAGCAATATCGGTAGGCAGTAATATCTGAGCATCTGATGTTCTATAAACGAAACTACCAGCTATCGCAGTACTTCCAGTTACAATCGCATAATTAGTTGTCTCATTATCAGTATCACTGGCGTCAAAATAAGTGACAGCTCTAGCTCCATTAGTATCTGTTCTCAAAAAGCCAAGAGATCCATCAGTCATCGTTGCAATCGTAACCCCAGTACCTAGAGTACCAGAAGTAGCAGTAAAGTCACCATTAGTAAAATCCAACTCTTCCCAATTCACAAATCTACCACTATTCAATAACCACATTTTTTGATCGGTTTCAGCGCCGTAGTTCTCAGTAGCGTTTGCACCAGTAGAGTAACCAAACTCAATGCTATTTACAAAGACTTCGTCCATGTACATAGTTTGGTCAATATTGTCTGCCAACGTACCAAGATCACATTCGGACTGAACCGGAGCCCATAAAGTAACACCGGGCAAAACACCACAGGTAATAGCAAAATCTGCAAGCGAAACACCATGTAGATAGCTCTTCTCTGTAAGCGCTGTACCAGACACAACTGCCAAGTTAGCGTTACTGTTAATAGCATCAGCGTCCATATCTATCTTAGCAGTAGCTACTTGAGCCAAAACAGCTAGGGTTTTTACATCACCCCAGTCATTGGTGTTCAAAGTAACAGCAACAGTAGGAACATCATCAACAACATCAACAATGTCTAGATGCCCAAGTTCAAAGATATCTTCACTGGTGAAAGTAGTTGTGCTACCTAGAGTTTGCACTCTATACAGGATGTTACCATTAACCCATACACTTTGTGAACCATAAATGATCCTGTTTCTTGCCATAACAAACTTTCCTCCTTAAATATTTGTATAGCTCGAGGTTGATTTTCTTTTTATTAATACTATGTTCAGTACTTTAGATTGAGGCATAACCTATTTCCTAAACCTCCTTTTCCTTTCCCAAGCAATTACTTGCTTCGTTGTGAGGCATTTTATCCTTCTTCGATATGAAACATCTCAAAACTTATACGTGCTCTATATCTATTAAGATCGCTTAACATAGTTAAGTCTGTGTTTGGAATTTCTCTTAAAAACGTAGCAGCCACATTTCTAGAATTAACGTTTTCAAATTGTAAATGGCTGTGGTTTGCTATCAGTTCGTATACATAATCGTCCTGAAAAGTACCATTCCAATCAATCATACTTCCTTTTGTCCAATTCTGGTTCGGTACACATTTTTGGTATATACCATCATATAAAATTTCATTCAAATCATCACGTTCAGCCTGGTTTGTAGCAAATACGTGAAGTCGCCCTCTTCGTGGAACTCTTCTACCGCCGCCAAGTTGGAACCCTTCTTTTGTAAATCCATCCACATTTATAACAACTACAGGCACACCAGCTGCTTCTATATCCTGCCATTCATTTACTAAAGACACGTAGAAATAATCGTACGTCACATGATCCGGGGAAACAGTACCAGAAGTAATTACCCTACCATCTACATAATCTATCATATATTCTGTACCACTAATCACATTATTACTTGAATCATAAACTGTGACAGTGTTTTGTTGTTCAGTAACATCTCCATAAGCATCCAGATAAACCCAACCACGTCCAAGGCTGGTAGGTGAGGGGGTTCGACTGGAGGTTGCTTCGTATACAAAAGATTCAGTGGTTGATACGTCCGATAAAAAAGTTAAAGGTATATCAGTGTCAGTCTCTATAAATTCGTCTAGAACGTTGAACCTAATATAGTGGTGAAGTGATAGATCTTCCTTCCTTAATTTTTTCATCGCCTCTCTATAGCCTTTTTAAGTTCTATGATACTTTTTTCTATTAGTTCGCTTAAATCTATATTTGTAAAAAAATCTGGCACTCCAGGAAAATCAGAAAACTTCCAAATAGGTTTATCGACGGGCCAAGTTTCTTTTCTTTGCGCCTCTATACGATACTGACGTTCTGGCATTATAAATGCCCGTCCAAATCTTCCTTCAGGCCCACCAGTCATTTCACTTGTAACTAAAACATATCTACCTGATATTCCTTGTAAAATAGTTCCAATAATTTTTAGGCAATCTGTAGTATTCTCATCCAATTCGTTACCGAATCCTAATTTATCAGCATCTCCTATTCCTATTTCGATTCCCTCTCCAGAACTAGAAATTTTTATATTACCAACTATTGTATCACGCAAAAATTCTCTAAACTCTTCTTTACATAATGAGGGCCGGGCTGGATCATCCTGATCCTCGTGAGTAACTATCTCATCATCGAATGTTTTCATGAGAACATTCAAAAGAACATCTATTTCATTTATAATAACATTTGCCAATAATTCCGTTATCTTCTTGGTGTTGAATCGCATAAGTTATAAGCCTCTATATAACTAGGGTTAGATTATTTCACCGCTGTCCAATTTAGGCTTATTCACTGTAAAAAATAAAGCTGTCAAAATATCTTTACCACCCAATCCTCTTATAATAGGAGCAGCTGCCAGTTTACAAACTATCCCGTCAATAACTACATGTTTTGATCCCTTAAGTAATGCTAAATGACATGGCTCTGTCTTTATCTCAACCTTTGTAGCCCCCTCCCACCCAGCTTCTGTAAAAGTAAAACTATTAGCCCTATCACCACTAGGATTCCAGTTGACTAT
>SDBV01002523.1_pt1 | contig 27404 bp, 39 predicted proteins | sample 2277081 | NCBI WGS metagenome assembly SDBV01 (sample SAMN10402039, study PRJNA504765) | marine sediment metagenome | isolation source: marine sediment core GS10_PC15, 223 cmbsf | place: Arctic Ocean: Southern Knipovich Ridge | collected 2010 | reverse complement strand
CGGAGGTCGGCAGAGCGGAGGTTGGCAGAGCGGAGGTCGGCAGAGCTGAGGTCGGCAGAGCTGAGGTCGGCAAAGCGGAGGTCGGCAGAGCTGAGGTCGGCAAAGCGGAGGTTAGCAGAGCGGCTAATCGCCAATTCTACCGCAAGCCTCCATGAGCCTACATCGCACTTAAATAACACGTCACCACTATATTTATGTTTTATTTTAAATTTCATTTTTACGTCTCCTTAAGCTTCCAGTATTTTACCCTTTGGGCTGTCGGGTTTCTTGACTACGAACGAGTCGCCGAATTTTCGCAAACACCAGTATCTTGAATTTGCCTCGAATGTCACTCTTTTTAGCCTAATTTTCGCTCTGAGTTTTTGCCATCTTGTTTTTGCTTTCTTATTTATCTTCACAACATATTCAATAATCAAATCCCTATAGATCGCGTCAACTCGTTGTTTGTAGATCATGGGCAGGAGTTTCTCCCTGATAAGCTGACAAAGCGCGTCGTGAACAAGGCTTGCTGTTTTACAATACTTATCGGCATCCCAAATCCACTTGAAATATTTCTTGAAAGGTATACTTGAACCGTCCCAGCAATATCTAGGCCCAACCCACAAAGACCCCTCAACCAAACCTATGTAACCAGGTACACGGCGACAGCGATCAGGATCAAGGATATTAACAAAGATAACGAAATCTTCTATAAGCTGATATTTGTAATATTTAAGTTCTCTGTACTTCATTGTTTCTCCTTATTCGGGTAAAATTATTGGCTTGTAGTGGGTAATGTCCCAAGCCGCGTAAGTCCTGAATGAACCAAAAACCACTACGGGCTTTTTATCACTTGCACGCTTAATAACAAGCAACACTTCTTTAGTTTTCTCCGGCAGTCCCTCCGTTACAGGTATCCAGCGGTCAACACGGGTGTTCCATGCAATGATGAGTTCATCTCTTGTTCTGTTTTTTTTATACATTATTAAATCGCACTTCTTACAATGTATATCAACCTCACCACTTACCGTAGAGTTGCAAATAGGACAAGGATCAAGCACTTCATCGTCATGCCATCCATCTTTTTCTGTCCAATGAGTCATTTTGCCTTTTTCACTTGCCATCTTTGTTATCCTTTAGAGCTTTGTTTATTAATCCATAAACATCACTAGGCTTCAACCCTAACGCTTTCTGTGCGATTACATTGCCTTCGCTGTTGCCATAAAAATTTCCATTGCCAAGACAAGACAGTTTTTCGAGTTCAGACCGCAGGGACTTGTTCTCGTATCTTTCTTTCTTTCTTTTCCTGAGCTTCTAAATCTTTGATATATGGCTTTTGCTTTGCAAGCTCGACCTTGTGCCACTTCAATGCTTTCTCGGCCTCCGCAAGCTCGGACGTGAGCTTGGCAATTTGTTGGTGCAAACAAAGATTTTCTCTTTTTAGCTCATCCATATTATTTACGCTCATTTTTCTATCCTTTCAAAAGCTCATATTTGTCTTTGTAAGTGCCTTCCATTTGGCGCTTGTCGTCTTTGTTCTCTTCGTACCATTGGAACTGGCCTGGACGCTCACGCTCAAGCCATGCCAAAAACTTCTCTCCGCCATAGCTATCCTGGTGCGGGCTTATGTCCGTGTCGAAAGAATGACACCGAACACACAAGCATACCCCATTGGACAAGTCATGTCTGAACCTAAGCCGTACACAGGCTATGATGTGATGGGCATTAAGTTGTCTGTCGGTATGGTGACAATGCTCACACTCGCCTACGGCCTTGATCTCAGCCGCCCAAGCATCATCAGCCTTCTTTTTCCAGTACTTACTGTTTGGCTTTGCCTTTTTTTGCTTAAGTGTTGCCATTGTCGTCCTTGTCGTAGATTGTGCCTATGACTTTCATCCAGTCACCTATTTCGCAGCAATCGTGCATATAACTACCGCCAGCACAGTCTATATAAAATGCAGGGTAGCCACAAACACAGTCGCCACTCTTGCCTAAAGGGAGCTTTCCAAACTTAACAATGCCGAAGTTTTCCCATTCGTCTACCATTCTATCGCCGACGTATACCTCGCCACTTTTGCATATCTCGCCGGTAAACTGGCCTACGGTGTCGAGGTGGACTTCAATAGGATTATTGAAAAGGTTAAAAGGTGAGTCAAATATCAATGTTACTCCCTGCCATACACATAACCAGCCATACGCCCATTCTCCTGTTGATACAGATTTTCCGCGAAATTTAATATTTCTGTCCATTATTAGCTCCTTTCTCCAATATGAAAAGGGCAGTCGCCGTCCGCAGTGCATGTTTCAGGGTCACAGGGTATTATGTATCCCGCCTTGCATGTGCTTACATCGCCGCCAACACTGCAACCGTCGCATGGCATGAGGTCTTCCAGTCCACAACAGCAATATTCACAGCCTAGTCCTTCAAAGCCGTTGTCTTCTAGGTATTTTTTTACAATGTCTTTGACTGTCATGTTTATCTCCTTAGTCTGCTTTTGGATATTGCCTTATTTGTTTACCTTTGTTTTTAGGAAACTGGCGAACTTGTAAAGTTTTTGGGAATTGTTCCATGTCACTTGTTACTTTGCCACCAACCTCTAACTGTTTTACGAATATTTTTACGCCGGCCTCTTTACATTGTTCGACGATTGACCGTACCCATTTGATTTTACATTCTCTGCGTTTTGGGCCGGACTCACATCCGACAATTACCCAGTCAAGTGAGGGTATTCCCATACAACAACCACATTCAGAGCTACCCTTCATCTTGCCACATTGATCGCAAGGGCCGATTGATTGCCCAATAGATGTTTCCTCTAAATTCACTTCCCCCAGCATCGGCTCAATGCTTACAAACCTTTTCGCTGCGGGAATCTGCAAAAGTATTGGAATACGCTTGTCTGCCATAGCCTGATTTTCTGCGGTTACGCCGAGCCAGATGTTTTTAGGCCATGTTCCACGTTGTTTTTCTTCGCAATATTCGTATAACACTTTTGGTCGTTTTGTTAATATTTGATATGTATGCCAATCCGCCAGATGCATTATATCCCACACTCTATCTATCCACCCAAACGGTACGCTTTTGTGAAACAAGTCACCCATCGACCCTACGAATATCTTGCGGGGCTTTTTCCAGTGTAGGGGCTTGTCGAGGGCCGATTTGACAAACTCCGTTCTGCCGTTCCATTGCCCTTCTTCTTGTACCATGTCATAAAAAGGCATATCCATACAAGCCAGCCGATAGGCCATTTTCTCGGCATAGCAATTATCACAACCCGCCGAAACGTGCGAGCAACCGACAATCGGGTTCCAAGAAAATTCACTCCAATTAATTTTTGTTCTTGACATTTTTTTATTCTCCTATTACAGTGGACATATACTGTTCATGTTATGAAAGGGAATATTATGGCTCAAACTGAAACGGGCATCGCTAAGCTGATGGCTAAAAAAACCAATCTTACGGTAAAAGAATACAAATCTCGCCGAAAGTCTGGTCTTAAATGGTGTTACAAATGTAATTCTTGGATTCCCATGTCTGAATTTGGTAAGGATTCGGCTAGATGGGACGGCAAGTTTTCTGTATGCCGAAACTGCCGACGAGTAAAAATCCGAATGAAAAGAAAAGGGCTCGCGCCATCCAGAAAAAGACAAACATATGTGTCCAGTAAGATTAATTACGCTGTCAAAACAGGTCGAATTCCAAGACCGGACACTTTGCCTTGTTTTTATTGCACAGGAAAAGCGGTCGAATATCATCACCATTTGGGTTACGATGATGCTCATATATTCGATACAAGAGCTACGTGCAAAAAATGTCATATTAACTTGCATTGGGATAAATAGTTCGTTTGTCCATGCTATTTTTGTCATGTTTATCTCCTAACCTCTTATTTCCTTAACAAGCTCTTGGAATATTGGGAGTATTCGTCTTCTGTTATTTTAACTTGTTGCAGTATCATTTTTTCGGTTGCGGGTATTTGCCTTTTAAAATAATGCCAATCGTTATGACACCTGATACACCATGTAATTAAATCATCAAGCAATTCGTGCCCAAATCTCTCATACGTTTTATGGTGAACATTTAATTCCTGTTTACCATTGCACCCTTGACACCGCCCTTTGTCTTTTTTAATCCTTGCCCGTCGCAGCTTTAACCAACGGGGACTTTTTAAATATTCTACATAGTTCATCTTTTGCTTTTACCTGTAAGTTTAAACACTTTGAATATCCGCAGCCGATCTCCAATTCGTTCATCAAAACTATTAGTCAAACTTTCAACGCTTTTATTCGATGTAATAAATGTCGGTCGGCAATGCTCCATTCGCATATCTAACAACACAAGGAATGTCCGCAAACTAAAATCAGTCTCTAGTTTACCAATAGATTTTGTCGTTCCAACATCTTCAATGAAAAGTTTATCGCAGTTGAGGAGTGGCTCAATAATACCCCACTCGGTTTGGGTAGCGTTAGGATTGTAGGTGTCTCGTAACCGAAGGCAAAGCGTTTCGTAATGAGTTCTGTTTACGGTAAATCCCTCTGATATATACTTTTTTGCCAAGACACTCATCGCATAGGTCTTGCCCGTCCCCGTTTCGCCCCATAAAAGTATACCAGTGTCAATCTCTGCTTTAAAAGCCTTTTGTATCGCCTGTGGTAAATCTGCCTCTTTTGCGTTGATGTATCGTTCAGGCACGATAGTCAAGAGGGTTCGCTGTTGTTCCTCTTCTGGTAAGTTCCCAAACTGTATCTCTCGATAGCAAACATGACAAATCTTGTCCATTAGGCTGTCCGCCATTCTGGTTTTGCACTTTTCGCACTTAACTCTCGACGGTTTCACCAATGTTCGATTTTTGTCCTGAGAAAGTATCTCGCCTATCGACAGCACGTTCGTTTTGCTTTTGGTTTCCATGATTACTCCAACTAATTATTTTAAGTTTCCAATTCTTTATGGGTTTTCCCTTATTATCCTTCCAGCCGGATTCAGTGTACCATTCAAAAAACTTCTTACAGTCGATGTTGTAGTTTTTCTTTTTTGCGTACTCTTGAATTTCCAAAAGAGTAGGCGGCTTGAAGACACTCTTTGTAGATGAAGTAGAAGATGTAGATGAAGATGGAGAGTAACTTTCGCGTAACTTTTCTTGCCGGTGCTTTCTCATGCCTTCTTTTGCCCGTTCCCGTCCCAAAAACATCTTATTCATCCGTCTGCACTTAATTATAACAACGGGGTAACTTTCTGTAACATTTTGTAACACATCACAAAAACCATGCTTTCCAGCTTCACTCAAGAAACGCTTAAATTCACTTGGCCTTGCTCCAACTAATAGAGCCAACTCCCCCGCTTTACCTTTCAATATCCCCTCTTCTTTTACCTCCCACATCCGGCATATTAGGTTAATCCAAATGCCGATTGTGTTCATGCTACACATCTGCAAATCTGTGTCCTTGAGCCAATCAGCAGGATAAAATTGCAAACTTGGTCTTTTGTTCATCGTATTTTCCATGATAAAAAGGTCGAACCAGACACTGGTAGCCCACAATAGACGTGGAATGTCTGTATTCGGCCTTTATCTGTAAATGTCTATTGCAAGCTACCATAATCTTACTTTACTTGATTCTCCTGTTTATGTCAACGCTCAAATAAAATCTTTTTCACTTTTTTCCACGATCCTAAATCCCCATTCATTCCGATCATACTTCCAACAGTCGTCCCCGTCCCCGTCCTTGGCATAGACAAACTTACCCGTTATCCTGGTTATCTCTACAGGGCCAATACGTGCTTCTACGCCGTTGTGCGAAGCTATTATTTTGTCGCCTGGTTTCATGTTATCTCCAATTCAGGGAAATGCCCAAATTTCAAATAATATAGCCACCACTCTTCCGCGTCTTCGCTGAAAATTCGGCGAAGCAGAGAGTCTATGTCTGAGGTTGTCATTTTGGCCTCCAGAATTTGCGGCGATAACAGTCTACTCGAAATTGAAAGTTAGCTTCATTAATCACATTTATCTTGCGAAAGCACATATAACATACATTGAGTTCATTTTGCCATTGACAATCTTTACATCGTTTTGGTTTATCTGTCATTTATCCGACCTCAGTTCCCTTGTATGCTGTCTAGGTAACGATTTATGCTCTGAAGCCCGTTTAATTGCGCTTTAAGCCTGTCGAGCTTCGAGTAATGCGCTTTCAAACCTTCCTCGGCGACGATCTTGGCTATCAGTAAATTCGATACATTCCCCTTAGCCAGCTTCTCGACAATAGTTATCGGTTTATCCTGCGCCCTGAGCGTTGTTATGGCTATGGCAAGGTTCTCGTCATACTCGCCCATAGCCTCAGCCTTAGCTTGGATAAGGTCGTGTGAGAGCAAGCCCTCTTTGCTCAGGGCGTTGATACAGGCCATAATCTGTTCTGCTATTTTTACTGGGTTCATTGTTTTACTCCTAAAATGGAATATTGTCTTCGCCATAATCAGTCGTATCTTCGGTCATGGACTGACTTGCATGTTCTATCATCCGAAACTCATCCGAAGCCTCGATCTTCTCTTTGAGCCAGCTATAGTTATCCCCCTGTAAGGATTCGGGTATTGTCCGACCCATAGCTGTCATGTCATAGAAAATGGTAGGATTCTCAAGCTCTGGAACCGTTACGCCTTCGGGCACTTTCATAACGCTTGCGATATTAGCATAGTTATTTCCACTGCTTTTGGACAGCTTGTGAATAATACTCAAAAAGCATGATTGACCCAATAACGACTCAAATTCAAAGTTATTTGGACACCCACCCATCCAAGATGTGATGTGCTGAGCGAGGTTAGCCCCCTCAAACGTCGAAAAGGTATAGGTCTTGCCTATCACCTTCGGTTTTTCGACCGTCAGGTCGCCATCCTCGAACGTCATACGGCAATTTGGCAGTTCCCATTGAATAAGTATCTGTCGTACCGATTTTGGGGGCTTGCCAGGATAAACCACGTCTCTTGTCCCCAAATCACACACACAATAGCATATTGCTAGATGTGTGTCCGCAGGGACTAATTCTCTCTGTTTTTGTTTTGGTGCTTGCATCTTTCTTTCCTTTCCATAATTTCTCTGTCAGATTCAGGCATACGCCTTATGTCTCTTATGTCCACGCCATCACGCTCGGCTAGTTCTAAATCTGTTTCGGGCTTGTGTATCATATCTCACCGTCCATGCAAAATTGGGCACACCGGCTAACGCATTCTAGCGTAACAATATCTATTGACTCTACCCCACTTTTCCTAATTTCAGCTTGCAACAATCCATACCTACACTTGCCCAGAGCCACGCTGTCCACTTTCACGTCGCACGCCTTGCCCTTGTGCAAGGGATTGCCCTGCCAATAATCGTCCTTGAACCTGATATTAAACGTGGACTCTGAACTAACCCAGTCGTCTCCTACCTGTAGCTCATCCGCACCTTCCGTAAAGTAATACCGCACGCTCTCCTGCTTACCATCCTCATCTTCAAGCACAATGTCCTGATACTGTCCATGCTCGGATGGGGTGGCTTCGCCTATGCTTACTACGCCGAAGGCGCCTTTGTAATATTTAGGGGTATTATTGGCAATGTCTTGGAATTTCATTTTTTCTCGTCCTTTCCTTGATCTGCCTCACAATCGGGACAGATATAATCGTCTCTGTATTTTGTCATACATTCTTCACAGCCTATTTTTTTCTTGCAGGCGTCACAAAGATAGACAGCCGGGACTATTTCGCAAAAATTACAATCTCTGTAAATATCACAGTTTATTTCCATTATATCTCCAGTCTCTTTAGTCTTTCATACATTTATAAATAAACCACACAATAGGAAACACCAATAAAAACAAGGGGTATAACACCACCTTCCCCATCGTGTTCATGTCTTGATAAATTCCTGAATATAAATTACTTGCGCTAGCCATTATTCGTCTCCATTCCTTAAATTCTTTAAAAAACGCTGGATTCTCTTGCGGGTAAGCCTAAATGTTTTGATGTTCATAAATTGCATTAGTTCTCTTAGGGTATCAATAGTTAGTGAGCATTTTTCGTTGGTATACAAGACATAGCTTTTACTGTCAGGGTGAAAATGAATCGACGCAATATTTTGGCGTTCCCTGAAAAACCCCAACGTATAATCGCTGACGTTGACATGTTTGTAGTAATCCCTTCTTAATGCTATTGTCATGTCGCCTTGTAAAAACCACTTACTCATTATTCGTCACTCCAATATTTCTTGTCATAATTCTCGTTTTGCAATTCATCGCAAGCATAGCACCGGTTGTTTATTGATATAGCCGATACCATTCTGCCACAAGTAGGACATTGGACTTTCTTAGAGCTTATACCGCCAGTGGCTTCGGCTTCATCTATTATCGGGTCTTGCATTATTTACTCCTAAACAGTACTTTTGCATCGGACATATCACAAACCTCGTATTTATCAAGCAACTTTACGTCTATAATCAACCGATGGTTCCCATTCTTTTTACTCTTATACAATCTACCCCATAACTGCCCTTCTAACTCGAAGCCGATGAAGTTGGGTCGGCTAAAAGCATCGAATATTTCTTTGTCTCCCTCGTTGTCCCAATAATGGAGTAATCCATCACCGCCAGGCTTAATCTCATATTTCACCACGCTCGGCTCTGGTTCGTAGTCGGGGTTTTCTGTGCAGGTTTTTTCGTGTTCTTCGACATCGTTCATTCGGTCGTCGTATTCCTTACCACTACCCACGTATTGACAATAGTCACAGATTATTGTTGGCATTATACAGCCTCCTTAAAATTAGTATATCCGAACTCATCACGATATTTTCTAACGGCTTCTCGTTCTCCTGCAACGCTTTGATAAGTTCTTGTTCATTCATGGTATCTCCTATGGATTATTTTGCCTTTTTCTTTGCTATCTTCCGTTTGCATGTAGGGCATATCCCTTTTTTCTCACACTCATCTTCATATTCCCTTTTTCGTTGATTGCAAGCCCTTCTTTCTTTATCCGCTTCTTCTCGGCGATGTTCTGCCTGAATCCTTTTTACGCCCTCTGTGCACCATGTTCCCATTGTCTTATTCCTTCCACAGTTTCTCGTTAATTGTAGCCCCGCCTAGCCTCTCGTATCTTTCGGCCTCTTGGCGGTTCATAAGGTCTTGCTCATACAACAGCCATGCCGCGTTTGAGAGCCTGAATATTCTCCCGTCAATATCACCCTTGTACTCGTAATGCTCACGCAGGAACATCTGCATTTCAGGGCGTGTCGGGTAAGTGATTTCTGGCTCCGGGCAAGTGTGCCATTGGCGCTCTTTAGCTATGCCCAATAAAAGACCGCTAAAAGCAAGTGCAAACAATAAAACTATTAAAATTGTAATTTTTGTCTTCATGGGTTAATCTCCTTAATATAGCCGTGTATAAGCCTCACTCCGGGACTCATACACGACCGTGGTAAAAAGCTTTCAATTTTAAAATGCAGAGCCGAGCCTCCGTGCCCAGCTCCGCCCGCCAACGCATCGCTGTCGGCGGATAATCAAGCGGGGCAGGATTTTGACCTGCTTGCTCACCCGTTACAGCCCGATTCTGTCTCAGACAGCAATCCGTAACTGCAATCCTTGTGGCTTCTCGGAATCCGAAGTTTTTTCAGTCCTCGGTCACGTTTGTGCGTTTCACACACGCCGCCCGCCTGACTATTTCGATCTTTACTTGTTAATGTACTACGTCTGCGCCACCGCCAGTTATCGCAGGAGCAGGGGTTTTGTCTAGCAAGTATCCCGTTTCCACATTTGCATTTTTAACTTTCGCTATTGTTTCCATTAACTGTGTCGTATCGCCATTGTAAAAATCCTGCAATTCCTCGATAAGTGCTTGAGCGTCTGGCAATACCACCGGCCCAGCGCAACCAATGTTTACTACGAAGCCGTTAATAGCCTCTCTGATGTGGATTTCAAAATTCATTCTGTGTTCTTGTTTCATTTTCCTATCCTTTCTATGTTCGTGGGGTTTTTAGGGCTGTATTATTATGCCCAATACCCGCTAAACTTAATTTCACTATCTACCCGATACCAATGCCAGTCTTTGCCGACAGGGATAACGAGCCATGCAGAAGAGCCGGGGCATTTATCGTTGAACCGGCTCAAACAGACCGCCTGGCTAATCATCCTACCATAATACGAACTTCCCCTGTTCCCTCTGAACATGACGCACCCAGGCTTTTTTATCAAGCCGGCCTTGCCAGTGTGTATTCTGGGGCTGAAGTCGTAAGTGCTTCTAGACACAAACTTTGCCCCTGCAATATCACAGCTAATTACTTTTCCGAACCTGCTGATTTTGCATACATTCTTTAAATCTTTCATCTTTCTATTCTTTCAATTAAGGGTTAGTTGTTAAAAAAGCCCTGCAAGCTCCTTTGAACTGTCGATATGGGAGATACCAAAACAGAAGAAATGACACTTGCAGAGCCACTATTCGCCGTTATTCGATTAAGATGTTTCAATATATGTCCCATATCGTCTATTAGAATATACACTATTTTCGGGCAGATGCCAACTTTTTAATGAGGATTTCTTGAAGATATTTATAACCGGCGTGCCTGCAAGGACTTATGGCAAAAGATTTTTGGGGATAAATTAGGACGAACTGTAAAAGCCCGCCCTAACTATGAAAAGAGTGTGAAAAATGAATCTATTTTTTGAACATCCACGCAAAAGCACCAACTACAGCAGAAAAAATAATAATCCATAGACCCTTAACAGAGCTTATCCACCGCGTATTTCTGTCAACTCTTGTCTGTAAACAGGGAGAGCTATTGTCTTCAAAAAGTTTATCGTATAGATTATCCACTTTTTCCTCTATTCTGGTTAGTTGATCTTTTGCCATCAGTGGTTTCCTTTTACTCTCCTATTGTTATTATTGGTTTCTTTTTCTTGGATTTCTGGTCAACACCCGCACCGCCGACGAAGTATTGCCATTTCTCGATTGCGTTCCGTCTTACTTTAAAAGTTCCACCACGTACTTTATATTCACTGTCAATAGCCGCCCGTACCTGACGTACAAACCTATAGTCAATGCTCTTTTGGTCAGTTATAGCTTCGATCCCACGTAAAACTATATCATAAAACGGAATGAACATATCCGCTAAGCCAGGTAGCGAGTTCAGGAAACGGCCTTGTGCGTCTGTGTCGCCACCAATTCCCTGTACCAATTCACTGTAACTTACTCCCACAGCATCCATCGCAGCCTGAGCAAGCCCGCCAGGTCGCCAGCTTAATATCACAAACGGATTATAGGGATTTTTCTTCCGTCCGGTTATCTTCTTATAGAGCGCACCCGCCAGCATACCGCCTGCGATGACAGAAAACAGTACTTTCGCCGCTCTCCATTGTGTTGCATAGTCTTTGGCGGTCATAAACTTGTTAGTCTCCCTAGCCAGCTTTTCGCCATAAGACCGTCCAAACAGCATCAGGTTGCCGAATACTCTCCCCATACCCCCCATCTCTACCGGTGACCGTTGTGATCGCTCGTAAAGCCAGTGTATATTTGCTACGTGAATCCTTGAGACATATCTTGCCATAGCGTCCTCACCCTCGCTTGCCAGTATTGATAATGCCATACGCTGCTCGAAGTTAGTTATATCACTAAACTTAGCCTCATCCATCATCTCGGCGGTGGTATCTTCCTTTAATGCCCTGCGTACTTGGTTTATCTTACCCCAAAAAGTCCATCTTCTATTCATAACATCGGACAACGGATATAGTTTAACCTTCTCGACAAGTTGCGAGACAAAAGTTAAACCAGGTAAAGGCTTTTCGCCTAACATAAAGAACTCTTCTATGATTGCTCTTTGCTGCTGAACGTAAGTCTCAAGAAATTCAATATCCTTCCCGGTCAGTGATTCGTTACGTGGATCGAAAAGAATAGATTTGTCGTGCTCAAAAGCAACTGGCTGAAACGTGTTCCTAAACGCCAATACCGGATTATCCATAATAACAGACCGCATTGATTGTGCATAAATTCTTGCAAACGCTCTCTCCCAAAAACCACCCTCAATGTTATACCGTTTTACAGTTTTCAGCCAGCTCTCAATGCTCTCCTTAACTCTGCCTGGATTATTAAATTTGTTTTGATTATCCTCGAATAACTGGACATAAGCGTTTATCTTAGGAGACAGGTCGTTAAGCATATCCATCTGACGCATATATGAGCCAAGTCGAGCTATGACGTTTCTTTCCTGTTTATGGTATTCTACTGCGGTACGTACCTCTATATGAGTCTTACCTACAGTAGTCGGCTTTGGTTTATACAGCCTGACCTTCTGGACTATATTTTCTAATGGCTCATACCCTGACTTTATGATTCCCCAGTCCTGAGTGTTAAGATACTTAACCACCGCGTCTTTACCCTTGCTCTCGTAAATATCGACTGCCTTAGCGATAGCCTGTTTATTCTGGTCATAATCTCCTATTGGGTATGGCCCCTGTTGTCGGGATTCGTTGTCTATGCCCGTAACATACCACCAGTAAAACCGTGTCCAACGTGCCTTATTTTCATATTCCTTAAATATCTTTTGTATGTTTTTCGCAAGCGCCTTTTCTTCAGCAGTAACTCCCTGCGGTACAGGTGTTTTAAGTCGGCTTTGAGAGGATATATAAAGACTTACCCGTTCTAATGCCTTATCGTCCTGCGCTATATCCTTAAACCCTTCGGTTTCGTTCGCTAATTGCTGTAAACGTGCGGTACGCGTCTTGGTCGATTCTAAGTATGTATCGGTAATATCTTGGTATAATGCGTAGAACGGAGCGCCTGTCTTGAGTTCCATCTGCTCATTGTAATACCTCATGCTCTCAAACTGCCACGGATCGCGTTTTGTCTCCGCCCGTTTATCGTTAATGGCCTTGTCGATAGCGTCAACATGCTGTGCTATTTCGGGATTCTTGCGCACTGCGGCCTCCCTTGCCTCCGTAACGCGGGTTATCTCGGCCTGATTGTGTATCCGCTTAATGACATTTCTCGCCTCCTCGATAGTTATGAAGTTCTGTGCGTCAATATACATCGCTTCCTTGCCACGTGCCTCCCGTTTCAGGATGTCTGCATAGTCGGCTTCGGTAAGCTGTTTTTGCCTGATAAGGTTCTCTCTCAGGGACGCTATTTTGTTTTCTTGTTTCTTAGTGAGTACCTTCTTATGGGCTACCTGTGTCGGGCGTGCCTTTTGTACGGCTTTTAATAACGCCTCTAGCTGTTCGACGTCTATCTTCTTAACTGCAACCTTGCCGGTAAGCGTTCGGAACCCCGCGTGTTTTTTCTTGAGTTCCGAGAGTTTCTTCTTCGATAAACCCTTCTTGGCAGCAACCGCGTGTATCTGGCTTCGCAGCTTTGTCTTGCGTTTTTCACGTGCCTCGACCTCGGCTCGCAGTCTTTCCTGCCCAGTCAATATCTTCTTTAGCTTTTCTTGCTCTGCACCACGAAGTTTTTCTTTTGGGAGTCTTTCGGCTTCAAGTCCCGCAACCTTACGATCTCTTTCCCTCGCAATTTCAAATTCAGACTTTCTCTGCTCATCGGTCATCTCCTGTACCATAAATTCTTTAACATCCTGCTCGGTTAGTTTGTTCTTTTTAGCAAACTGTCTTATCCTTGTGTTTATTTCCTGCGGTGATTCTCCCGCTTCCAGTAAGTCGATTATATCTACTGTAAGGTCAGCGTCCGGTTCTCCGCTCTCGACAAGAGCTTGATATGCCTGCGTGTTAAACACACCCTCTGTTTGGCGGGATTCATACCACGATTCTACTATATCCATAAAGTCGTTAAGACTGCCTTCAATCCCTAATTCCTGCGCTCTTTTGTCCCAAGATGTATCACTCGGACCAGCAACTTTAAATTTCTTCATCAGGCCCGGAACTCCGTCAAACCTCGCCTTGACATCTCCAATTTCCGTCTTTTGGACATTGAATACACCTGCCATATCCGGTATATCTTCTGCGCCTGCAAGGGCCTGTTTATATATCGGGTGTTCACGAACCATCTTGCGGAACTTCCGTATCTGGCTGTTTCGCTGTTTATTGCTCATCCCCGTTTCTTCAAGAGCAAATTCCTCGTCGCCCAGCTCGGTTTCGACCGCGGGTTTGACTTCTATTTCCTCTGCAACACTTGGCTTTACCTCTGCCGCAGGCGGGGTGGGTGCTACTTTGGAGAATCGAATAAACTCTCCTGATAATGGCGGTAATGGTTCTACAGTTAAACCCGCTTCTTGTAGTATAGATTTGTTTTCTGTTGACAAATTAGACACGCCTACAATTATTTCAGTTGCAGTATCATGCGTGCTTTCTGTTTGGATTCCTTTCTCAAGAAGTGATTTAACTATATTAGCTGCTTGTTCTCCTTCGTTTTTCCTGACCTCTGAAATAGTAGCATCAATTTCGGATTGTTCTGTTGAGATAAAAGTTTCTTCCTCGAAAAATCCCAATTCGCCTTGGTCTTTGAGTTTTAAGACTATTGGCTCCACCTTCTCTATTTGCTTTTGGGGTTCTACGACCTCTGCCGCAGGCGGGGCTTCTACAGGCTTTTCTGGTGCTATGACGCCCTCAGTAGGCACTTCAGGCACTACGGGCTTAACTGGTGGAGTAGGTGGAAGCTCAGCCAGCTTCTTGTCAATTTTAGCCTTCTTCTCAGCAGATATTAGACCTTTTGTACCCGTCCGTATATCTATTGCCGCACCGGGAATAGGAAGTAAAGCCATCGCCTTGCCTGCTTCTTTAGTGGTTTCCCAAGTTCTACGTGCCCTCTCCATAATAAACTCAGTCACACCTTCAGGCATATCAAGTTTCTCAGACATAAATCCCGCTGTATCCTCCGCAACGATCTGGATAATTTCCTGTATAACCTCTTCAACAACCTCTACAGTCCACGTTGTACCGTATCTCTTAGCGGCTTGACCCAGAACTTTCATCATACTCGTCTGTGCGGTCTTTAATATTCCTTGCCTTAGTCCGGGGGTAAGCTGTGATACCTGCATAAACTCCACTATTGCGTAGGGTATCGCCGCCACTCCTGCGATATTCATTGATAGTTCCCTGTCATAGCCCTGCTCGGTCATCGTTGCGAACATCGAACCTGCACCCTGCTTGTACCAGAATAGGGCAGAACCAGCCACAAATCCCGCTTTTAAGCCTATTAATGCGCCTGTAGGTACTGTGCCTACTTCTTCGAGAGCCAGTGTAAGTGGAGGTACTTGACCTGCTGCTAATGCCATTCCCGCTCCCGTCGCCATTCCGGTAAACGCTAGTGGTATCGCGCTCCAGTAACCTCTTGCCATTCCTGGTAAGACCTCGGCACTGCTATAAAACAATCCAGACATAAAACTGCTTTCTATCGGGGAAAGTTGTTGTTCTAACAGCATCTTCGACCGTGCCTCCATCGCCGCGATCTCGTCGCCCTTACCCTCAAAAGCGGCCTCATAGATAGCTATATCGGAAGATACCTGTGCATCACCACGTCGCCATGACTCGGCTATCTTAGAGAAAAACCCGCCCTCTATCGGTTCTTTTTTGAATTTCTCGGAGATCCGTACCAGCTCATCACCGAATATTTCCTGCATCATCTGTGGTTGCAGACCTGCTGTGGTATTAATATCTACCCCGAACATATCGGACAACAAAAGTGCAGAGGTCAGATCAACCCGTTCTTTTTCGGGGTTGTCGAACGAGTCAAGAATACCACTTGCAACCTCTGCCTGCTCGGTTGGCAGCCAGTCCTCAATCGGTTTGTCGGAGAAAATAAAGTTCTCAAGCAGTTCTCGTTCTGTCCGACGTTGTTCGACAACACCACCTACGTCTTCAAAAGAAGGTACGGTCTTTACCGGCTCAATTTTTTCAAAAGCTACTACCATTTTCCTGCCCACTTATCATAATATCCACGTGCCTTTTTAGGGTCTATTGTCTTTAATCTGGCTACTTCCTCTTCCCATTCTGCTTGTGTTGTAGGTTCTGGCAACTTCTCTTTCTCAAATGCCTTGCGGTACAAAACACCAAACGGAGTACCCTTCCATATTGTAAATAACTTTGACAACATACCTTGCACCGCTTCCTGCTTTATACCGCCTAACATTGCTTCTACCTTTTTCTCGATTTGCTCATCGGTGGATTCAGGGTTCTTTAGTATCCAAGCGTCAAGGTCATTTTTAAACCGGGCCTTTTGCTGCAAGTGCCTACTCTGTGCAGCAAAATCATAATCAAGTCTATCTTTGTTTGCTGAGATCATTGCATCATAGACTTCCTCGATAGCCGTTATTGCTCTTGTATGCGCCGGGCGCTTTGTCGGACTACCGGCTTTGGCGTTTGTCGAGAGTTTTGTACGTAATGACGTAGCAACAGTAGTGTCAAAAAACTTACCAACACCGTTATTGATCGCGTCTTTCGCCTGTTGTTCTGTGTGCGTCTCTCTCGCAACCCCGTCAATAATACTTATCACTTTATCATATTCAGGATAGTTAAGAGATACATCAGTAGTTATGCTTCTCATAAGACTTGTATGCTGACTAAGTGTTATCTCGTTATTCTCAAGATCAGCGTTAAGCTCTGACGGAGTTACCGTTTGGGTAGGATCACCGCCTTCATCAACCGGTAGGCTTGCCCTTGATATTCTCAATGTTAAATCTGCCGTCTTATCGTCTTGCGCTTTTGTAACTCGTTCTTCTGCAAGTTTAGCCTGTGCAGTTCCAAAAGCCTCTAAATTATTAAGAGTCTTCTTTGCGTCAGCCAGCGACAATCCTGCTTCTTGTAAAATCTTCAGGTTAGTGGGGCCGGACAAACGATTTATAGCCGCATCCCAACCTTCAGCGTCAGCGGTTGCGATTAATTGACTTTCTACTAAACTTATAGCGTTCGCTTTATTTGCTTTTTCAATTTCCCCCGCTATCCGTCCCCGCATCTTTGCCGCCCATTCGTGGCTTTTAAGCCCGCCCGCTTCCATCTTAGCAACAGTAGCAAGTGCGCCTTCGGCGTCACCCGCGGCGACCTGAGAGTTTATAATATCAAGTCTTTCGGCAACCTGAAAATCCCTCCACCTTGCAGAGATAGACCGTCTTGTATAATCGTTGTGTTGGGGTTTTGCCTGTGCGTTCCATGCATTGAGCTTTCTTATGGCTAACGGGCTGAGTCCCTTTAATTGGTCTTTAAAGAAATCGTCATAATCCTTACCGTATCCCTTCATCATTTTTAGCTGCTGGTCGGTGCTTATAACAGTAGAGTTGTCTATTTCTAAACGCTGTTTAGAGATAAAGTCTTTCATGTTTACCGTAACCGTATCACGCTGTAAGCTCGCATCAAGTTCCTGACGTTCAGCAATAACCTGTGCGCCCATTAACGCCGTTCGTTGAACGTCCCGACCTAACCCCGTTAAAGCCCTTGCCCGCGTAACACCGCCGGTATCTGCCAGTGCGCTTGCGTTAGCCCTTGCAAGCCCCGAACCCGCCGAGCCTGTTGCCGGTGCTAAAAATCTTGGTAATGAAGGCATAGTTTATCCTATAAATCTTCTTCCAAATTCTATTTGACTCATACCCGTTTTGCTTTGGAATGTTCCCGCAGGAGACGTACCGCTAAATCTGCCAGCTACAAGTCCCGCCGATGCTGCGCCCGTGAGTATCGACCCAAAAGCACCCATCCTGCCCGCGCTGCGCGCCGCAGAGCCTCTTGACCTTGTAGCACCAGCCGAGAACGTATCGAGTATCGACTGGCTCTCATAGAACGATGCCCTTCGTGCGCCGTGTTTTAGAATATCAATCTCTTCAAGTTTAAGTTGCTCGGCAGTATCCTCAACAACTAATAGGGGAGACCCCTCTATATTCACGCCAGAAGCGCCTATCAAAGAGAATTGTCTTGCTTGAAACGCTTTTGCTTTTTTCGCCTGCTGTGTTGCTTGCGCCCGCGTAGCTTCTCTTTCGGCCTCAGCTTCTCGTTTGGCCACCTGAGCGTTATAATTATGCCATGCAGCCTCGGCCTTTGATTGCTGGTCAGCAGCTTTACCGGCCTGATACTGACCGTAAGCCTGTATCGCAGTGCCAGCTACTAAAGCGCCTATTATAAATATTTCTGCGCCTGTCATGCTCTTTTCCTATAAAGAAACCAATCCTGTCCCTCATGTTCGACTTTCTGTACGTTCTCAAAACCAAGATATTCCATCATTTTGGCGCTCTCCTTAAAACAACACCTGACTCCCGCGTGTAAAACATCGAACGGAAAGACCTTTTCTATAATTTTAAAAGCGTCTTTTATCCATCGCATAGTATCAATCCTGTGCTTTCGGCAATCCTTTGAAAGTCGAAGCCACATTTCACCCTCGGACGGACGGTCTTGTATCGGGTGTACCCCGCCGCATCCAAATATCTTTCCGTTCCGTATACCTGTAATAGCAAACCCCGATTTTTCGATAGCTTTTGCTAGTTCCATATCCTTGATCTCAGCTTTTGCCATCGGTTCTATCGGCACGAAAGCCTCAAGGTCGGTTATTTTAAATGGTCTTATATATACACTCATTAATTCACCTCAAATTCCAAAGCTAACGCTATTATTGTTAGGGGTTCAGGGCTTAACTGGTATATAAAAGCATACCCTTCTCTGTCCCAGCCTGCGGGAAATGTTATACGTTCTGAGTTTGTCGTCATACCTGAAATACTATAGGTCTGTAAAGTAGAAGCGTCCCTTCCCACCGAGAAATCACCACTGTTGTACCACGATGATATGACCTCGGAGATACGTTTCATCCTTCCGTGTATTGTGGTTCCCTGTAGCCAGCTTAAAGGCATTGTCCTCATCTGGACGGTGTACGGAAGTCCAGCTTGTACCGTTGTTCCCGCTAACGCTAATGTAATATCGCCAGATGTAACTGTGTAATCCCCCACGCCCTCTGCTAACACAACACCATCGACTAATACTACAGCTTCTTCGCCCTCAAGGTGGTCTAAGTTGGATATTGTAGTTGTAGCACCTGTGTCTGTAAGTCCGCTGTCTACATAGTAAGCATCGTCAAGATCAGACCCAAAGTCCCTCGGCGCAAAGTATTCTATATATCTTACGGGGTTGCCTGAGTTCACACCTGTGAAAGTACGTTTTACCGATACCCAAACTTCTTCTTCTGCCGACCCGTGAATTACCGCTACGGACTCAAAATCACCATCGGTTATCTGACGTGACCATGAGGTTATGTTTTCCTGCCGCTCATAGCTAAATGTCGCTATGTCTCCGTTTTCTTTTATACACCACAAAATAGCATCGGGTATCTGCTGAAAAGCAGTCTCGGTAATCCCATCACCAGTGACCTCTTTTGCAAGGATTGTCATATCCGGTGCTACATAAGAGTCAAGCTCCCAGTTGTATGCAAGCTCCCGCATCCGTTCTGCGCCTCGCTGAAAGAACAACACGCTTTCATTAGCGAGTGTAGCTTGCAGACTTGCGCTTCCATACGTGGAATGTTGCTCTGCTTTGACGTTTGACGGGGTTAGCGGTTCATCGGAAGACCCGCTTAAAGTCCACTCTGCGCCGGAAGTACCTATTAGAATCTTGTCCTTTCCGACAATCCACTCGATAGCGTTTACCTGCCGCGAAGTAAGCGTGAATATAACAGCATCGTCATCGTCGGGGCCAGCCAGCATATTGTCATACTTACTGGTGACAGACCCCCATATAGTGTCGGGCTGTGAGGTGTTACCCCCGAAGATAAGCCTGTCCTCAAAGAAAGCAACCGTCTGAGGCCAGCCTCTATAGTTACTCCACGAACCCTCCGCCCATTTATGAGTAGCATCGGTAGAGCCTAAAGTCTGTATCACCGTTCCAGTAGCAGAAGTCGAGCTTGCTACCGCTGTTATCTCGACAATGCCTATAATCTGTGTCTGGTCGGTTTCAAAATATGCAAGTATCGTTCCGCTGGTATCGTCTGTAAATATCACCCTGTAATCAGCATCCCCGTCATCTTCTGTTCGCGTGGCAGTCGCAGTATTCCTTGCCGTCGTGACGCCGGAGAATTGATATACGGTTTCCCATCCGCTCGCTCCGTGTGCAGCGCCTATCGTGTAATTCCTTTGTACTTCAACCGTTCCAAGCCATGTTCCATCGGTAGTGAGTTTCCACCCCGCACCTTTAAATAAAGTTCCACAGTGCATCCAGCTTACACCTTCTGTCTGATTAGCAGTATAATCGTCCTCAAGTGTGTCCGAGAACTCAAGCGTGTCCATCGGGTGAATAAGTTTAAATAATGCTCCTGTCTGTGATTTAGATGTCGTTGCCGTTCCGCTTGGTAAATGGCCTGCGGTAGTGCCTGAAACAAAAGGCGAATGTCCCGTAGCCGTTAAAGTCACAGAGCCAGTCGTAGCAGAAGCCGCTATTTTTTTTGTAACAGTGTCATTCTGGATCCTGAACGGGCCGGTCTGTGCATCAAACACGGTAAGCAGCCAGTCATCATTACTTAAACGGGATAGTTTCCTTGTCTCATAGTCGGGATGTGTGATATATAGTATATCAGCAGACTGTTCAAACTTGAGTTGGAATAAATCTGCTGTCAGGTATGGAGTGGTAATCTCATAAGTAGCGCCAGCAGTATATAAACTAGCCACATCAACGGCGCTCATTGTATCACTGAAGATGGCAAGATTGTCTATTTTGTCACCCCAAATCTTTTCAATAACACCCGCCGAGGATTCCTGTGCGCCTACCCTTGGAATACCGGCAGTGTCTTCCATCTTTAGATAGGTTGCAAGATTAGTCGCCGTCACAGCAACTGCCGTGCTGTCCACGTATAAAATGATATAATTTGCTGCTGTTCCGGCTGTCCATGAGCCATTTTCGCCTTCGTAAGTCATAGCAATATATCGCCATCCTGTGTCTAGTGCGACATTTGTTATGGTTGATATATATTGCGTATCAAGCGATTCGGTTCCACTATTCCCATTATACAAAGCAGTAACTTCTGCTTGTGAAAGCTCTTTGTCGAATATCATTGTATTGTCTATTTTGCCGTCAGCGAAATATACATTTGAAGCGTCTTCTTCATTGCGCGTGTACCCAATATTCACTTCGGCAGTATTATTGTGCATCGCCGTATACGCGCCTCTGTTGTTGTTAGCATCGTCTACGGCAGTACCGTTAAGATAAATCGTAATACCAGACGCCGCTTCTGTTGCATCGTAAGTCGCGACTACATGAATCCAAGAACCTTGATTTGCGGTCAAAGCCGTGCCGTTATACGTTCTGCCAATATAGTTTACGTTGTTTTCGTCAAACAAAGTAAAGGTGAGTTTGTCAGTGCCGTTGACCCAGAAAAAGTATTCGTCCTTACTACCCTCCATTTTACCCAAGATGGGGAAGTTAGTAGCATCGTCCATGTATATCCATGCACTTATAGAAAACGCGCTGTCATCAGAAGCGTCTCCGAAACTTAAATTGGTAGCATCCGCCACGTCAATCTTATCATTAGTTCCGTCAAATTCTATCGCGTTGTTTATTTTGCCAGCTACACTATGGTCTGACGTATAGTTATTGCCCTCATCATCCATTACTCCATTATGATTTCCAGTCTCGTCTGTTACTACTGAGTCCTGTGCGCTGTCGTTTAGCTTCCAATGTGCAACTAAGTCCGAATCAAGCAATAGGCTCTCGTCAGCAATGGCCATCTTTAGTTTACGGGAAGAGTCTAACAACAGCTTCCATTCCCTTGCGCCGGAACCAGTGGTTTTGTCCCACTTGGACATTATTACCTGTTCTGCGCCAGTCGTTGTAATATTAACCCACCCCGCTATAGAAAAATCGCCATTAGTTCCCTCGATGAATGTAAAATCGGCGTGGTCGGCAGAACGGGCAAGCGCGTATTGACCGTCTAAGTTAAAACTACCAGTTCCGACTTTTCCATCTGTGTGTAAAACAGAAGTGTTGGCACTTGCTACAAAATTATGGCTTCCCTCAGTATCTACAACCACAGTATTAGAAGTGTTGTCATTCATCTTCCAATGAGAGACCACTGTTCCGGCAGACGCATAAGTGGCGTCCACTTCCGTACCGCCCCCAGTAGTTACAGGAGCATTATTCGTAAAGAATCTTGCATACTGATTGCCCCCCTCTATCACAAAGGACTGTGTTGTAGAAAACTGGAATGGAAACAGCCGTATTTTGGTGTTGTTTTTAGACTCTGCAACAAACTTTGTTCCGGGTCTTTTTTGCGCACCGCCCTGCGGTAAGGGGATCATGTTTTCCATCACCGAACACCCGGAATGGTATTTTGCCAAATCTTCTCTTGCGGCAAGTAAAGGTGATAATTCTCCTGAATTAAAACTATTCAATACCCGATATGGCTCTTGTGCAAAGAGTATAGATACACATAATACTAGTATTAAAGTGAAAATAAAAGTTTTTTTCATTTGACCCCTCCTCTTTGGTTTGATACAATAAACCAAGCCGGTACAGTATGTGCTGTATCCGGCTCTAAACACAGTTTTTTAATAAGGAAAAAACCATGTCTGAACCAACCGTAACAAAACAATGTACTAAATGCAAACAAATTAAACCCTTGATTAAATTTCATAAAGCTAAAAAGGCGAAACAAGGAGTACAGTCTTTTTGTAAGCAATGCAATAAAGACTACCAAAGAGAATACATGAAGGAATACCACAAAACAGATAATGGCAGAGAGATCACAAAAAGATATAATCGTAGTGAAAAAGGACTGGAAGCATCCCGTCAGGCATACAAAAAGAACAGAATAAAGAAGATAGGTTCCGCTTGCGTTCGCGGCAAAGTTAAGCGTGGCATGATTCCACACCCATCCACCCTGAAGTGTTTTAAGTGCGAGAATCAAGCTACTCAGTACCATCACCATAAAGGATATGGCAAAGAGGGACGATACAAAGTAGTTCCTGTCTGTGATATGTGTCATTCTCTTATTCATAGGAGTAAACTTTTGGGTTAATTTTCTCAAGTTATCCTTCCCGTCCGTCTTGATCTAATAAGCTTGTTTGTCACTATCACCACACCGCCCTGTTCCTGAGCGTCCGTAGAACGCGCTATATCCATATAACCGATGACGTCCTTGCTCCCGTAAAGCATCGCCTGTAGATTCAACGCAGCTTTTTCGTTTTGTTTTATCGCCGGTGCGAGTTTTATAGCAAGATTATATATCGCACACTGTCGCATATACTCCGGCCACGTCGATACATCGGTTTTCTGATAGACATATTCTACCGCTAGAACCTGTAGGTCGGAGCTTTGCGAAGTACAGTAAGTGGATAAATCGGTCGTTTCGGTACTTGAAGTAAAACCAGTATCGACCAGATATGTCAAGTCGGAGCCGGAATCGTCAGAAGATATATACTGACCTGCCACATAGTCTGTAGCAGTCACCCATGACGGTGGTTTGTCCCCGAAGTTGGTGAGTATCAGGTCGCCTTCAACTTCAAACTTGGCTAAGGGATTTTCTTCTATCATCCAGACCTTGAGACAGTCAGTAGGATAGGTAAACGCATTGTCAGGCCCGAATACCGGATCAGTCGTTTGTAGTGCAAACGCTCTTTTCTTGGCCTTGTTCCATTTATGGAACGCCAGTATCTCGTCGCGTGAACCGTCAAAGAACAATGCACAATAAACATAGTTCTGTTCTGTCGTTGCGGTGAGTGTTATAACCGCCGCACCTAGTAAACCTAATGCCTGGTTGCACATCGCGATATTCGCTGCATTATCGGTCATGCTCATAATACATTCCTTAATTAGCCGTTACAACTGCACCGGACTCAAGTTTTCGATATGACATATACCATACGATAGCGCCCGTAGTACCGGAGGTGATTTTTAGTTCAATCTCGCCCGGAGAACAAAACCAGCTTAACGGCATACCCGCAGCTTTATTAGCTGTCAGGTCTAAAACGCCCGCGTCAATAGCATTTGTAAACCGTACAATATCACCAGCACCCAATGCATCCATATTAACTGACGTAGAAAGCGATCTGTCATAGTCAGAACCGTCAGTAGCATCAAGCAGTACTGAAGTATTACCCGGACTACCCGCAGCTACCGTACACTCGCCAAACAGAGATACGATCTCTATTCTTCCACCTGTTACAGTAAATAACTGCTCGGTTGTACCCGCTAAGGTGGAGGTCATGGAGATAGTTCTCACATCCTGATCGTATGACCTTACTACAGCGTGTGCCGGTCTTACTGGCGGACGAAACAGTACACTCACAAGCAGACATAAAAGCATTATAAAAATCATCTTTTTCATGTTAATTCCTTTCTAACCATTCTTCTGTAAATTCTCCAAAAAACGGGACCAAATCGCCCGATACAAACCTTACCCTGTCACCGGCCATTTCTTTAACTTCGTTCCACAGCCTGATTCGTTTCGTTTTTTTCATATCAAAACGTGTCTTGATCTCAGGTGAGCTGTAAAAAGTACCTGAAAAATCAAATGGCATACCAGCTACCACTATTTTGTCATAACCAAGATGTAATCCGAGACAAACGGCATACATACCGCTTCTTCCGTTTCTAAGCAGAACCCATTTATACCTGCCGACAACATCAACACACTCGCCTTCTTTTGAGCTGTAAGTAACAGGTCTGTTTCTTCCTTGTGCTTTTCTTAGTCCTATAAATAACGGCATAAACTTCCAATGCCAAGACACTGCAAAATCAAGACGCCACGGCCAGTGTGCTATTATGTAGTTCACGCCCATCGTTGCAAACCTGTTAAAGGGCTTAACCTTCTCAAGGTCATCCCAAATACATCTGCCAGAAGCTATGATTAATAATGGTTTCATAATATATGGGGAGCGCCGTTAAGCGCCCCCCCGTTAAAACTTACAGTGCAGCAGCTACAACATGCGCGTTAGCGGATAAACCTACCCATTCAAGATAGAAATTAGCAACTCCACCCGCACAATCTTGGGTGACAATTTTAAGACCAATAGTGCCTCCACTTACAACGGTCCATTCGTCGGCCATTAAAGCACCATCGGCATCAGCGGCAGTTTCTTTTGTCCAAGTCATGCCTACGTCAAAAGCCGTGTTATCGGCTTGGTCCTGAACTAAAAGTATAGCGGTATTGCCAACGACCCCAAGTTCTAAAGTACCGGCATTAGAATCAGTAGTAATCTTCGTACTAAAAGTGGCCGTAGCCCTGCAAAGAATATCACCAGTAACAGTGAATATCGGCGCAGTGACCTGTCCGTAATTGGTACTGGTCATCGCTCCGGTTGTAGCTACGCAGATATTGCGCTTACCTACGCCGGAAAACCCTCTGGCAGTGCTGCCTTGTAGCTCGCTATAAGTATTGCCAAAGATATAAGCATCAGCAGCAACAATAGCCAAGTCAGGCGATACAACATTCGTAACAATAGTATTGTCCTGAATCCAACCAGTTGTAGTTGCTACGAGCGTTATGCCAGGTACAGTATCCAAAGTGCTTGCAGCATCGCCGATATAACCACAGAGAAACCTGTTGTCTCTAATCGTGATAAAGTTCGATGCTGCAGTCTTATTCTCAATGTGGGCAACACCCATATCACCAGTGAACTCATTGTCGTAGATTTGCAGCCAGTGAGCATCCTCAAAGCCGATAGACGATTGTGGCGCTGTATTTGAAGCTATATCGCCTAAGAATCTGTTGCGCCTGATTATACCTTCGTTGGCAGAAGTTCCGTGAATGTAGATTGCATCAAGAAACTCATCGGTACTTGTAGCCTCAAAGACACAATCTTCGATAATGAAATCGGTACATCCATCTTCTACGATAATGGCCGAAACTATATTGTCGGTCGCGGTGTAGAACTTGATGTTTCTAATCGTACAGCCATCGCCACCGGCGCCCATAAGAACGGTATCCGTAGTGGTATCATAAGTAATCGTAGTCATAGCGTCGCCTGTACCTAAACCAATAACCTTAACGCCGTCTTTGTCAAGGTCAAAAGTGCCTGTAGATGCGGTTTCGACATGATATGGAGCGCAAACGATAATATCTCCTGCATTTGCGGCAGCATGAACCAAAGCAAGCTCTATGGTTATATCCGCGTTAGTCCAATCGGCGGCTGTTCCAGAACCAGTTGCGGCGTTGTCAACATACCATATATTGCCGCCAGCTTGCAGTAATGCTAATTCATCACTGTTAAGTATCTCAAGGATGTCAACATCAACATGCACCGCAGCAATCGCAGTTGAATCGTCAGCAGAAGCAATCTTTGTTGCATAAGCAGAAGAAGCACAAATCAGTAATACTAAACAAATTGTAATTAACTTTTTCATAATCTGTGTTCTCCTTTCTTATTCTATAGTAAGGTCAATTAACGCGTAATCACTTGTAGCAACCGAAGCCTTCATACAATAACCAATAACCACATCGCCTTCGTCAGCCGTTGCATCATCATCCGGTAAGGCCGCAGCCCCAGCCGTTACACCGACACACACCCTGTCACCAATAACAAGGGTGTCTGAAGCATTCAGAACAGGACACGGGCCTCTTACTTGCGACCAAAAGAAGTAACTCGCCGTTATTGCCGTCATACAAACACCAACGCAAGGCCCAGTTGGGTTGGTCGGGAACACAATTACGTCTTTGTACTTATTCTTGAACACTGTAACGTCAGATGCGGCCACTATTGCAGTACGAATACCGCCTGTGTCAGCAATCTCAATCACTATGTCATATCCCGATGGGCCAACAGTATTAGCTACGCCAACCTTGTTGTCCTTGATAAGATACATATTGCCTTCACCCGTACCATCTGGAACAAACACATAACCGTCGATGAGTTCGTGAGCAGCAATCGTAGTGTCAGTAACCACCGTGATTATCTTATCCTTAGCAACCCAAACATCAGGAGTGTTGGTCTGTGCAGTATATGTCCAGTTTGCTGTTTCTGCACTAGATTGGACAACAGTAGCTAAAGCAAGAGCATTTCCAGCCTCTTCGCAATACCGCCACATGCGGCCATCGCGGGACTCGGCAATAGCACCAAGCGGGAACGCCTTAATAGCGTGAGGAGTCCAAATATCCCTATCTGCAAGCAGACTTTCGGCCCTAATACGCCACTGTGTGTGGTTCGGCACATCGACCGAACCATGAAATAAATTATCGTAACTCATAAGAATCTCCTTTAAATAAGCGGGAAACACCCGCTAGAATAAAATTTATGCCTGACACTCGATTTTGATAACCTTATCTTCATCGAATCTCATGCAACCCATGTTCATGTGAACATATACCTGCTGCGAATAAGACTGAGTAGGTAGCCTGTCAATCTCAATGGTAAGCTCATCAGCCACGCCGAGAAGCATCCCATCCTGCGCCCAGCACCAACACTCATAGACATTAGCATCACTGTCAACGTCATTTTGTGAACCGAGCTTAATCTTAGGTGTGACAATCCAGTTTATGCCCATCCAGTTGCGGATTATCTTGCCCGTAGTAAGCGGCTTCTGATC
>SDBV01002522.1_pt1 | contig 27406 bp, 24 predicted proteins | sample 2277081 | NCBI WGS metagenome assembly SDBV01 (sample SAMN10402039, study PRJNA504765) | marine sediment metagenome | isolation source: marine sediment core GS10_PC15, 223 cmbsf | place: Arctic Ocean: Southern Knipovich Ridge | collected 2010 | reverse complement strand
AACGGACCCCCGCCAAACGGACCCCCGCCAAACGGACCCCCGCCAAACGGAAACGCCCGGCTCGGGCGTCGCGCAGAGCATTCGGCGGATCCAGCGCTTGCTGTTGGACCCCAAGCGGTCGAACCGCCACGCCGTGGTGATCGTCGACGAGGCGCACCTGATCGGCGACACGGAGACGCTCGAGGCGTTGCGGTTGCTGATGAACTTCGAGTTGGGCCCGTCCGGCCCCGTGGGTGGGCGGCCCGCCTTGACCCTGCTGCTGGTGGGCCAGACCGGGCTGCTGCCCGTCTTGGAGCGGATGCCGCAGTTGGACGAGCGCCTGGGGGTGAAATGCCTGGTCCGCCCGTTGACCGAGCAGGAGACGGCCGAGTACGTCCGCCATCGCCTGAAGGTGGCCGGGGCGTCTGGCGAGATCTTCGAGCCCCAGGCGCTGCCGGCCCTGCACGCCCTGACCCACGGCATCGCCCGGCGGATCAACCGGCTGTGCGACCTGGCGCTGTTGATCGGCTTCGCCGAAGAGCGCCGCACGATCACCGCCTCCCACTTCGAGGCCGTCAACCAGGAACTCGTGGCCGTGGTGCCTGAGTAAGTGGTACCCGAGTAAGTGGTGCCCGGGTAACCCGGATTCTTCACCGGCCGCCGGCAGCGACCCTCATCGTTGCAATCCATGACGTGGGAAATCTTGGATTAACCGGAATATGGCGTGCGGCATTCAGCCGGTTGGCCCGGTGTGTCGATTCCAGTTGGTGTGGTCGGCCGCCGCTTGGCGCCGCCCTGCGGACGGGCGTCGTCGAAGCCCCCCAGGAATGCACTGGGCTTTGTCGGAAAACTGCCATGTAGCCACCTCGCTGGAGCGAGATGAAGCTTCCTCTTGCGGAGCGAGACGGCATCTATTATATTACTTGCCGACGGTCAGTTTTCCGACAAAACCTAACGCCTAACGTCGATGCCTAATGTCGATCGGAGATGTAGACCATGGACCTGCGTGATTTTCAGCGGGGGCAAGTCACCCCCCAGGATCTCTTCGCGCAACTGAAACGCTATCTGCCGCAGATCGCGATATTCCTGCTGGTAGCGGTGATATTGCTTGCAGCGATTTCGATCTTCTACCGCATCGACGCCAGCGCCGAGGGCGTGGTGTTGCAGTTCGGCAAGTATCGGGAGACTGTTCAGGCGGGCCTGCACTGGAAACTGCCCTGGCCGATCGAAACGGTCTACGAGGTTCCGGTAAAGCGTATCCAGAAATTGGAGTTCGGTTTCGAAACCGAGGAACCAGGTCGCGTGACTCGCTACGCTCAAGCCAGTGCGGGCGATTTGGCGGTGGCGGAAATGCTGACCGGCGATTTGAATCTGGGCCGTGTCGAATGGACCGTGGAGTACCAAATAAAGGACCCCGTGCAGTATCTGTTCAAAGTCGGCAGCACCGAGGCCATCGACCCCAGGTCCTTGCCCAGCGGAGCAAGTTCGGAGGTGAACCCGGCGGTGCCGGATACGATTCGCGATGTCTCCGAGTCGGTGATGCGAAAACTGGTGGGCGATTCGAGCATTGACACCGTGCTGATCCTGGGGCGCGAACAACTCGCCGACGACGCGAAGAAGGCGATCCAGCAGGAACTGGACGACTTCGAGACCGGCGTGAGAATCGTCACGGTCAAGCTACAGACCACCTCACCACCCACCGCACAGGTTCAGGACGCCTTTCAAGAAGTCAACCGCGCCCGGCAGAAGAAGGAAAAAGTGGTGAACGAAGCCCTCGGCGAGCGGAACAGCATTCTCCCCGCGGCACGTGGGGCGAAGGATAAGGCGATCGCGGAGTCCGAAGGCTATGCGAATCGGATCGTACTGGAAACGACCGGAAAGATTAGCGCCTTTCTCGCCCAGTTGGCCGAATACGAAAAGGCGCCGGAAGTGACCCGCAAGCGGCTTTATCTGGAGGCCATGGAAGAGATCCTGGCGGCGGTGGGCAGTAAGACGATCATTGACGAGTCGGTTCGGGGTGTGCTGCCGGTGTTAAACCTTGACCAACCCGCTGGGAGGACTGCCGTCGAGAAAGGAGTTCAACGATGAAGAGTATGATTGCCGCTATGGTGATTGTGGTGCTCGGAATCGCCGCCATCGTTTTGTACTCGAGTGTGTACGTGGTTGCGGAAGGCAAACAGGCCATCGTGACTCAGTTCGGTAAACCCGTGGCCGACGTTCAAAAAGCGGGATTGCACTTCAAGTCGCCTTTCATCCAGGAAGTCCACTACCTGGAGAAACGGTTGCTTCCCTGGGACGGCGACCCGGAGAGCATGCAGACTAAGGATAAGAAACGGATCGACATCGACGTCTGGGCACGCTGGCGGATCGTTGACCCCATGCTGTTCTTTCGAGCGGTGCGGACCGAACAACGGGGACAAGGGATTCTCGATGGTCGGGTCAATTCGGCAGTCCGCGACGTGGTCGCACTGCACAACTTGATCGACGTGGTCCGCAGGTCGAACGACGAACTCGAGTACGAGAGTGAAGAGCTGCTGGAGGATCGCCGTGCGGTCGATGAGGTGAAGGGGAGGGGGCGCGATGATGTCGAGGAGGAAATCCTCCGCCGCGTCGACTTGACGGAATTCGGGATGGAACTGACCATGGTCCGTATCAAACGAGTCAACTATGTCGAGACGGTGCGGGCGACCGTGTACGAACGCATGATCTCGGAACGATTGCGGATCGCCAGGCTGTACGATTCGGAAGCCACAGAGGAGGAGAACCGGATCCTCGGTCAGACGCAGAAAGAGCTCGATCAGATCGAAGGCGAAATGGAGCAGAGGTCAGCGGAGATTCGCGGCGAGGCCGATGCGAGGGTGATCCAAATGACCGCCGAGGCCTATGGCCAGTCGCCCGACTTCTACGAGTTCCTCCGCCGGCTGGAGGTCTTCAAGAAGACACTCGGCCGCGATACCCGCTTGATCTTGTCCACGGAAAGCGACTTATTTCGACTGCTCAAGGAGCCGGGGCCCGCGGAGTAATGTCCAGCGTTGCAGAAATCATTGGTACGATGGCCCTCCGAGGCCGTCGATCGCTGTGCCGGCATGAAGTGTTGGCGTGTCCGCACAGTTCACTTTTCATGAAGTTTGGACAGGGTGACAGAATATCGCATTCACCCTGAAAAAGAGGCTCTTCCGGAGAATCCGTGGGTAAGTTGGGAGCGTGTTGGTGATTTGAGGTGAGGTTTTCTGAGGTAGGGGAGAGGACAAAAAGAATGGTTCATCTCCCATTTCGCGGGAAGTACGGGTTCCTCTTCTCTGTCCGGCGTGAATAGAGAAGAGGAACCCGTACTTGGTTTCTCACCGTCGAAAAACTTACCGCTTCGATCGACGCAAGGTGTGTCTCAATAAGAGCTTACGACTCCATGCCTGAAATCAACCCACGAATTCTGCGGAGGAGGCTGAAAAAGACGGCCTCGGAGGGCCATCATACCCGATTGCTATGCAACTGTAAGGTAATGCCACCCTTTCTGCTGCCAGGATCGTCTCGGTTCAGGATTTCAAGATCGGCAACGTCGGCATGGCCGGCTGTTGCCGATTGCGGCTGACCAGGTTTCGGACCAGGTTGTCGCAGATCGCCTCCAGGTAGGGTTTCGCCTGCTCGTGCTCCCACGCGCTGCCGATCTTTCCCCGGTCGGCCAGAATGCGAAGCTCCACGTCCAACGGCACTTCGCCCAAGAAGGGCACGTCCAGCTCCGCGGCCCGTTGCCGGGCGCCGCCGCAGCCGAAGATCTCGTGCCGGCTGTCGCAGTCGGGGCAGATGAAAAAACTCATGTTCTCGATCATCCCCAGCACGGGAATCCGGACCTGGCGAAACATGGCGATCGCCTTGGTGGCGTCCAGCAGGGCCACGTCTTGCGGCGTGCAGACGACCACCGCCCCGGAAAGCGGCAACAGTTGCGAAAGCGACAGGGCCACGTCGCCGGTGCCCGGCGGCAGGTCGACGATCAAGTAGTCCAGTTCGCCCCAAGCGGTCTCGCCGAGGAATTGGGTAATCACCCCGTGCAACATCGGGCCGCGCCAGATCACGGCCTCGTCGGCCGGAACCATAAAGCCCATCGACATCACCTTCAGGCCATCGACCTGAACCGGCTGAATCCGCCCGTCGGCCATGGTCGGCCGGTCGTCGGACCCGACCAGGTGCGGGATGCTCGGGCCGTACACGTCGGCGTCCATCAATCCCACGCTACAACCTGCCCGCGATAACCCGTAAGCCAGCCATACGGCGACCGAACTCTTCCCCACGCCCCCTTTGCCGGAGCCGACCGCGATCACGCTTTTGGCCGCCAGGCCGACCTCCCCGAGCTTCTCCGCCGGGCGGCAATGCTCGGCCCGCTCGACGGTCACCTGGTGCGAGGGAAACTCGGCCCGCAGGCAGTCGGCCAGTTCGGCCAAGGTCACCTCGTAGAGCGGGGCCGACCAGGTCGTCAGTCCCAAGGTGACCGAGAGCTTCCGGCCGTCGAGTTCGAGTCGGTGGACCTGTTCGAGTTGGGTAATGCTACGTCCCGTTTCCGGGTCCTGGAACTTCGCCAGCACCTCTCGAATCGCCGCTTCAGTGATTTGGCCTTCGGCCATGTATGGTTCTCCCGTCGGTCACGTGTGCCTCGACAACCGACCGTTTAGCTGCCGCCGGCACGGCGGCCTCATTGATCATTCATCTTTGCCTTCCACGGCAAACTCGCCCAGATCTGATCGGTAAGTGTCTGCGGAGGCACGGGGGCCTCGGCCAGGTGGCGACGTGCCAAGCGGGCAACCGGCCCGAGTTGTCGGGGCGAGCAGGTGAAGTGGACCGCGCCGGCCTCACGCATCAGCCACTCGTAGGCGGCCAGCGACCGATCGGCGACGACCGCGAGGCGGGCCAAGGGGAGGTCGCGCTGTAGACGGACCATCCGCCCGAGCAACTCGCCGGCCGCCGCAGAAGTCAACTCGACCACCACGAATCCGCCCGGCGCCTCCGCCAGCTCTTCCCAACACTCGGTTACACTTCGTGTTTCCCGGATGCGGACTTCCGCGCCTTGCAGTGCCCGGCGCAGTCCCACCGCCCAGCCTCCGGACCGTTCACAGACGATCAACGCGGCCGCCGCGGCGCGGCGGGGCAACAGGACCGATCGGCACGTGCGAGGGGCGTCTTCTGTCATCCTACGGTCGTCCTTGGCAATCGACAAGCGGCGAAAACTGCGAAAAACGCCATGAGGGCGAGCACCGCGTGGCCGCGGCGGCTAAACTGCAAACGTCTTGCGTCGGTATTTTCCGGAACAGAAACTGTTCAGCCACCATCCCCCTCCAATCCCAACTGCACCAGTCGCCGGTAGAGCCTGGGCCGGGTCATGCCCAGCAGTCGGGCGGCCCGGGCCTTGTTTCCCTTGGCTTGCCTCATGGCACGCTCGATCAATTCGCGTTCGACCCGGGCGAGGAACTCGTCCAAGATGATCGTCTGCGGCGGACGCTGTGGATGGGCCGCCGCCTCGGCCGCCAGGTGGAGCCGCTGAGGTAGATCGGACACGCCGATCTCGGGGCCTTCGGCTCGATGGTGGGACTCGGCCACGACCTGCACCAGTTCATCGACGTTGCCTGGCCAGGGGTAACCGTCCAGCTTATCGAGTGCCTCGGGCGTGAAACCGCCCACTTGTTTGGCTTCCCGGGCGTTGGCCTCTTCCAGGAACAGTTGGGCCAACAAAGGCAGGTCCTCGCGGCGTCGGACAAGCGGGGGCAACTCAATCGTCATAGTGCTCAGCGCGGCCGCCAGATCGTCGCGGTACGCTGCGCCGGTGACTAGCTCGCCCAGCGGCCGCTGGGCCGTGGCGATCAGCCGCAGCGGAAACGAGCGGCCCACCAGTTCGGCGGCCAACTCGGCCTGCACGTCGGCGGAAAGCTGGTCGACGTCGCTTAGCAACAGCGTGCTGCGGCCGGTCGCTTCGCCCAACGGATCGCCGGTGGCCAACGCGGTCACGGCCGAGTGAATCAGATCGGCCCCCAATACCGAGCAGGCCAGCGGGATCAGCGAGCCGGACGCTTGCGGATCGCCGCCGTAATGGATGGCCTCGGCCAGCAGTTGGCGTCCGCTGCCGGGCGGGCCGACCAGCAGGACGGTGGCCCGGCTGCCGGCGGCCAATTCGGCCTGGGCCCGCGCTCGGCGCATCGCCGGACTGTTGCCGATCAGCCGATCGGCCCGACACCGCGCGGTGGCCCAACGGCGGAACTGCCGGATGTGCTCGTGCAACTCGCCCGGCTCGACTTCGGCCGACGGCGATCGGGGAGCTTCGGCAACCGGCTCAGGCAGATCCTCGGTATCGAGGATGGCGACCACCGCGATCAGGTCGTCCGGCGAGGCCCCCAAAGGTACAAACCGTGCCCGACGGTACCGTGGAGGACCATCGCCGACGGCACACGAGACCGTGGCCGTCACCTCGCGTCCGGCCGCGGCCGCAGGCGGGGGACACAAGGCGGCGGCCACGGCCTCCGGGCCGGTCACCGTGGGGCTGCAGTGGTAGGCGCACCGCCGACCCAACAAGCCGTCGACCGCCGGCCCAAGCCACCCGGAACAGGCCCGGTTGCAGAAAACGACCGTCAACTCGTCGTCCAGCACGTAAAGCGGCTGGGTCACCGAGTTGAACAGCTTGGCCAGTTCGGTGGCGGTAATTCGCGTTTTGGCCATGGGGCAGACCGAAATCACACCGCGTGGCCGCGGCGGCTAAGGGGCGACCGAGGAATAACTGTCGCGTTGGGGTGGCTGGGGTCGGACTGCGAGGAACGAGCAGGGAGCCCCCAGATCGTTTTGCAACTGGGGGCTCGTCGCTCGTCCCTCGCGACTCGACCCCAGCCACCCACCGTATGAAACCGGAAAGTTATTTGTCGGTCGCCCCTAAATGTCTTTCCTTCCGGAATCACGCAATCTTATCTAGCTCCCAGCCGGCGGCCAGGGCCTGGCGTCTCCTCCTCCACGGTCCCGACGACTGCCCGCCGGCCGGCTTCATTCGACTCGTCCAGCAGCGGCCGTGGGAGCAATCCCAGCGCGATCGTCAACATCGCACATACCACCACGGCCGACCACGCGCCGGCGCCGCCTTCGGCCTTGGGCACCGCCAACGGCGTGCGGAAGTACATCACGGCCACGATCCGCAGATAATAAGCGGCGGCCACCGCGGCGTTGAGCCCGCCGAGGATCGCCAAGGTCAAAAACCACGGCCGCAGGCTCTCCCCGGCGACGCTCAGGGCACTGAAGAACAACGCCAGTTTCCCCCAGAACCCGGCCAGCGGCGGAATCCCGGCCAGACTGAACATGAACACGGCCAGTGCCGCCGCCACAAACGGCCGACCGCGTCCCAGGCCGGCCAGTTCGTCCACGGCGGTGACCTCGGCGTCGCGGCGTCCCAGGTATTCCAGGGCGGCGAACGTGCCGATGGTAGCCACCGCGTACACACTCAGATAGAACAGCAGCGCGCCCAAGCCGTTCCAACTACCCGGACCTCCCGGCATCGCCAAAGCCACGGACAGACCGATGAGCATATAGCCGGCATGGGCGATGGACGAATAGGCCAGCAGCCGCCGGAGGTTGTTCTGCCAGAGGGCCATCATGTTGCCGAGGGTCATCGTCAGCACCGACAACACCACCGCCACCCGCGGCTCCACGCCCGGTATGGTTTGCACCAGGATCCGTATCAGCACCACCAGTCCGGCCGCCTTGGGCAGCACGGAGAGCAGCGCGGCGTTGGTGTGCGTAGTCCCCTGATATACGTCGGGGGCGTAGAAGTGGAACGGCACCGCGGCGATCTTGAAGCCCAGGCCCGCAAAGATCAGGATCATCGCCAGCATGGCCAGCGGACCGAACATCTTGGAAAGGACCGGGTCGGACAACCTCTCGCTCAACCTCTCGCCGATCCCGGCCAGGTCGGTGGTGCCGGCCGTCCCGTAGAGGAACGTGAATCCGTACAGCAGCATCGCCGAGGCCAGGATGCTCAAGAAAAAGTACTTCGTCGTCGATTCCAGCGACGGGGTCTCCTGCGACGGGGTCTCCTGCGACGGGGTCTCCTGCGACGGGGTCTCCTGCGACTGGGCCCCGCGGCGGCCAAGGTAGAGCAGGATGTACGTGGGGATTGAAATCAACTCCAGCCCCAGAAACAACAGCACCAACTCACCCGCACTCGAAACCAACATCACGCCGGCGATCGCCAGCAACAGGGAGCCGACGTACTCGGGCGTGCCGCCTTCGGCCAGCGGACGGGAGGCCAACAGGACGAACAACGCCCCGACGGCCAGGGCCAGCCAGCGGGCGTAGTGGGCCAGCGCGTCGGTGATCACCGGTCCGCCGGCCGAGGTCTCGTCGCCGAGGGTCGCCAAGGCGATCGCCGCCAGTACGATCCCGCCGCCGGCCAGCCAACTCCAAATCTTGCGCGCGTCGAAAAACGCCCCGGCGACGTAGATCAACGTCGCCACGCTCACCAGCACGATCTCGGGAGTCAGCAGGAGTACGGTTTCAATGGACACGTGTTAGTTTCCGGTGGACGTTAAGTCGTTTTCAACTTGCAGTTTGCAATTTTCATTTTTCAATATAGGTGCGTTGCGAAGCCGCAAGCGGCTGGATTTGTGGCTCGTCCGGCGTCCGGGCCTTCTCCATCGCCTGGGTTGCTTTGATCGTCAGCATGTTCAGTGTGGGTTCCATGCGGTCGAGGAAAAACCGCGGTTGCACGCCGATCCAGACGACGAATACGGCCAGTGGGGCCAGGGCCATCACCTCGCGGAAGCAGAGATCGCGGACCGGCGGGTGGGCCGGGTCGCGTTTGGGCTCGCGGACCGGGCCGAAGAACACGCGCTGGATCAGGTAGAGCATGTACCACGCCCCCAACACCACGCCCGAGACGGCCAGCACGGCAATCACCTGATACTGCACGCAGGCCAGTGGTCCGACCCAGGCCCGCTGAAACATGCCCACCAGCAGCAACACTTCCCCGGCAAACCCGTTGAGGCCCGGCAGGCCGATGCTCGAGAGCGCCATTACCAGCATGAAGAAAGCCAGCACGGGCACTTGCTTGGCCAGACCGCCCAAGTCGGCGATCTTGCGGGTATGGTATCGTTCGTAGAGCATGCCGACCAGGGCGAACAGCCCGCCCGTCGACAGCCCGTGGTTGATCATCTGCAGTACGCCGCCTTGGATCCCCAGCGGGTTGATGGCAAAGATGCCCAGCATGCAGAAGCCCAGGTGGCTGACGCTGGAGTAAGCGATCAGGCGCTTGATGTCGCTTTGGGCCAAGGCGACCAGGGCCCCGTAGATGATGCCGGCCACCGCCAGCCAGAGCATATACGGCATGCAGACAACGGCCGCGTCGGGCAGCATCGGCAGACTGAACCGGGCGAACCCGTAGGTGCCGATCTTCAGCAGCACGCCCGCCAGGATCACGCTGCCGGCGGTGGGGGCCTGGACGTGGGCCAGCGGCAGCCAGGTGTGCAGCGGGAACAGCGGCACTTTGATCGCGAATCCGGCAAACAAGGCCCAGAAGATCCACATCTGCACCGCCAGATCCATCGGCCGTCCCGTCTCAAAAGACAGACGGGCCGTTAGCTCCGGGATCGAGAAGGTCATGTTCCAGTCGACCGGATTGCCGATCGGATGGTGGAAATCCCACAGCACGATCGACAACAACCCCAGGAACGTCAGCACGCTGCCGGCCAAGGTGAACAGGAAAAACTTGATCGCCGCCCAGCGACGCTCTTCGCTGCCCCAGACGCCGATCAGGAAGAACAACGGGATCAGCGTAAACTCGAAGAAGACGTAGAACAAAATGATGTCTTGGGCCACGAAGACCCCCAACATGCCGGTCTGCAGCAGCAGCAGCAGGCGGTAGTACATCGTCGCCTGCTGTTGGATCGCCTCCCAACTGACCAGCACCGAGGTGACCATCAGCAGGGCGGCCAGACCGAACAGCCAAAGGCTCAGGCCGTCCAGGGCGACGTCGAAGCGGATGTTGACGGCCGACTCGCTCTGGCCGAACCAGGAGAAGTTGGTCCGGGCGAACGCGTCGGCGTCTGGGCCAACCGGATCATAGTGAAAGACGAGATACCCGGCCATGACAAGCACCGCCACGGTGATGCCCAGGGCGCACCGCCGAACCACTTCACGGCTTCCCGTGAGCAGCAGCGCCCCGGCCAGGGGCAGAAACACCGTTGCCAGCAGCAGAGTTTCCATTATCAGTCCATGCAACTTCTTGTGGGAGGCGTCTCCGACGGCGACTGAATTACCAAGTCACAGCCGTCACCGGATTTAGTCGCCGTTGGAAACGCCTCCCACAATCGCCGTTGGAAACGCCTCCCACAATTGCCGTTGGAAACGCCTCCCACAGTTAGTTTCCTTACATCAAAAGTGCCCCGATCAACACCAACAGCCCGAGCACCATGGCCAGGGCGTAGAACTGGATCATGCCGTTTTGCATCGGCCGCAGGGCGGCCCCGATCAACTTCGGCAGGCGGCCACAAGTGTCGACCAGCCCGTCGATGATGAAGCGATCGAACTGGTAGCTCAGCCAGGCGATCGCCCGCAGCGGCCAGACGATCAGCAGGCAATAGACTTCGTCGAAGAAGAACTTGCCGTGCGATAGCCGATACAGGCCCAAGGCGTCCATCACCTTTGTCAGGCCCCCAACCAACGTGCGTTTGCCGAGGTAGAGTATCGCGGCCAAGATGATGCCGGCCAAAACGATCGCCGTGCTGGTGACGGCGATGTCCCAATGGAACGTCGGCTCATAGTCTTCCAGGCCTGCGAAGGCCAACGAGGGGGTCTGCTTCAACAGGTCGGCGAAGCCATGCGTCCACTCGAAATATCCCCCCACGGCCAGCGAGCAAACGGCCAGGATCATCAACGGCACGGTCATCGAGGAGGGCGACTCGTGGGCATGGTGGCCGGCTTCGGGCGGGATCTGCTCTTCGCCGTGGAACGCGAGAAAATACGCCCGGAACGTGTAAAACGCGGTCAAAAAGGCAGTGAACATGGCGGCCAGGTACAGCCCGTGGTAAAGCACATGGGCTGGTTCGCCTTCGGCGGCCCGCTGGTGGACGGCCGCCAGGATGAGGTCCTTGCTGAAAAAGCCGGAAAGCAGCGGGAAGCCGGCCAGCGTCAGGCAGCCGATCAGGAAGGTCCAATGCGTGACGGGCATCAGCCGCTTCAGCCCGCCGAAGCGGCGGACGTCGATCACCCCGCCCATGGCGTGCATCACGCTGCCGGCGCCGAGGAACAACAGGCCCTTGAAAAAGGCGTGCGTGAACAGGTGGAACATCCCGGCCACCACGCCCAGCGCCGAGCCGGTCGCCGCTCCCAAAGCCAGGAACATGTAGCCGAGCTGGCTGATCGTCGAGTAGGCCAGGATGCGTTTCAGGTCGGTCTGCGTCAGGGCGATCAAGGCGGCCAGCAAGGCCGTAAACCCGCCCACCGCGGCCACCACCGGCAAGGCATATTCCGAGGCCACAAACAGCGGCATGCAGCGGGCCACCATGTAGACGCCGGCGGTCACCATGGTGGCCGCGTGGATCAGCGCGCTGACCGGCGAGGGGCCTTCCATGGCGTCGGGCAGCCAGACGTGCAACGGGAACTGGGCGCTCTTGCCGCAGGCCCCCAACATCAACAACAGGCAAATCGCCGTGGCCACCCCGCCGGTGACGTAGAACGTCTCGTGATGGGCCAGGGCGTATTGGCCCAGGACGCCGTGGACCCCTTCCGTATCGTGGAAGTTGAGCGTGCCGTAGGTGGTCCAGATCAGAAACAGCCCCAAGGCGAAGCCGAAGTCGCCCACGCGGTTGACCAGGAACGCCTTCTTGCCGGCCGCGGCCGCCTCGGGCTTCTGAAACCAGAAGCCGATCAACAGGTAGCTGCACAGCCCGACCGCCTCCCAGAAGACGTACAATAATAGAAAATTGCTCACCGAGACCAGCATGGTCATCGAAAAGACGAACAGCGGGATGTAGGTGAAGAACCGCCAGTAGCCCGGGTCGTCGTGCATGTAGCCGATCGAGTAGACCGCCACCAGCAGCGAGACGAAGGTGACCATCGCCAGCATGATCGCCGTCAGCGGGTCGGACCGCAAGGTGACGTCGATCTGGAAGTTCCGCCAGGACGGTGAGGACTCGCCGCCGTCGGTCGCGTTGGGGGGCGTGTAGTCGTAGGCCTGCTGGACGCTGGCCCAGGTCCACCAGTTCACGGTTCGCTCGTAGCCGACTTGTGTTTGCTCATCGTGGGCGTTTCCATTAACCTCCCACACCAGCCACATGCTCGATACACAGGATATCACAATCGCCAGCACGGTCGGCCAGTGACTCCACCGCCGCAGCACCCGTTTGCCCAGCGCAGCGGTAATCACCGCCGCCAGCAGCGGCATGGCGGGAATCAAGATCAGCAGCCTTATTTCCGTTTCAGACATGGGGGCGATAATCGGTTTCCTCGGGCGGGGTTTCCGGTGCGATCCCGGCTCGGGCCAGGCCGGGCCAGGCCTCGGGCTTCTCAGACGGCTCCTCGGGCAGCGGCGGCTCTTCAAACGGCGGTTGATTGTCTTCCCGCAAGGCGTGCCAGACGGCCACGTCCAGCCGGCCGCTGCGGCGGAACAGCGCCAGCACCAACGCCAATACGATGGCCGCTTCGCAGGCGGCCACCGCGATGATGAAGATCACCAGCATCTGACCGCCGAAATCGTTGTGGAACCGGCTGAAGGCCACCAGGCTCAGCGACACGCCTTGCAGCATCATCTCGGCGCAGAGGAACATCACGATCATGTTCCGCCGGCTGAGGAAGCCGATCATGCCGATGCCGAACAACATCGCACCGACGATCAGGTAGTTGTGCAGGAATGCTACTTCCGAGCCCATGGGTGGTCTTTTGTGGTTCTCTTGTTTTTTGCGAATCCGCCAGCGGCTAGGGTCGTCGGCCGGTCTTGGTCTTGGTCTTGGTATTGGTTTTGGCTTCGGCTGCGATCACGGCCGCTCCGACCAGCGCAGCCAACAACAGGATTCCGGCCACCTCGACGGCGATCAGGTGCCGCCCGAACAGTTCCTCCCCGATGTGGGCGACGTGATCGACCGCCAGCACGCGCTCTTCAAGGGACGGCGCCAACGGTTCGGCCGCCGTGGCGATCGACCCGCCGTGGGGTCCCTCGACGCGGAGCACGCCGGAGACGGTTATCGAGAGGATGCCCACCATGACCATGCCGGTGGCCGCCGAAACCAGGGCCTCCCAACTGACGCGGTCATAGGCCGCCTGGCCCTTGGGTTGGGCCAGCATCAACACGAACAGGAAGGTGACCAGGATGGCCCCCGCGTAGACGACCACCGTGGCCACGGCCAGGAACTGGGCGCCGCCAAGCAGAAACAGCCCGGCGGTGCCCAACAGCGACATACCGAACCAGATCGCGCAGTAGATCGCATTGCGCAGCGTGACCGTGGCCACGGCGGACACCAGCGTCACGCCGGCGAGGATGTAAAACAGACTGCTATCCACCCAGCCGCGCAACGACGGCAACTGCGACGCCCAGAGCCCCAGCGCCACGGCCGCCAACACCGTGCCGATCCACCGCCCCCGGGCGGTGCCGCGCGGCAACATCAACCACAGGCCCACGGCGCCCAACAGCGTGGCCAAGGCGAAGGTCCGTTGCGGATCGTTCACGGCGTCTCCCCCGGCGGCTTTTGCGATCTCATCGGCTCGGCGTCTTTGGTCTGGTCGTAGACGCTCAATAGTTTTTCCTTGTCGAAGATCATTTCCTCGCGGCTCTTGCCCGAAAGGTCGTAAAGGCTGGTCAGCTCGATGGCGTCGACCGGGCAGGCCTCTTCACACATCCCGCAGAAAATACACCTAAGCTCGTCGATTGTGAAGGCCTCGGGGTATTTTTCCCGGTCGCCCCAGGGGCTTTCGGCGGCGATGATGTCGATGCAATAGGCCGGACAGGCCGTGGCGCAGAGGAAACAGGCCACGCACTGCACCCGGCCCTGCTCGTCCCGGTTCAGCCGGTGTACGCCGCGGTAGATCAGCGGATCGGGGATCTCGACGCGCTCTTCGGGCGAGTAGACCGTCAGCTTGGGCCCGAACAGGTGCTTGATCGTGGTGGTCATCCCCTGCACAAACAACGGCACGTACGTCTTGCCCGAGAAACCCAGCTTGGGCTCCTCGATCCACCGGATGCGTTTGTCGTCGGGTTTCATCGCGCCGCCGTCTCCTCGGTTGGATAGCTCGGGATGCTCGCCTCGCGGCGGGGACGGTTGTCGCAGTGGGCCGGGATCGCCAGCGTAACGATCAGCCACGAGACCGCCAACACGGTCCAGCCCACCACGGCCATGCTCAGCGTGTTGAGCGACTCCGGGACGCCTGCCCGGGCGGCCAACTGCTCGCCGTACTCGGTCCACACGGCCATCACCACCAGGTTGACCAGCCCCAGCGGCAGCATCACCTTCCAGGCCAAGGCCATCACCTGGTCGAAGCGGAACCGGGGCCAACTCCATCGGGCGATCATGAAGAACAGGATTACGGCCATCACCTTGGCCAACAACACCAGGATCCGAAAGATCGCCACCGGCCAGGTGACCAGATCGCCTGCCGGAGAGTTCACGCCGTCGGTCAAGCCCCAGAGGTGCCAGCCGCCGAAGAACAGGATCACCATCAAAAACGCGGCCAAGATCATGTGCAGGAACTCGGCCACCATGAACATCATCAGCTTGATCCCGGAATACTCGGTGTGGTAGCCGGCGACCAACTCCTGCTCGGCCTCGACTAAGTCGAACGGCAGGCGTCCCGATTCGGCGAAGGCGGCCACGAAGAACACCAGGAATCCCAACGGCTGCAACCACACGTTCCACGCGCCGCTTTGGGCCTGGTGGCTGATGATCGTGTCCAGCCGCAGCGACCCGGAGACCAGCACCACGCCGAGGATACCCAGTCCCAGCGGCAGCTCGTAGGAGATCAACTGGGCCCCGGCCCGCAGCCCGCCGAAGAAGCTGTACTTGTTGTTGCTCGACCAGCCGCCCAACACCGCGCCGTAGACGGCGATCCCGCCCACGGCGAAGAGGTAGACCACTCCCACGTCGAGGCCCGGGGCCGCCACCAGACGGATCGGCGCATCGATTCCCCCGATCCAGCTTTCGGGCAGAAACGCCAGGGCATCTTGCGGAAGCACGCTGCCGAAGGGGACCACGGCGAAGATCGACAGCGCCGCCACGAGAATCACCACCGGGGCCAGGAAATACAGGAACTTATCGACGTGGCCGGGCGTGAACTCCTCCTTGAAGATGAACTTCACCCCGTCGGCGATCGGCTGCCCCAGCCCGAAGATGCGGATCTTCGTCAGCGGGATCCCCACCCGGCAAGGCCCCCGACGGTCCTGGATCCACGCCGCAATCCACCGCTCCAGCAGCACCAGGTACGAGGTGCCGCCCATCAGGCAGCCGATCAGCAGGCCGATTTTTATCAGGGCTTCGATGGTGTCAGGGATCAGCACCGTCATCCATTCACCTCCGTCGAACGCTCCGCCTGGGCCAACAAATTCACTTTCAAATCGATTCCAATCTCCGGCACTTCGCCTAGTGCGGCGGAGAAGTAAAGTATCTCTCGGGCCACTTCATCGAGCACCGCCCGGGCGTCGTAAAGGCCCTCCATGCCCAACAGCTCCCAAAGCAGGTTCCCTTCGGTGCGGACGCCGGCGGGCGGGCGAATCGCCCAAGGAAACGTCTGCAACTGGTCGGCCCGATTGACGTAGGACCCGTCGCGTTCGGCAAAGGCCGGCCCGGGCAACACGTACGTGGCCCGATCCGACAACGGCGAAGGGAACAGGTCCTGGACCACCAACACGTCGAGCGACTCGAACCGCCGAGCGACCGCCTCGTCGATCCAGTCGGTCTTGTATCCGCCGGCGACCCAAACGCCGCGAATTTCGCCTTGCTCCAACTCGGCCGAGAATTCGTCGAACGTGGCCACCCGCCCGGCGAAATGGGCGATGATCTGCTCCACCCCGCGGCGGTTGGGGCACTTTTCGGCCGAGATCGTAAAGCCGTTGGGGAAACATTCGTCCTCGCCGACGCTGGGCACCGGACCCAACACCAAGGCAGCCGCCGAGTCGAGCTGCCGGATGAACTTGCACAGCAGATATGCCTCTTCCACGGTCAAGTGCGGCGAGAGCACCGCGGCCAATCGGCCCGCCTCGCGAAGCTTCTCTTCCAACGCCTGCGGCAGACCGGTCCAATCCAGATCGCCGACTTGCTCTCCGTCGCGACGTTGCGGCCGATTCAAGCGGCGGGGATCGTGGACGTGCGGATAACCATAGCGGCCCTCGTTACAGATCCACCATTGGTTCACCGCCGGGTTTTCCCGCGGTTTGATCCGGTAGATTCGGTCCTGATTCTCTTCCACCCAGATCGAGCAGCCCGTGGCGCATCCGGCACACACATTGCGGTGACGCCGCATGAACCAGACCCGCTGCTGATATAAGAAGTCCTTGTCGCCCAAGGCCCCCACCGGACACAGATCGACCACGTTGCCCGAGAGGTTGTTTGCCAGCGGGAAGCCGGGCAACACGTCGATTTCCTCGTGGGCCCCGCGATTCAGGAGCATCAGCTCGGCGGTGCCGCTGATCTCGCGGGTAAACCGCACACAGCGGCTGCACAGGATACAGCGGTCGACGAACAGGGTCACGTCGCCCACGTCGCGCCGGCGGCTGCTAAACGGAAGGACGTCCGCCCGGCGCTGGTCCTGCCCGTATTGAAAGTGGTAATCCTGCAAGTCACATTCGCCCGCCTTGTCGCAGATTGGGCAGTCGACCGGATGCCGCAGAAGCAGGTTTTCCTGGACCATGGCCCGGGCCCGTTGTACTTTCTCGCTGTTGGTGACCAACACCGTGCCGTCGCTGACCGACGTATTGCAGGCCGGCACGAGTTTCGGCAGCATGGTGACCTTGCCGGTCTCGGCGTCACGGGAGCCGGCCTCGACCAGGCACATCCGGCAACTGCCCACCACCGACAGGCCCGGATGCCAGCAGTAATACGGGATTTCGATCCCCGCCAGCCGGGCCGCCTCGATCCCGTTGATGCGCCGGCCGGCGGGGATTTCGATTTCGCGCTGGTCGATGATTGCAGTGGCCATGGGGGGGCAGGGATCAGGGGTCAGGGGTCAGAAAGTGGTTTTCAATCGATATTGTTCATTGTGTCGCATTGCCATCCAACGCCCACGGACTGCGTTCCGTGGGGGGCTCCGCCAACCATTTACTTACGTTTCACTCTATTGCCGCGTTAACAGGTACTCGAAAATCCACTGGTTCGGATCCCATCGTCCCGCCTTGACTTCGATCGCCTTGGGATAATCGTATGGTGCGTAAACCACGCGAAATGGTGGCCTCACGGGATCGGGTCTGGCTCGGACAAGCTGGGCCGGATCGGCGTCGAAGTCGACCGCCATACAGCCGCGGGCCTGCTGATATGAGCAGTAATGGCCTCCGTCCTCTTTCAATGCCGCAGGGTAATACCTGCGCAAGTCTTCCCAATTCCTCGGCCACTTGGGGAAACTGTCTTTGCCGGGGTTGGCCTTCATGTACTCGATGATCATCGCCGCCACCTGCATGCCTGCCTGGCGCCTCAGCCGCCAGAAGACCCGGATGTTCGGATCCAATTGCGGATAGGCCATGGGCCGGTCGTGTCGTTGACGCAGGACGGCGAACGGCGGTTGGCCCGCCACGGGCTTGACCGCCGCCAGCTCGGCCGAATCGGCGTCGAAATCCACCACCCAGCAGTCGCGAACTTCCTCGAAGGTGCAATAGTCGCCTCCACGAACGATGCCGTCGATCCGATAGTGGTCGCGCAAATCGTCCCAACTTCTCGGCCATGCGCCGTCGCGGGCGTCCAGGCAGGCGTTGATCATGGCCGCCAATTGAATTCCCGCGCGGGAGTCCCTCAGCGGTCCGAACAGGTACTTTTCGGAGAGAAACTTCCCCAGCCCGATCACCAGGGCGCAGGCCGCCACCGACAACAGCAGGGTGCGCAGGCTGAACTGGAACCGGCGTCGCTTCGGGTTTTTCATCGACGAATTCACTCATCGGGAACCGATTCTCTCATCCAACAACGGCCGGTTTGTGCAGCAACGGCCAATCTCGATGCTGCGGGTCTTCCAGGCCTTCCACCGGTTCGGTAACCGTGTATCCGGCGGGATTCGTTCTCTTAATGTAATCTTCGAACTCGTCGCGGAACTTGCCCAGCGCGTTCTTGATCGGCCAGGCGGCGCCGTCGGCCAGGCCGCAGATCGTGGTGCCGGGAATGATCCCGATCGACTGGCTGATTTCCAACAGCAGTTCGAGGTCCTTCAGACGTCCCCGGCCCGCCTTGATCCGCTCGAGCATCTGCACCGACCAATGCGTTCCTTCCCGGCAAGGCGTACACTGGCCGCAGCTTTCGTGGGCAAAGAAACGGCAACTGTTGTGGAGGAAGTCGATCATCGAGTACGTCTCGTCGAGCACCACGACACACGCCGTACCCAGTCCCAGGCAGCCGACCTTGCCGGGTCCGTTGAAATCGAGCCGGGTGTCGAACTCGGCCTCGGTCAGCAGCCCCGTGCTGAGGCCGCCCGGTACGGCCGCCTTGGCCCCGCGGTTCTTCCACACGCCGCCGCCAAACCCCTCGATCAGTTCCCGGCAGGTGATCCCCAGGGGAGCCTCGTAGTAACCCGGCCGGTTCACGTGGCCGCTGAGCCCGTACAACTTGGGACCGAAACTGCCCGGGTCACGCGGATTGTCGGGCTCCGGCGGCGTGCCCATCGACCGGAACCAATCGATGCCCCGTTCGGCAATCTGCTTGACACAGGCGACCGTCTCGACGTTATTGACCACGGTCGGCTTGCGGAACAGCCCTTCGACGGCCGGGAAGGGGGGCTTGATCCGCGGCCAGGCCCGTTTGCCCTCGATGCTCTCGATCAGCCCGGTCTCCTCGCCGCAGATGTACGCCGCGGCGCCGCGATGGATATAGATCTCCAGCGAGAAATCGTGGCCGAGGATGTTCTTGCCCAAATAGCCGGCCTGGTAGCACTCGTCAATGGCCGCCTGCATCCGCTTCAGGCTCAGCGGGTATTCGTATCGCAAGTAGACGTAGGCCGTGGCCGCCCGAGTGGCGTAGCAGCCGATGATCGTGCCTTCGAGAACCTGGTGGGGATCCAGCTCCATCTGGACCCGATTGACGATCGTGCCCGGCTCGCTCTCGTCGGCGTTGACACAGAAATAGATCGGCCCGGGATGGTCCTTGGGCAAGAACGACCATTTCATTCCCGTGGGGAATCCGGCTCCGCCCCGGCCCCGCAGGCCGCTGGCGCTGACCATCTCGACCACCTCCCGGGGACTTTTCTCGTTGAGCACCCGCCGCAGCGCACGGTATCCACCGCCGGCCTCGTAAACGGCCAGTTTGTGGCTGTCTTGCTTGTGGACGTTGGCCAGTAGGACCGGTTCGTAATCTGCCATGGTCGAGGTACGCGAGCGGCTTAGGTCAGTGACGCCAGAAGCTCGTCGATCTTCTCCTTGGTCATGTTCTTGTGCAACGTCTCGTTGACCAGGACGGCCGGGGCGAAGTCGCAGGCGCCGAGACATTCGGCCAGTTCGAGCGTAATCCGGCCGTCGTCGGTCGTCTGGCCGGGCCGGATGCCCAGCTTTTCGCTCAGATAGGCCAACAACTTCTCGCCGTCGCGGCAGGCGCAACTCAGCGACCGGCAGACCCACACCCGGGCGCGTCCCAGCGGTTTGTCCTCTTTGAAAAATCCGTAAAACGACAACGTATCCTGTACCTGGGCCGGGTGCAGTTGCAACAGTTCGGCGATCTCGACGACCGCCTGCACGGGCACGTGGCCCAACCGCTCTTGGACCAGGTGCAGCGCCGGCAGGGTGACCGCCTGACGGGTCGGATAGCGCGGAAAATACGCCCGCACGGCGTCGCGGATCTCGTCGGTTAGTAGGCGTTCGGTGGTCGGCATCGATTCCAATTCGTCTTATCCGGCGGTAGCGAGATTTTCCAGTTTCGTCAGCCAATCGTTGAAATGGGGACACTTCGCGCGGATCTTTTCCAGCCCGATCTCGGCGGCGATGATCGGGCCGGCAGTCGGTTTCTCTCGCACGTACTCGGGGATCTCCTTCCCGATGCGTTTCGAGGGAGCCGAATCCTGTCCGTCGTCAATGTCCTCCGGCGTGTCATACCGTGTACAAAGCTCTTTCAATCGCTCGATCTCCCGCGCGTGTTCGGTGTACCGGCAGGCGAACGCACTCGGGTCGGAAAGCAACAACGCCTCGAATTCATGTAGCTGGATATAGGGGATAAACCGCCGATCGTCAATATCCTTCCGCATCGCCTCTTCCAGCGCGACCACTCGATCCAACGCGACCGCCTTCTTGCTGGCCTCCGCATAGCCGGGGAAGTCGGCCGGCAACGCGTAGAGATCAAACATGGTAGTGAAGTAAACGTCGGCGCTTGTGTCCTCCTTGAGCCATCGGCAAATGTCGTTCTTCAGGGGCTCATACCGGACGACGCCTCCCCGATGCACGTTTCTTTTCTTCTTGCCTACGGACGCACAGCGGTTTCCTCCCAGGAATACGTGGAAGGAACACAAGTGCGGCCTCAGTACTTGCGCGGCAAATTGTTGTTCGGTCAGCCCTTCGGCGGTGAGGTTCACCCGCGCCATCAAACGGGACCTCCGCCGAGGACGTTCTTCTCCCAGAGTTCACTTAGCGAATAATCCTCCAACCATTCGGTCAGCTCTTCTTCATTCAATCGCTTGAAAACGGACGCACGATCATCGCGGTCGACCACAATCACGTCTTCTGCCTCGAACTGATCGAGCAGGCCAGTCGATTGGGTGGCGACGACGATCTGGCAATGGCACGCTGCCGCCTTGATCAAACAGGCCAGAATTACCATCGCGTGCGGATGCAGGCCCAGTTCCGGCTCGTCGATCACAATCACGCTGGGCAAGTCGTCCCTTGGCTGCAAGAGCAAGGTAATCAGGGCCATGGCCCTCAAGCTGCCGTCGGAAAGCTGGTGGGGCCCGAACACCAGATCCGAATTCTTCTCTCGCCAGTTCAATAACAGGCTGTTTTTGTCCAATTCCAGAGGATCTATGGCGAAGTCATCGAACCACGGCGCGATTTGACGAATCGTCTGGACAATGCGGCGATAGACGGTCTCTTGTGTCTGGCGCAGCTTGTGGAGAATGGCGGCCAGATTACCGCCGTCGTGGTGGAGCTGTCTGTTGTCGTGGATGTACACGGACCGTCGCATCGGCGATGTGGTTGATGTGTCGTGGAACTGGAACGCGTGGCATCCATCCAGCACCAAAACAACACTTTCCGCCCCTTCGCTTCCCGAATCAAGGGCCTCGCTTAACCCCGTCTCGCGCTGTCCTTCACCGGCTAATCTGAGGCGATGGTCGCCATTTGGCTCGGCGTACTCGATGCGTTCTTCGGCAAATGCCAGAGTCTCTGGAGCCGCAAATCGAAGTCGCATGAAGTACGTGGACACGGCATAGGGGTGGCCGATTTCGAACGTCAGAGTCGTTTCGATGGATTGTGTTGTTCCGGCGCCGTAGAACAACAGACCGTCAGCTCCCCCCGACGTTCCGATATGGAGTTGGAGTTTCCCTCTCACCATCTCGTTCAGCAGCTTGAAGAACGACACGAAGTTCGACTTCCCTCCCCCATTCGGCCCGATCAACACGTTCAACGGCCGCAACTCGAGCGACATCTTCTCGATCGACTTGTAGCCGGAAAGCGTGATGTTCGTTAGCTTGGTCATGGGCGGGCGGTTTGTTCGTGCGAAGCCGCAAGCGGCTCTTAGCGGTCCAACTCCGCGGCGATGGTGTTCAGGCTTCCCAACACGGCCACCACGTCGCTGAGCATGTGGCCGCGGATCAAGTGCGGGAAGAGAGCGAAATTGATAAACGACGGCGGACGGCAGCGGGCCCGATAGGCCGTGTCCGTTCCGTCGCCGACAAGGTAAAAGCCGAGTTCGCCGTTGGGCGCCTCGATCGCGGCGTAGCTTTCCTCCATGGGCACCTCGAATCCGCGATTGGTCATCACCACTTCGAAGTGCGAAATCAGCCCTTCGATCGTCGAGAACACCACGCCCTTCTCCGGCAGGATGGTCCGCTCGTCGTCGCCCACGTTCACCGGACCGGCCGGCAGGTTCTCCACCGCCTGCTCGACGATCTTCAGGCTTTCGCGGATTTCGGCCATGCGGACCAGATAGCGGGCGAAACAGTCGCCTTCCCGGGCACAGCAGACGTCGAAGTCGAAGTCGGCGTACGCCAGGTACGGCTCGTCGCGACGCAGGTCCCGCGGCACCCCGCTGGCCCGGCCGATCGGCCCGGTCACGCCGCGATTGATCGCTTCTTCGGTGGTCAACACGCCGATGCCCTTGGTGCGGTCGATGAAGATCCGGTTGCGGTTCAGCAGCGCCTCGGCGTCGTCGAGCTTCTTGGGCATCTCGGCGACGAACTTGCGGATCATCCCGATCGCCTTGGGCGAGATGTCGTACATCAGACCGCCCACCCGGGTGTAGCTGTTGGTGAACCGCGCGCCGCAGAGGGCCTCGAAGATGTCGAGCGTTGCCTCGCGGGGATTGAAGGCGTACATGAAGAACGTAAACGCCCCGGTGTCCAGCCCCACCGCCGCGTTGCACGTCAGGTGATCGCTGATGCGGGCCAGCTCGCTGACGATCACGCGAATATATTGACACCGCGGCGGGATCTCGATCCCCATCAACTTCTCCACCGCATGGTGCCAGGCCACGTTGTTGGCCATCGGCGAGACGTAGTTCATCCGGTCGGTGACCGTCACGTACTGGTTGTAGTTGAGATGCTCGCCGAGCTTCTCGAAGCCCGAGTGCAGATAGCCGATGTCGGGCATGGCGTCGACCACCCGCTCGCCGTCCAGCTTCAACACCAGCCGCAGCGTGGTGTGCGTGGCCGGATGCTGCGGGCCCAAGTTCATCGTCCACAGATAAGACTGCGGCTCGTCGTGGGCCAAATCGCCGGGATGGAGGGTGGGGACCAGGGGCATTTTAGGATCTGATGTTGTGCTTTCTTGCCATGTTGCGCGTGTTTATTGTAGTCATCTCGCTCCGCGAGATGAGCTTCGTCTCGCGGAGCGAGACGGCTACTTTGATGGCGGCTTCAAGCCACATTAGCCTTCCGCTCGTTGAATCACCGGTAAGTTGTGCCGCTCGCCGCGGCCCTGCAAGGGATAGTCTTTGCGCAGCGGATGGGCCTCGAACCCGTCGGGCAGCAGGATCCGCCGCAAGTCGGGATGGCCCGTGAATCGGATGCCAAACAGGTCCCACACCTCGCGCTCCAGCCAGTTGGCTCCCTCCCACAAATCGACCACCGACGGGACGGTCGGCTGGGGATCGCCCAGGAAAGTTCGCACCGTGATCCGCTCGTTCGTCTGGACGTTGGCCAACAGGTAGACCATCCCGAAACGGTCCTTCGCGTTGCGGTAGTGCAGGTAATCGACGCAGGTGACGTCCACCAGCAGATCGAACCCCAGCCGCCGCTTGAGCGTCGCCAGCACGTCGTGAATCGAACCGAGCGGGACGACGACCCGGGTTTGGCCGCGAAACTCGCTGATCTCGAGCCCCTGGTAGGCGGCGTTCAGGGCGTCGATGGTTTTTGGTTCGGTCATCGTTTTGCGGGTGGCTGCGAAGCCGCCAGCGGCTTTTACTGTTGAAGGGCCCGTTTCGGCTGTTGCCGCGACGGGGCGTCGAACTCGCGGCCGAAGATGGTGTCTTCGGCTTGAATTTTTTCCTGTAGGTCGATGATCGATTGGATCAGTTGCTCCGGCCGGGGCGGACAGCCGGGCACATAGATGTCGACCGGAAGGAAACGGTCGATCCCCTGCACCACACAGTACGTATCGAACACCCCGCCGGTCGACGCGCAGGCCCCCATCGAGATGCACCATTTCGGCTCGTGCATCTGCTGCCAGATCCGCTGCAGCACGGGCATCATCTTCATTACCACCCGGCCGGCCACGATCATCAGATCGCATTGCCGCGGGCTGAAACGGAAGACCTCGGACCCGAACCGGGCGATGTCGTTGCGGCTGGCGCCGGTGGCCATCAACTCGATCCCGCAGCAGGCCGTGGCGTAGGGCATCGGCCAGAGACTGTTCTTGCGACACCAGCTTACCAGCCGGTCGAGGCTGGTGATCTTGACGTTCTCGGGCAGTTCGACTATCGGTTTGCTTATCGCCACTGGAAGATCCCCTTACGCCAATCGTAGATGAATCCCAGCGTCAGCAAGGCAATGAAGATCATCACGCCGCCGAAGACCAGGTGGCGGTTTTCCACGTATCCTTGGGCCCGTCCCCGCTCGGTCTGTCCCTTGGCCACCGCGGCGTCGATTCCCCGCAGTGCGGCTTCCGACCCCGCGACGTCCGACAGGGCCGCTTGTGGACCGGAGGGCCTCTCGACCGTGGCCGGGCGGGCCGCCACCGCCCAGGGGTAGAGGAACAGCAACTCGACGTCGAACACCAGAAAGGCCACCGCCACCAGGTAGAATCGCACGTCGAACCGCCGCCGGGTGTCGTGGATCGGGTCCATGCCGCTTTCGTAGGGCATCCGTTTGACCCGACTCGGACGGCTGGGGCTGAACAGATTGCCCAACAACAACAGCATTGCCGCCAGGGCAACCACACAAACGGCGAACAGAAAGATCGGTAGAAAGTTGCCCACAACCGTGTCTTGCATCCGTGGCGGCCCCTTTTCCGTCGAGAAGTCAGTGCTCGCCCGGGATTATAAGTGGGCTTCGAAATGTCGTCAACCCGGCCGGCACGCTACCCTGGCAGCCCGTTGAAAGAGCGGACGGGGCGTTTTTTCGCTCACCAGCGCTCGGAAATCGAAGGCCGTTTGCGTGAAAAAGTGCCCCGTCCCCTTTTTCACGTCGAGGCATTGCCCAAGGCGCAAAAAAAGCCCTCTGTAGGCGGGGCAGGGACCTACAAAGGGCAAAGGTGGTGAGGGAAATCCCTCACACAACTTGATTATGATGTATAAGATACGTCGTCTCAACCCCACTTTCGGGCTAATTTGGAGATTTTCTTTTTTGCCTAATCTGCCGAGTCGTTCGCGTCTTACCGAGTCATAGTTAAATCACCCGTTGTCGCGGGCTAGCGCGTCACTATAATGTGGGAACCCGCCAGAGGCACACGCAAGACAAAAAGAGCGGGTGGGGGTGATTCTTCGCTGAAAAACAACGACAATGTGCATCCATTCGGTTTCTGCTGAAGAAAGTAGCTTTGCACAGGAACGTTTCGCGTGAAAGTCGACCTAATCGAAACTCTGTCCCGGTTGGTGGCCACGGCCAGCGTCAACCCGATGGGACGTGACGTTGCGGGACCGCCGTTCTACGAAGACCGGTTGACCGAGCACTTGGAGCAGACCTTGCGGCAAATGGGGTTGGCTACCGAAAGGCAGCCGGTAGCGCCGCGTCGGGAGAACCTGCTGGCCCGGCTCGACGGCGCGGCGGCGGCGGACGGCGGCGGACGAATCGTCTTGCTCGACGCCCATCAAGATACGGTGCCGGTCGAGGGCATGACCATCGAGCCGTTTGTGCCGCAGCTTCGCCAGGGTCGCCTCTATGGCCGGGGCGCCTGCGACACCAAGGGCGGCATGGCGGCCATCCTCACGGCCGTGGCCCGATTGGCCGAGGACCGTCCGGCCGGCATGCCGACGATCGTGATCAGTTGCACGGTGAACGAGGAATACGGCTTTACGGGGGCCGCCGCCTTGACGGAATTGTGGACGGGCCGGTCGTCCGACATCCTACCCCGCAAGCCCGACGTGGCGCTGGTCGCCGAGCCGACCGGTTTGGACGTGGTGGTCGCCCACAAGGGCGTTCTCCGCTGGCAGTGCCATACCCGGGGCCGCGCTTGCCACAGCGCCCGACCCGAGGCCGGCGAAAACGCCATTTACAAGATGGCTCCCGTGCTGGCGGCGATCCAGCGCTACGCCGGCGAAAGGCTGGGGGCCGGCCCGGCGGACCGGCTTTGCGGGCCGGCCACCTTGAGCGTGGGCACGATCCGTGGGGGTATCAGCGTCAACACGGTGCCCGACCGCTGCACGATCGAGATCGACCGCCGCCTGACGCCGGCAGAGGACCCGGAGGATGCCCGCCGTGAGTTGATCGACTACCTGGCTGCCGCGGAACCGGACTGCCCACTCGAGCACGGTCCGCCGGTGATGCAGGGACCGGCCCTTTCCGCCGAGTCCAACGGTCCTTTGGCCGAGAGGCTCGAGGCGGTGGTCCGCGACGTGGTGGGCGACAGCCGTCGGTCGGGCGTGCCTTACGGGACCAACGCCGCGTTCTATTCGGCCGCCGGAGTGCCCTCGGTGGTCTTCGGCCCCGGCCATCTCGAACAGGCCCACACCAAGGACGAATGGGTCCCGCTGGACCAACTTCAGCAGGCCGCCGAAGTTTTCTACCGATTCTGTCGGAGCGATCCGGGACCATCTCGCGGGTGCAAATCGCGCTTTGCAGATTGATCGTAGGCTGGGTCGAGCGGGGCCAATAGGAAGACTGGGAGTAGACAGAATGCCTTGTGCCGGAGAGAACGTCAGCAGCGCATTTCGTCGAGCGAGGCCCACCTTTCTCGGGATGAAGGGGAAGGTAGGCCTCGCTCGGATTGCCGAAGTTCAAACTGCAATAGCAAGTCCGATCGCCTGCCGCAGGCAGAGATTTCCAGTGACGCACCGCTCGACCCAGCCTACGATACTCGCTCCGCGAGACGAAGCTCCATCTCGTGGAGCGAGACGGCTACATTGAAGGGTTCTTCAGGGATTTTCTGCCCTTGCCGGCCGTGGGCGTGAACTCTACAATCATTTGACGGAAACTCCTTTGTCGCTTTGAGATACGAAGAGCTGATGGCCAGGAAGGTGATCCTCGACTGCGATCCGGGCATCGACGATGCCATGGCTCTGTGCATGGCGTTGTTTGATCCGCGGCTGGAGGTGATTGCCGTCACTGCGGTAGGGGGCAATTGTTCGCCGTCGCAGGCCACTCGAAACGTCCAGGCGATCATCGAACAGCTCGATCCGCCCCGCTGGCCCCGGCTGGGGGCGGCCTCGATGCCGGACGACGGGCTGCCGGTCGACGGGCGGCATCTGCACGGGGCCGACGGACTGGGGGGGGCCCATTTCGACGTCGCCGAGTTGCACCATCTCCATTTGTCCGAAAAGGTGATCTGCGACCATGTCCGGGCCGAATCCGAAGGGTCGGTGACGATCGTCGCCCTGGGGCCCCTGACCAATCTCGCCCCGGCCTTCCAACGCGATCCGGAACTGCCCTCGTGGATCGGCCAGATCGTGATGATGGGCGGGGCCATTTCCGGACCGGGCCACATCACGCCGGCGGCCGCGGTAAA
>SDBV01002521.1_pt1 | contig 27424 bp, 19 predicted proteins | sample 2277081 | NCBI WGS metagenome assembly SDBV01 (sample SAMN10402039, study PRJNA504765) | marine sediment metagenome | isolation source: marine sediment core GS10_PC15, 223 cmbsf | place: Arctic Ocean: Southern Knipovich Ridge | collected 2010 | reverse complement strand
GGAGGGTTACACGACCAATCTGCAGGACGGCAAGACCGACGACAAGGGGCATGCCGAGTTCGACCTCGACCTCAAGAAATACGCCGATGCGACCTATCAGCTCTATTTCCTGACCAAGGCGTATGAGGCCGAGGGCGGCCGCAGCGTGGCGGCGAATGCGCAGACGCTGGTTTCTAGTGACGACTGGCTGGTGGGCTACAAGTCGGTGGACGATCTGGACTACGTGAAGCGCGGCAGTCCGCGGACCGTGCGCCTCGTTGCCATCAATCCGCAGGCCAAGTCGATCGATCTGAAGGACCTGAAGGCGCAACTGGTGGAGCGGCGCTATGTCTCGGTGCTGACCAAGCAGGATTCGGGTGTCTACAAGTACGACTCGCGCCTGAAGGAAGTGCCGGTCAGCGAGAATCCGCTGACCATCCCGGCGGCCGGTCTGGACTACACGCTGCCGACCGACAAGCCGGGTAACTACGCGCTCATCATTCGGAGTGCCGATCGAACCGAAGTGAACCGGGTCGAGTATTCGGTGGCGGGAGACGCCAATGTGTCGCGCTCGCTGGACCGCAATGCGGAGTTGCAGATCAACCTGAGCAAGCACGATTACGCCCAGGGCGAGCCGGTGGAGATCGCGATTCGCGCGCCTTATGCGGGCAGCGGCCTGATCACGATCGAGCGCGACAAGGTCTACGCACATGCCTGGTTCCATGCCGACACCACCAGTTCCGTGCAGCACATCACCGTGCCGCCGGGCTTTGAGGGCAACGGCTATATCAACGTGCAGTACATCCGCGATCCGTCGTCGGACGAGATTTTCATGAGCCCGCTGAGCTACGGCGTCGTGCCGTTCTCGGTGAACATGGACGCGCGCCGCAATCCGTTGACGCTCGACGCACCGGCGCTCGTCAAGCCGGGGCAGACGGTCACGTTCAAACTGCATGCGGGGCACCCGACCAAGGCCGTGGTGTTCGCCGTGGACGAAGGCATCCTGCAGGTTGGCCGCTACAAGCTGGGCGATCCGCTGAAGTTCTTCTTCCGTAAGCGCATGCTCGAAGTGGGCACCTCGCAGATTCTCGATCTGATCCTGCCGGACTTCGAGAAGCTGATGGCCATGGCGGCGCCCGGCGGCGATGCGGATGACGCGATCGGCAGCCAGCTCAATCCGTTCAAGCGCAAACGCGACAAGCCGGTGGTGTACTGGTCCGGCATTGTCGACGTGGATGGCGAGAAGGACGTGAGCTATACCGTGCCCGACTACTTCAACGGCAAGCTGCGGGTGATGGCGGTTTCGGTGTCGCCGGATCTGGTGGGTACCGTCGAAGCGGCTACCACGGTGCGCGGCGACTTCGTGTTGTCGCCGAACGTGCCCACCACGCTTGCCCCCGGCGACGAGGCCGAGGTTAGCGTGGGCGTTGCCAACAACCTCACGGGTCTCGGCGACAAGCCCGTGCCGGTGACGGTGGCGCTGAAGACCGGTCCGCAGCTTCAGGTGCTCGGCAATGCATCGCAGAGTCTGAATCTCGCGCCGATGCACGAGGGCGTGGCGATCTTCCGCGTCAAGGCAACCGAAACGCTAGGCTCGGGCAATCTGAGCTTCAGTGCCCGCTATGGCGGCAAGTCGGCGACGCAGAGCCTCGACCTCTCCGTGCGACCCGCGTCGGCGTATCGCGCCCAGGTTGACATCGCCCGCGTCGGTGCGAACAGCAACACGGATCTGTCGGGCTTGCGCAAGATGTACGACGCGTACGCTTCTCGCGATGCGAGCATTTCGACGGTGCCGGTGGTGCTGTCGCAGGGCTTGACGTCCTGGCTTGTCAACGTGCAGAACTACTGCAGCGAGCAGATCGTCAGTTCGGCCATGCCACGCCTTGTGGCCTCGAAGTGGCCGTCGGTGCCGGCGCTCACGCATGTCCTGCAGCCCGCCAATGGCGATCCGCAGCAGACCAATGACCAGGCGTTGGCGCAAATGCTCGACGTGCTGCGCTCGCGGCAGAACAGCCAGGGTGGCTTTGGTCTGTGGTCCGCGACGCCGGATGCGGAGCCGTTCGTCTCGGCATACGCGATGCATTTCCTGCTGGAAGCGCGCGACCGGGGCGTAGCGGTGCCGAACGACATGCTCGACGCAGGCAACCAGTATCTGCACCAGCTCGCAAGCGACGACAGCATCGATACGCTCGATCTGCTGCGTCAGCGCGCCTATGCGGTGTATTTGCTGACGCGCCAGGGAAATGTGACGACCAACGATCTCGCCGCGGTGCAAAAGCGTTTGCAGGAGGCGTTCCCGAACGACTGGAAGAACGACCTCGCGGCGGCATGGCTGGCCGCTTCCTATGAACTGCTCAAGCAGGACAAGGAGGCCAACGCGCTGATCGCCGGGCCGCAGCGCGAACTTGAAGGCAAGCAGGACGCCGCGAGCTTCGATTACGGCTACTACACCGATCCGCTGACCCGCGATGCGAGCGTGCTCTACCTGTTGTCGAAGTACTTCCCCGAGCGGGCCAAGGCGCTGTCGCCACAGGTGATGGAGAACATTGCGGGACCGCTGGCGCGTAACGAGTTCAACACGTTGTCGTCGGCCATGACCGTGCTCGCGCTCGACGCTTACGCGACCACGAACTCGGTTGGCGTGGACAAGCTGGCAATCGACGAAGTGCACGCGGACGGCAGCACCAAGGTGATTTCGACGCTGCAGGGCAACCTGTTGCAGTCGGGTAGCTGGAGTGCGGCGGCGACGCGGCTGCGCTTCGTCAACGGCAGCAGCCTGCCGGCGTGGCGCGTGACCAGCCAGACGGGTTACGACCGCGGCGTGCCGGACAAGGCGATCAAGAATGGTCTCGAGATCGTGCGCGACTACACCGACACCGACGGCAAACCGCTCGACAAGATCACGCTCGGCGAGGAGATCGAGGTCCACGTGAAAATTCGCGCCACCAGCGACGATGGCGTGGACAACGTAGCAATTGTCGATCTGCTGCCAGGCGGCTTCGAGCCGGTGATCGAACCGCCGCCGGCTCCGAGCCAGTCCGACGATAGCAATAATGGCCAGAGCGGCCAGGGGGATCAAGGCGACCAGGCCAACCAGAGCGGCGATAGCGACGCAAGCGATGCGCAACCCGCACCGTGGCACTCGCCGATCGGCCTCGCGAGTTCGACCTGGCAGCCCGAGTACGCCGATATCCGCGAAGATCGCGTCGTGATCTACGGAACTGCGACGAAGGACGTCAAGGAGTTCGTGTATCGCATCAAGGCCAGCAATGCCGGCAAGTTCCTCGTCCCGCCGGCGTTCGGCGAGTCGATGTACGATCGCCGGATTCAGGCTCGCTCGCCGGGCGGCGCCATGCTCACGGTGGTGCGCACGCCCTGAATCTCGCGGCCACACGTCCAGCGCGAAAGCGCATGACGTGTGGCCCGGCAGGCGGCTCCGTTCCTGTTTTCTGCGAATTTCCCCATCGTGTCTTTATTTCGTTCCTTGCTGCAAGCGTGCGGCGGCTGGCTTCAGCGCTGGCAGAACTGGCTGGTTGGCGCGCTGCTCGTCGTGGGCGTGCTGGTGGGTTGCCGCCTGTGGCCGCATCCGTCGCTGCAAAGCTGGAAGCCTTCCTCCACGGCGGTCTATGACGATCGCGGCCGGCTGCTGCGTCTGACGCTCGCGAGCGACGACCGTTTCCGCTTGTGGGTGCCGCTCAAGGACATGTCGCCGCAACTGGTGGACGCCGTGTTGCTGCACGAGGACCGTTGGTATCGCTGGCATCCCGGCTTCAATCCCTACGGTCTGGCGCGTGGTGCGTGGGTCACCTATGTGCGGCACGGTAACCGCCAGGGCGGCTCGACTATCACCATGCAGTTGGCGCGCTCGCTGTGGCAGCTCAATACGCGCACGCCGTGGGGCAAGCTCAAGCAGGTGGGCCGCGCGATTCAGCTTGAGCTGTTTTACTCGAAAGAGCAGATTCTCGAGGCCTATCTGAACGACGCGCCGTACGGCCGCAACGTCGAAGGAGCCGGTGCGGCCAGTATTGCGTATTTCAACAAGTCGGTGGGTGAGCTGAGCTTGCCGGAGGCGTTGACGCTCGCGGTGATTCCGCAGGATCCGGCGCGCCGTTTGCCGAGCGTGCCCACACAGGGGGCCGCCGGCGCCGATACGGTGATCAACCGGCAGCTCGCGACTTCACGCAATCGTCTTTACGCACGCTGGCTGACGACTCATCCCCAGGATGCCGCACTCAAGCCGTTGTTTGCGCTGCCCCTGAATATCCGGCCGTTGTCGCGCCTGCCGTTCGAAGCGCCGCATGCGGTGGAGCAGGTTCTGGCGGCGCGGCGAATGGACAGCGACGACCGCGAATCGCGCATACGGACCACACTCGATCTGGACCTGCAGCATATTCTCGAGCGGCAGATTGCCCGCTATGTTGCGCGTAACAATGCGATCGGGATTCGCAACGCGTCGGCCATGCTGGTCGATACGCGCGATATGGGCATCAAGGCACTGGTCGGCTCGGCGGACTATTTCAACCGCTCGATACAAGGTCAGGTTAACGGAACGTTGGCACGGCGCTCTCCGGGCTCGGCACTCAAACCGTTCATCTACGCGCTGGGATTCGATCAGGGCGTGCTGCATCCACAGACCGTGCTGCGCGACGTGCCCACCTCGTTCGGCCCCTACACGCCGGAGAATTTCGACGGCCACTTCCTCGGGCCGATCACTGCCACCGATGCGCTGAACCGCAGCCGCAATATTCCGGCGGTGTGGGTAGCCTCGCAACTGCATGAACCCGATCTGTATCAGTTCCTGCAGCAAGCGGGCATCGGGCACATGGCGAGTGAACAGCACTACGGACTTGCGCTGGTGCTCGGCGGCGGCGAAGTCACCATGCAGGAACTGGCCGGCCTCTACGCAATGCTCGCCAATCGCGGCGAACTGAGACCGCTGCGCCTGCGCGCGAGCGATCCTCAGGTAGCTGGCACGCGCATGCTTAGCGACGAGGCCAGCTTCATGGTGATGGACATGTTGCGCCAGCATCTGCGGCCGGACGAGACCACCGGCGCACAGCCGTCGCATCTGCCGGTGTACTGGAAGACGGGTACGTCATGGGCGTTTCGCGATGCGTGGACCGCGGGCGTGTTCGGCCCTTACGTGCTGGTGGTCTGGGTGGGCAATTTCGACAGCACCGGTAATCCGGCATTCGTCGGTGTGGATGCCGCGGCGCCACTGTTCTTTCAGATCGTCGATGGGCTGGAAGCCGAACGTGCGCAACTGGCCGAACCGTACCGGCCCAAACCGGCGAATCTCAAGCGTGTGCAGATCTGTCTGGCTAGCGGCGACTTGCCTAACCAGTGGTGCCCGCAACGTGGCTGGACCTGGTTCATCCCAGGCAAATCGCCGATTCGCGTGAGCAATGTGCACCGGCCCGTGGTGATCGACGATGCGACGGGCCTGCTGGCCTGTCCGCCCTATGCGGGCAAGAACACGCATGAGGAGGTGTACGAGTTCTGGCCTTCCGATCTGCAGCAGGTGTTCGCGCAAGCGGGTATTCCGCGCCGCAAGCCGCCGCAGAACCCGGCGTGCCGCGATGCCGGTGCGCCCAATGGCGACCCGCCGCAGATCACGTCACCGGTGCGCGGCAGCGTCTATACGATGCGCCTGAAGCAGCTCGGCCAGGAGCGGATTGCCTTTAACGCGAACACCGATGCCGACGCGCACGCGCTGTACTGGTTCGTCAACGACGCCTATGTGGGCCGCAGCGATCCTGGTGCGGCGTTGTACTGGCAACCACGTACCGCGGGGAGTTATACGGTGCGGGCGATCGACGATCACGGCCGGATCGATCAGCGGATGCTTGAGGTGAGTTTGATCGAGTAGGGGATCGGGGCGCCGGCCGCGCGACATGGACAGGCAAATGCCGGACTTTATTGCCGACCCGATTCCCGCTCTCCCTGAACTCGACGCTCCACACGCATGCGGCCCGGCGGCTCAAAGTACGTTCCGAACCGCACGAGTCCCGCCTTCTTCAGGTGACAGGTCATTTCGTAGCTCACCAGCACCCCGGGGTCGGCGTTGTCGATGTAGTCGACATCGATTGCCCGGATACGCGGCTCATACGCCAGCAACGTGGTTTCCATCTGCTGCTTGAGCAGATGCGCTGAAGCCGGCAGTGCCTTGTAAATGTTCGTGAGGTCTGGCAATCCGTAGTCGGGCAGGTGCTTGAGGGCACCGGCTCGCGTATTGAGGATGCGACGGATGTTCTGCTGGACGCTCATCATCTCGAGCGTCTTGTCGTCGTAGGCGTCGAGCGGCTCGCCGCCAATGTGGCCCAGCAGCATATCGTACAGGGAGGGACCAGGTGGCATGGCTTACTCTCTCAGGCGCTCAGATCGGCGGCAACTGGAACGTCAGTGGAAGCACCGCCCGAAGAAGATGCGTCGCGGCGATCGACAAAGTCAATCACCAGACTAGCGTTATCGGACGTCGACAAGCGGACCTCAGCAGGAAGCGAACCATCTGCCATACGTGCAAGAAGTTCGCGTGACACGGCCGGCAGGATATTCTGGTTGAGAAACGCATCCACGTTGCGTGCACCGGATTCGCGAGCGAGGCAAAGTTGCGCCAGCGAACCGGTCAATGCATCGTCACAGGTGAGCGCAATATCGTACTGGCGATGCAAACGTTCGGCGATCTTCGCGACCTTCAGCCGTACGATCGACGCTAGCGCGTCAGCATCGAGCGGCCGGTACACGAGCGTCTGAAAACGCGCAAGAAGGGCTGGCTGGAAGTGTGCGACGAGTTGGGGATGAATCGCCTCAAGCAGTTCGCCTTGTGAGATGGACGGGTTCTCACTCGTGGCTTCGTCGATCTGCGTACTGCCGAGATTGGACGTCATCAGGATCACACAGTTGCGGAAATCGATCTCGCGACCTTCGCCATCGCGCATCGTGCCGCGGTCGAATACCTGATAGAAGATGTCGAGCACGTCGCGGTGCGCTTTCTCCACTTCATCGAGCAGCACGACGCTATACGGCCGTTGGCGAACCGCCTCTGTCAGCACCCCGCCGCGGCCGTAACCGACGTAGCCCGGCGGCGATCCCTTGAGCTGCGAGAGCGTGTGCGATTCCTGGTACTCGGACATATTGATGGTGGTCAGTGCGGCTTCGCCACCGAACAGCAAATCGGCGAGTGCCAGTGCGGTTTCGGTCTTGCCGACGCCTGACGGACCGGCAAGCAGGAACACCCCGAGCGGCGCATGTTCGTTCTTGAGTCCGGCTTTCGCGGTACGCAAGCTTTCGGCGAGTGCGGCGAGCGCGTCGTCCTGAGCGACAACACGGGTACCGAGGTTCTGCTCGATCGCGAGCAGGCTCTTGAGTTCGTCGTCGATCAGATTGCCGACCGGCACGCCAGTCCATTCCGCAACCACGCGCGCGATTGCCTGTGCATCGACGTCAGCGAAGATCAGTGGCGTCTTGCCTTGTGCGTCTGCGAGCGCTCGCTGGGCAGCATCGAGCGCGGCGCCGGCGCGCTCATCCTGCTCGCGCCGCTCGTCCCTGCACGTTTCGCGTTGTGCCAGCAACGTATTGACGAGTTCGAGCTCACGATCGTACTTCAGCCGCAAACTGTCGAGTTCGGCGCACGCGTCGGACAGCGCGCTGCTCAAGGCTTCGTGACGTGATGCCGGATCCGCTATGCCGGCCTTCCGGTCTGCATCGAGCGTAGCCAGTTCCAGCTCGAGCGCGGCGACACTCGCCTGCGCGCGTTGCAGTTCGGACGGTGGCGATTCGAGTCCCATGCGCACGCGCGCCGCGGCGGTGTCGATCAGATCGACTGCCTTGTCGGGCAGTTGCCGTGCCGGGATGTAACGGCGTGAGAGTTTGACGGCCGCGATGATCGCGGCGTCGCGAATGTGCACGTTGTGGTATTTCGCATAGCGGCTTGCCAGACCTCGCAGCATCAGGCATGCAGCGGCATCATCCGGCTCGTCCACCTTGATGAGCTGAAAGCGCCGCTCGAGCGCTGCGTCACGCTCGAAGTATTCCTTGTACTCGGACCAGGTTGTCGCGGCAATGGTGCGCAGCTCGCCGCGTGCCAGAGCGGGCTTCAGCAGATTCGCAGCGTCGGCGCCGCCGGCCGCGTTGCCCGCGCCAATCAGCGTGTGCGCTTCATCGATAAACAGCAGGATTGGCACGGGCGAAGCCTGCACCTCGTCAATGACGCTCTTCAGACGTTGTTCGAATTCCCCTTTCACGCCGGCCCCGGCCTGCAGCAGGCCGAGGTCGAGCGTGAGGATGCGCACGTCGCGGATCACATTCGGTACGCTGCCTTCTGCGACGCGCAGTGCGAGCCCTTCGACGAGCGCGGTCTTGCCGACGCCGGGTTCGCCGACGAGGATCGGGTTGTTCTTGCGGCGCCGTGCAAGGACGTCGATGGTTTGCTGGATCTCGCGATCGCGGCCGAACACCGGGTCGATCTCGCCGCGTTTTGCTTTCGCGGTCAGGTCGATGGCAAAGCGAGCGAGCGCTTCACCGTACGTCGGGCGGCTGACCGCCTGCGGTGGCGCCGGGCGCCGGGAGTTAGCGCTATCCGCGGCGGGCGGCGCTAGCGTTGATTCGGAGCCGCCGGTTGCCGCCTGCGCATCATTCGTAGCGGGTGTCTCTGCCTTTGGGATGCCTTCTGCCGAATGCCGGTCGAGTTCGGGCATCAGCCGCTGGATCTGCGTCGTGCCGAACGACAGCAGTGGCCAGGCATCCGTCGCACGCAAGGTATGCGGCGCATCGACAATCGCCTGCAGCAGGTTGGCCGAGCGGATCGGTTGCGGCGCTTCGCCCACCGACGCATACATCCAGGCGCTTTCCAGCACGCTTGCCAGCGACCGGGAAAGAGATGGCTTGCCGCGCAGATCGCGGGGCGAGCGGTCGATCGCAGCGAGCAACGCATCCCATACACCGTCGATATCGATCTCGTAGCGCCGCAGGATCGCGGGAATGTCGCCGTCGCCTGCTTCGATGAGCTTCAGCAACCAGTGTTCGACGGTGATTTCGCCGGCGAGGCGCGCCTGACACAGATTCGCTGCGGCTTCAAGCGCACTCGCGCAATGCGGATTGAGCTTGCGAAGCAGGTGTGTGGAGTCGCGCATCGTCATGTGAGTACCCGGTTCTGAGAGGCAATAAAAAGCGCCAGCCGACAAGGTCGACTGGCGAAAAGAACCGGTACACAACCCGTGACGGGGATCAGTCGGGTCGGCACCGGTTTTCGGAGAGCCTGTTTTTACGAACGCTCGTTCCAGCTATCGGCGTGGATGATGTTGCCGTCCTTGTACGACCAGGTGATCTTCTCGTAGCGCAGTTCGACGTCTTCGAGGTGGTTGTGCTTTTCGTAGTCCGGATTCTTGATGTCGTGCATCTTCGGATTGACGGCCACAACCTTCACGTTGTCGAGCTTCGTGTTGAAGTATTCCTTTTCCTTGCCCGCATCGTCGATCTTGAACCACTTGATCTCGATCGACTTGAGGGTCTGGCCGCTCGTGACGGCCTTGTACAGGTATCAACTGCTGCTCGAATACTTCACGTTTCGCGAGAAATTCCTCTTCGTCGATCTGTGCGGGCTGGATGTTGCGAAGCTGCCTGCGAGTACAACGAGCTTCGAGCTTGAAGTTCTGCTGAAGCAGAGCTATCCGTCTGACCAGCGTTTCACCGCTGAGAATGTCCGGCTCTACTGCACACCGGTAATCAACCTGTTCACACTTGACGCAGAGCCGATCCAGGTCGACCACCACGAGACGGAATACCGTGTCGTTCCGGCGGGCCACCAGGGCGAACATGTCGAAACCTATTCCGTGGATGCGATCGAATCGTTCGATCACGACAGCGCGGAGCGCTACGAGTACGTGCCGTTTGCCACCTTCCGGCACCGCGGCGGCATGCTACGGCACGAAGCACCGGAACGGTATTTCCATACCCGGGTGCGTCCCGGCGTCACTGGGCTGCATGACACGTGGGTCATCCTGGGCGGCCACGCTTGGGAGACCATGGACGATCTGCCGGAAGAAAGCCTGTCGTTGCGTGTGACGGGCACCAATGGTCTGCTGCCGCGAAAGGGTCTACGCGAGGCGAGCATCAACGAGCTGGGCGAGAGCACACCGAACGTTGCGGGCGTGCGCAATCTGGTAGCGCCGACCCTGCCGCTTTATCCGCCGACGGGCGACCGGTTCCAGTGGCGGGTGCTGTCGCATCTTGCGCCGAACTTCCTGTCGATGATGGACGCTGAAGTGCTGCGCGGAGCGCTGGCGCTCTACGACTGGAGCGACGACGAATTGAATCGCCGCCGCCTCGCGGGCATCCTGCACATATCGGAGGAATTGCTTGAAGAGGTGTCCGGCGGCTCCGTCGAGCGTGGTGTGCTGATCGAAGTGACCATTGACGCTCACGCGTTCGCCGGTGAAGGCGACGTGATGCTGTTTGGTGAACTGCTGCATCGGTTCTTCGCTCTGTATGCGGAAATCAACCTGTTCACGAAGCTGGCGATCGTGAGCCTGCCGTCGCAAGCCCGTACCGAATGGCCACGCAGCAAGGCGCTGCGTTCCCCGCTATGAACCCGCGCGATTTTCCGAATCTTGAACCACTCGTCGCCTCGCTGCTTGCACGCGCGCCGACAATGGGCTTCATGCAGCTATGCCAGTTGCTGGAAGTGCGCGTACCGGATCGTCCGGGCTTCGGCGAGCGTGACACGCTCGAGCATGAGCCGGTGCGATTCCGCCCGCGGCCGCGCATCGGATTTCCAGCGGGTGAAGTGGTAGGTGTCGAATTTGATGAAAGCCGACTCGACGCTGCGCCAACCGTGCGGACCACGTTCATGGGCCTGTACGGTGTAGATGCCGCGATGCCTTCCCACACGGTCGACGATATTGTGCTGCGCGAGGAGGGGCATGAAGCGGTCGAAGCTTTTCTCGACCAGTTCAATCACCGCATCGTGACGCTGCTGTACCGCATATGGAAGAAGTATCGCTATCCGATCGGTTTCCGGCCGGGCGGTACGGACTCGCATTCCCGCAAGCTGCTTAGCCTCGCGGGTTTCGGCTGGGGTGATAAACCGGCGCGGGCGGGGTTGCCGGATTCTCGCGTACTGGCTCTGCTGGGTTTGCTGATCCAGCGCACGCGTACGCCTGAAGGTCTTGCGGGTGTGGTTGCGCTGGCTGTGCCGGGTGTCGAGGTGCGGGTCGATGAGTTCTACCCGACGCTAAAGCGCGCGGGCAAACCGCGACCGCTGACTTCGGCCGGTAGCGCGCGCCGTGCGCCAGGCGAGGGCACGCACCGCGGACTCGGTGGGGGCTATGTGCTAGGCGATCGCCTCGAGTATCGCAGTCGCGCAGCGCGCGTAACGCTGCGGCCGGCGAATGCCGGACAGGCTAACGACCTGTTGCCAGGCGCATGGTTGCACCGGGAGCTGATGGCGTTTATCCGTTTGTATGTCGGTACGAAGGCGGACGTGTTTCTGCGCATGGAAGTGTCGTCGAAGCTGGTGCCTGCACCAAGGATCGGCTCGACGTTGCCGGCGGCGGCCGGGCCGGCGCCACGGCTGGCGTGGACTACGGTGCTGCCCTCGGACGACGAGCGCCTCATTACGATTCCGCTAGGCTCGTACGAAGTTTTCCCCGCGCCGGGACCGAACCCGTTCCTCGCGCCGTCTGCCTGATTCTGGAGTCTTATTTCTATGCCAATCCGTCTAACCACGACTTTCCTTGCATCGAGTTTGCTGCTTTGCGCGTGCGGCGCCTGGCAGACTGTCTCGGACTCAACTTCGAGTGCGTATCACGCGGTGTTCTTTAAGCAGGTCAAGGTGCTCAACGTCGACCTGACTGCTCGCGCGTCCGTCAATCCCGACGAGGCGCAGCGGTCGACATCGGTTGCGGTGCGTATCTACCAACTCAAGGATCGCAAGCTTTTCGACGGCGCGTCGTATGACGATCTGCTGAAGAACGACAAAACCGTTCTCGCACAGGATCTGCAGGCGAGCATTGCAACCGTCGTGAACCCTGGCGCTTCGGCAAGTGTGTCGCAGCCGATGCAACCCGACACCGAGTATGTGGCTGTCGTCGCGTTTTACCGTGAACCGGATTCGAACGGGGCCTGGCGTCGCGTGATTGCGAAGAAAAAGCTTTCCGCCGATGCACCGCTCAAACTGGAACTGCTCGCCAATGAAATGCGCAGTCCCGCAGAGACGCCCGGTTTAAGGGCGGATCAATGACGCGTATGGCTATCGCTCTAAAGCGTCCGCAACGCAAACCGCTTTAACTTGCCTGTCTCAGTCCGCGGCAGTGCGTCGACGAAAGCGATCAGCCGCGGATACTTATACGGCGCAACATTGTTTTTCACGTAGTCCTGCAGTTGCGCGACCATCGTGTCATCGGGCTTGAAGCCGGGGTTGAGAACCACAAACGCCTTGACGATCTGGCCACGGGTCTCGTCGGGTACGCCGATCACGCCACACTCCGCCACTGCATCATGCTGTAGCAGCACGCTTTCTACTTCTGGCCCGGAGATGTTGTAACCCGCGGAGACGATCATGTCGTCGGCGCGCGCCTGATAGAACACGTAACCGTCCTCGTCCAGATACACGGAGTCGCCGGGCAGGTTCCAGCCGTCGCGCACGAATTTCGTCTGCCGCTCGTCGGCCAGATAGCGGCAACCTGTCGGACCGCGCACGGCAAGCTTGCCGATCACGCCTGGCGCCACCGGTTGCATGGCATCGTCCACGGCCCGCACGGTATAGCCAGGAACGGCGCGGCCGATAGCGTGCGGCCGGATCTGATCGCCCGCCGCCGAGATGAAAATATGGATCAACTCGGTCCCGCCGATGCCGTCGGTCATCTCGATGCCGCTCGCCTCGCGCCACAGATGCCGCGTCGAATCGGGCAGCGCCTCGCCGGCGGAAACGGTTTTCTTCAGGCTGGAGATGTCGAAGCGCGGCACGAGCGGCGCCATCTGGCGATAGAAGGTTGGTGCGGTGAACATGACGGTAGCGTGGAAGCGCTCGACGATCTGTAGCAGCGTTTCAGGCGTGAGCCGTTCCATCAACACAGTAGAGGCGCCGGCCCGCAACGGGAAGCACAGCAGGCCGCCCAGTCCGAACGTGAAGGCAAGCGGTGGCGTACCGCAGAAAATGTCGCTCGCGGTGGGCTTGAGTACATGACGCGGAAACAGGTCGCACATCATCAGCACGTCGCGATGAAAATGCATGCATCCCTTGGGCAAACCGGTCGTGCCGCTGGTGAAGGCGATCAGGCATACGTCGTCGCTTGCGGTATCGCAGGCGGTGAACTGATCCGGTTTGCTTGCTGCGAGTGTTTCGAGGGAGTCCGCAGCATCATCATGAAACAGGCGGATCTGTTCCAGGCCCGGACAGAAGAATTCGCCTTGCGGATCGCGGCAGCGCTCAAGTTCCTCAGTCAGGCGCGTATCGCACAGGGCAGCGCTGATATGCGCCTTGTCGATAATCTGCTTGAGTTCTTTGGCGCGCAGGAGCGGCATAGTAGGCACCAGCACGAGACCCGCCTTTAGCGCGGCGAGTGCTGCGACGGCCATCTGCAAGGTATTCGGCCCGCGTAGCAGTACGCGATTGCCGGGTTGCAGACCCATCTCGTCGACCAGCACATGCGCGCTGCGATTTACCAGCGCCAGCAGTTCATGGTACGTGGTCGCCTGGGCTGTGCCGTTCACATCGGACCAGATTGCCGGCCGCTCACCGTGTCCGGCCTCGATGGTTCGGTCCAGCAGTTCGGTCGCGCAGTTAAAGCGTGCGGGATAGGCGACGTCGGGATTATCGAGCAAAAACACCGGCCACTGATCTTGCGGCGGCAGATGGTCGCGAGCGAAGGTGTCGACGTGAGCTGACGGTTCCATGACGTTTCTCCGATCTCATGCAAAGCCGAACGTTTAGCGGGCTTCGTGGGGGATCACTGCGGTGGCTTCGATTTCGACTTTGGCTTCATCTTCGATCAGTGCGACGACCTGCACCGCGCTCATCGCGATGTCGTAGTCGCCGATCAGCTCACGAAATGCGCGCCCGATGTCTTTGAGCGCCATGAGGTATTCCCGCTTGTCGGTGACATACCAGGTCATGCGCACCAGATGCTCCGGCTTGCCGCCGGCTTCATTGAGCACGGCGACCACGTTGCGCAAGGCCTGAATCGCCTGAGCGGCGAATTCGTTCGACTGAAAGCGCGCCTCGGCGTCCCAGCCGATCTGGCCGGCAATGAACACCTGAGTGCCGACGGCTGCAACACCGTTTGCATAGCCGCGCGGTTTGACCCAGCCGGCAGGGAGAAGAGGTTTTTTCATGGGCGTGGCTCGTCGGTGAGTACGGGTGGGACAAATCTCGCGAGGGCGCTCGCGATGTCGTCGGGAATATCGATGGACTGACCGGTTTCGAGCGAAGTCGTCACCAGCACCTGATGCGCCTTGAAGCGCACCTCGTCATGGCAATGGCCGACAATGCCGATGCGGATCGAGCGCCGGCCGATCGAGTTGACGCTCAGCGTGAGCGTGACGGTCTCGCCCATCCGGCTCGGCCGCGAAAACTCGCAATCCAGCTTGACGATCGGCAAGCCGATGCGGCGCTGGCCGATCATATGGGCATAGTCGATACCCAGACACTCGGTGAACCAGTCTTCTACCAAAGCATTGGTCAGCACCAGGTATTGCGGAAAAAACACGATGCCCGCCGGATCGCAATGCGCAAAGCGAATGCGCACTGGCATCTCGAACGTGGTGCTCATGGCGTGCTCTTGCTATCCGGGTGGACGACGGCGTGGGCCTTCAACACATCACGGCCCACGATCAGTTGCTGCACTTCGGTGGCGCCTTCGTAGATGCGCAACGCACGAATCTCGCGATATAGCATTTCGACGGCAGTGCCGCTTTGCACTCCCATTCCGCCCCATAGTTGCACGGCCGCATCGATTACTTGCTGCGCGCCTTCGCTCGCGTGCCATTTCGCCATGGCCGCTTCACGCGTGACGTTTTCGCCTTGATCGCGCAACCAGGCCGCGCGGTAGACGAGCAGGGCACTGCTATCGATGGTGAGCGCCATTTGCGCGAGCTTGGCTTGCGTGAGCTGAAAGTCGCCGAGCGTCTGACCGAACATCTTGCGCGAGGCGGCGCGTGCCAGGCCTTCGGCCATGGCATGGCGCGCAAAGCCGAGCGAGGCGGCGGCCACCGAGGTGCGGAAGATGTCGAGCGTGCGCATGGCCAGCTTGAAACCTTCGCCCGGTTCTCCCAGCATCTGGCTGCGCGGCACGCGGGCACCCGCGAAGTGCAGGCGGGCGAGCGGATGCGGCGCGATCACGTCGATGCGCTCCGCGATCTCCAGGCCCGGCGTATCGGCGTCGACAATAAAGGCGCTGATACCGCGTGCGCCCGGCGCTTCGCCGGTTCGAGCGAACACCACGTAGAAATCCGCGATGCCGCCGTTGGAAATCCACGTCTTGTCGCCGTCGAGTACATAGTCGTCGCCGTCGAGGCGTGCCGACAGCGCCATGGCGGCGACGTCCGAGCCTGCGTCCGGTTCGGAGAGCGCGAACGCTGCAATGGCGGTGCCGTTTGCAACTCGCGGCAAGTAGCGTTGCTTCTGTTCGTGCGTTCCGCCGAGCGAAATTGCGCCTGAGCCAAGCCCCTGCATCGCCAGCGCGAAGTCGGCGAGGCCTGAATGCTTCGCGAGTGTTTCGCGCAGCAGACAGACCGCACGTGTATCGATGGTGTCGCCGTGACCACCATAGGCGGTACCGCCCACGCCATACTTCAACCATCCCGCTGCACCGAGTTCGCGCACCAGGTGGCGACAGGCCGCATCGACGTCGCCGCCGTGCTCCGCGTCAGCGAGATGAGCGCGACACCATGCTTCAACGCCAGCCGCGAGCTCGCGATGCCGGTCTTCGAAGAACGGCCACGCTAGCGCGCTGTGAAGATCCAGATTGCCGGAAGCGCTCAAGTCAGTCTCCTTCGAAAACCGGACGCGTCTTCGCAGCAAACGCGCGATAGGCCCGCTCGAAATCATGCGTGTTCATGCAGATGGCCTGCGCTTGCGCTTCGGATTCGATCGCTTCGTCGATGCTCATGCTCCACTCCTGGTGCAGCATCTTCTTGGTGATGCCGTGCGCGAAAGTCGGACCGGTGACGAGTTCGGCAGCAAGCTTGGTAGCCTCGTCGAGCAACGCGTCCGGTTCGCACAGGCGGTTGTAGAAACCCCAGGCGTAACCTTCGTCGCCGCTTGCCGAGCGGCCCGTGAACAGCAGCTCCGACGCGCGTCCCTGACCGATGATGCGCGGCAGGATCGAGCACGCGCCCATATCGCAGCCCGCGAGGCCGACGCGCGAGAACAGGAACGCGAGCTTGCTGCGCGCGGTGCCGAGACGCAAGTCCGAGGCCATTGCGAGAATTGCGCCAGCGCCTGCGCAGACACCGTCGACGGCGGCGATCACCGGTTGCGGGCAATGCCGCATCGCCTTGACGAGATCGCCGGTCATGCGCGTGAACAGCAATAGCTCGGGCATGGGCAAATCGATCAGCGGTGCGATGATGTCATGCACGTCGCCGCCCGAACAGAAGTTGCCGCCGGCACCGTGGATTACCACCGCCTTGACGTCGGTGGCGTATGCAAGCTGGCGAAACAGGTCACGTAGCTCAGCATACGATTCGAAGGTGAGCGGGTTCTTGCGTTCAGGGCGGTTCAGTGTGATCGTCGCCACTTTGGCGCTAACCGACCAGCCGAAGTGTCTGGCCTCGTAACCCGCCAGCGTGACGCGATTGCCGGCCAGCAGGGCGTCGACGTGGGATGATGTCATGAATGTCTCCTCCAGTTCGGTGCCGCTCAATCCTTGAGATTGTCGAGCAGGTGTTTCTTCAGTTTGCCCAGACCTTGAGATTGTCGAGCAGGTGTTTCTTCAGTTTGCCCAGACGCTGGTGCGTGCGCGACTTTTCGTCAAGGCTAAGGCCGCCGAACATTTCGACGACCCATTGTTCATGTGCCACCGCCATGCGGTCGAACAGCGCGCGGCCTTCGGGTGTCAGGCGAACGCTGATCGAGCGGCGATCGTTGGGATCGGCATCGCGCACAACCAGGCCTTCTTTTTCAAGCTGATCGGTAATGCCGGTGACGTTGCCGCCCGTCACCATCAGACGGCGCGAGAGTTCGGTCATCTTCAGTCCTTCGGGATGACGTTCGAGCTGCGCCATCAGGTCGAAGCGCGGCAGCGTGGTGTCGAACTCGTTGCGCAGGCGCTTGCGCAATTCGGCTTGCACGAGGTTGGTCGTGGTCAGCATGCGTAGCCATAGACGCAGACCCATATGACTATCTGCACCGGTGCTCATTTCCAGATCGACCACGTTCTCGGCAGGCTTCGCCACGCCTTTGCGCGGCGGTTTCGCTTCGGCGGCGGACGGCTTTTTAACGCTGCTAGCTCGGGTCATGTGACTTCTCCCCCAGAGACTGAAATGGATTGGCCGGTAATCGCGGCGGAACCCGGCATACACAGCCAGAGGGCCGCATTGGCAACTTCTTCGGGTGCGACAAAGCGCTGTTGCGGGTTATGACGCAGCAGGATGCTGCGTGCTTCCTGCTCGCTGCGCGAGGTCTTGCTGGTGATCTGGTCTAGCGAGGCCCGCAGCAGTTCGGTTTCCGTATACCCGGGACAGACTGCGTTGACGGTGATGCCTTTGGTGGCTACTTCAAGCGCGAGGGAACGGGTGAGGCCGATCACGCCATGCTTGGCGGCGCAATACGCGGCGACGTAGGCGTAACCGATCTGTCCTGCAGTGCTGGCGACGTTGACGATGCGGCCATAGCCGCGCTCGAGCATCCCCGGCAGTACGGCGCGTGTGCAGAGGAATACGCCAGTCAGGTTGACGTCGAGCATGCGCTGCCAGAGCGCTGTGCCGGTCTGCGTGAACGGTGCGGCCTGCGCCTGGCCCGCATTGTTGATCAGGATATCGACAGGACCGGCTTGCTCAAAGGCCGCGATGACAGCATTCTCCTGCGCGACGTCCACGGCAATGCAGGCGAGCTCGCCCGCCGTGTTGAGCGCGCTTAACGCGTCGCGCTGTGCAGCGAGACGGCCGGCATCGCGGCCCATCAGCGTGACACGGGCGCCGGCGCGTACCAGCGCCGCCGCAGTGGCCGCACCAATGCCGCTGCCGCCACCCGTGACGACTGCGTGTTTGCCGCTTAGCTCGGAGTTCGTTGTATTCACACCGTTCCTTCTGCGCGTTGTGCGCGTTCTTGCGGCGAGAGTCCTGCATTCGCGGCGGCCTGCGCACGCTCGCGTTCGAGATTGCGCTCGAGTTGGGATTTCGCCGCGGTATATTGCTTGGGCCACATCATGTCGAAGTAACCGATCTTGGCTGCCTCGTTGAGCGTCCACGAAGGATTGGCCAGATGCGGCCGTGCCACTGCGCAAAGATCGGCGCGCCCGGCGGCGATGATGCTGTTGACGTGATCGGCTTCTGAAATCGCACCGACTGCAATGGTTGCGATACCAGCCTCATTGCGGATTCGATCGGCGAATGGCGTCTGGAACATGCGGCCGTAAACCGGCTTCTCGTCCTTGCTGACTTGACCCGACGAAACGTCGATCATGTCGGCTCCCGCTGCTTTGAAGGCGCGGGCGATTTCCACCGCGTCGTCAGGCGTGGTGCCGCCGTCTACCCAGTCATGTGCTGAAATGCGCACGGAAATCGGTTTGTCTACGGGCCATACCTTGCGGATAGCGGCGAAGATTTGCAGTGGATAGCGCAGGCGGTTTTGCAATGAGCCGCCGTATTCGTCGCTGCGCAGATTCGTCAACGGCGAGAGGAAGCTCGACAGAAAATAGCCGTGTGCACAGTGCAGTTCGAGCCAGTCGAAGCCCGCCTGCGCGGCCATCTCAGTTGAGCGGACGAATTGCGCTTCAATTTCACGCAGCTCATCGTGGCTGGCTTCGCGCGACCATTGGCTGACACCGCGCAGATACTGCTGCGGTGAAGCCGAGACGAGCGGCCAGTTACCTTCGGGCAGCGGCTGGTCGATGCCATCCCAGCTCACGCGCGTGGACGCTTTCGCGCCTGCGTGGCCGAGCTGCATGCCGATCTTCGCGTCCGATTGCGTGTGCACGAAATCGACGATGCGCTTCCATGCGACGAGATGCTCCGGTGCGTACATGCCGGGGCAAGCAGGGGTGATACGGGCCTGCGGCGACACACAGGTCATCTCGGTCATCACCAGCGCGGCTCCGCCCATGGCGCGAGCGCCGAGATGCATGAGGTGGTAGTCACCCGCGACGCCGTCGACGGCCGAGTACTGCGCCATTGGCGATACGACCACGCGGTTCTTGAGCGTGACGCCACGCAGCTTGAACGGCGTGAACATTGGCGGGACGGAATGCTTCGCCGGTGTGCGCTCAATACCGGAACGCGCTGCGAGCCAGTCCTCGAACGCGGACAGGTACTGAGCATCGCGCTCACGCAGGTTCTCGTGTGAGATACGCTGCGAACGCGTCAGCAGCGAGTAGGCGAACTGTTCCGGCTCGAACGAGGTGTAACGGTCGACGTGCTCGAACCACTCCGTCGAGTTGCGGGCTGCGTTCTGGATGCGCAGCACGTCGACACTACGCACTTCGGTGTAGTGCTTGAGCGCGGCGGGCAGATCTCCCGGGTGAGCGCCGATGCTGTTGGCGAGTTCAATCGAATCTTCCAACGCAAGCTTGGTGCCGGAGCCGATCGAGAAGTGCGCGGTGTGGGCGGCGTCGCCCATCAGCACGACCGGCGTGGGCGCTGCACCGTTGGTGTTGGAGCGCCAGTGCACCCACTCGCGGTTGACTACGCGCGGGAAGCGAATCCACTGCGACGAGCCGCGCAGATGGGCGGCGTTCGAGAGCAACGGGTTGCCGTCAAGATATTTGGCGAACAGTTTTTCGCAGAAGGCGATGCTGTCTTCCTTGCTCATTTCGTCAAGGCCGGCGGCGCGCCAGACACGCTCCGGGGTTTCGACGATGAAGGTGGAAGTCTGATCGTCGAAGCGGTACGCGTGGGCCTGGAACCAGCCCCATTCGGTTTCTTCGAACGCGAACGTGAAGGCTTCGAAGAGTTTTTTCGTACCGAGCCAGACGAAGCGGCAATCGCGCATGTCGATATCTGGCTGGTAGGTCGCCGCGTACTTCTGCCGAATCGCGCTGTTGGCGCCGTCACAGGCAATGATCAGGTCGGCTTCGTAGGCGGTGTCGTCCGTCACCTGGGTTTCGAAGACCAGTTTGACGCCGAGTTCTTCGCAGCGCGCCTGCAGGATGTTCAGGAGACGCTTGCGCCCGATGCCGCAGAAGCCGTGGCCCGACGAGCGGACCCGCTCGCCGCGGAAATTGATCTCGATGTCGTCCCAGTGGTTGAAGGCGTCGAGAATCGCGTCCGCGCTGGGCGCGTCGGCTGCGCGCAGGTTGCCGAGCGTCTGGTCCGAGAACACGACGCCCCAGCCGAATGTGTCGTATGGGCGGTTGCGTTCGATCACCGTGACCTCATGCGCCGGGTTGCGACCCTTCATCAACAGCCCAAAGTACAGGCCGGCCGGGCCTCCTCCAATACAGACGATGCGCATGCTGGTGCTCCAGTGAGATTCTGGAATGTAATTTAGTCCTCGATATTTTAGGTGTCAAGTAAATTGTGAGGAGGTGGAAGTAAGGGACGTTATCAGGTGATCGGAAGAAATATAGTCGGTCGAAGAAAAATATAGACGGTCGGGAGGATCTGACAGTCTGTAAGTCAGCTTCTCTTTCTACAGGGGCTGGTCCGAGAGAATGAAGTCAGTCACGTGCAGCTCTGCCTGACATATAAGAAAGGGACGGAACAACGTGGAGAACTGTCGAAAACTGGCGAAGTCGTTGACGGTGGAGCCGCATAGGGCGATCGGCGCTCGGTGTGTGGCAATATGGATTAGAAGTCGTTACACAACAGCGCAACCTCCCCAGAAGAAGCTGTTATTCGTCTGCAAGCGTTTGATTTTGCAGCGTAAACGCTTCTAATCCTGTGACCCAAAATCGCCCGATTTCGACGGGAAATTCCGAAAAAACTGTCACGGAATGAATCTATCGAGCGGGCGTACCGGGGCTTCGGCCCCGGGCTCTCCCGCCGGCTCCGCCTCTCTTCACCCCGGTCAGCTCCGTGCCCGGGCACCGGTCCGGTCCCCCGCGCCACCTCCCACTTGGCGGCCGCGCGCGCAACAAAAACGCACCGCAGTGCCCGAGCGCTCTCAATTCAGCGCCGCCACGGCCTGCTGCCAATTTACCCGGGAGTGTCGTGGCAGAGCCATCTCGGCGGTGCAATAGGCGGCATCATTGCCGCACGGCTGTCGCGACAAACGCTACGCCGTCTGGCCTGACATTTTCACATTTACGGTCGATATGCCGTTCTGGAAAAACTAACTCGCGAGTGGCTCGTTGGTTCTTCAGCATTGCCGGCCGGCGCGTCGCCAACAGGTCACCGATACCGATGGCGGCAACCCCGTCTGGAAGTTTGGCGCCGGCTACCGTACGTTCTGTCCGGAAACTGAAACGGCACGGTCTCGGCGCTCGCTATCCCCAGACTGCAAGCGACGGCCGTGCCAGTCTGGTTTTGCCACTCTGATGTAACAGGTATGCCCCGTCTGCGCTGCATTTCTTCGCTCGCGTAGACGATTGCTTTGGTTCGACTTCTTTCTTCGGGGGTACGAAGATGGGTTGGGAATACACTGACTTTCATCGCGAGGAGCTTTACGAGCAAGTGTGGACCGAGCCGGTTACCAAGGTGGCGAAACGCTATGCGATTTCCGACGTCGGACTTCGGAAAATATGCCTGGACCTCGAAGTGCCGCTTCCCCCGGTGGGCTATTGGGCGAAATTGGCGGCAGGCCGGGCCGCGAAGAGGCCGCCCCTTGGCGTGACGAAGGGACCAACGACTTATCGCCGTTCTAGGTACGTTACGCCGTTAGACGACGAGTTTGATGCCCGATATCGGGAAAGTCTTGAGGAGGACTTGCCGCATCGCCCTGCGATACCAAACCTACGCCTGCGGACATCCCTGGAGGACTGTTTGCCGCTAGCCAAGCGAGTCGCGAAGAGGCTCGAGGGCAAGGTCAGCGATGCAAGGGGCTGGCAGCTCTGCGACGGACCTGGGCTCGTGTGTGTTGCCGCGTCACAGGCGAACAGCTTCCGTGCGGTGCTGCTTCTCAATCTCGTGCTCGAATCGCTGTTGGCTGCCGGCTACGCTCTTTCCGCCAGCGCTAAGGCCGACGGCCCCGTATTCGTCTCCATACTTGACCTCAACCTGTCGTTCAATGTCCGCGAGCGCAGCCAGCGGGAGCCAATGCCTCTGACGCGCGAACAACGACAGAAGAACGAAGAAGTTGGATTCAACTTCCACACCCAGCAGTACGAATATCATTCAACGGGTGAGTTCGATATTGCGGTGACCGAGCCAAATAGCAGCTATGAGTTGGCGAAAATTGGCGACAGTCGGAGCGCGTCCGTTGAAACCAAAATCGTGGCATTTGTCGGCCGACTTCGTGAGCTCTCAATACGCCGGCGCGTGAAAGCCGAAATTGACGCGAAGCGCCAAGTCATTGCTGAAGCCAAGGCCGCGGAGGAGCGGCTCCAGACCGAATTACGAACGCTGGCGCTGGGGCGTCTCAAGCAAGTCGAAGAGTGGGCGGCTAAACTTGAGCGGGCAAATCGGTTGAGGAACCTTGCCGACAAGTTCCAAACCGAAAAACTGTCTTCGAGCAACGGTGTGATTGACGCGGACTGGATTCGTCGTGCGGCAGACTGGCTGGACCCGACAGTAGTGTGCCACTGGGATGATGTGGATGGGCCGCGCGGCGATACGGTCGAATAATGCTGCCGCGTCGGCAAGGATGAAGTCGAGAAGGTTGGCGCATAGTCGCGTGATGTGAGTGAGCGCAAACTTGCGGCTGAATCCGTTGTCGGTGGCAGTTGATGTTTCCGTTGCCACTATAGCGATGCCATTTGTGGGGAAGTACCAATGGGCGAGTCGGCGTCCGGTTTCCCAATCCAACGAACTGCCGGCCGAACGCCCCTCGCTTCACCAAATCAGACTTCGTCCACTACGCGCAGACTTGTGTTCATGGGAGCAACTGCAGGTTGGGTGTTCGGAAGCGATTTTGGGTATCTGCGCGGTATCGGCTTAGTCACGGAAGAGCGAGGAAAGCGGTAATCTGAACCGGCTCCGTTCCGAGGTCACTTTCTTTCGGTCGTAATATACTTCCCGAAAATGGCGGCAATGACGGAATGAGTCAACCCGCATAATCAAAAGACGCGAGAGATTGAGACCATGGGCCGGAAGGCGAAAAAATCGGGTTCCGGCGCGGGCACGCTGGTTGTGGCCATCGTCATGGCCATCATATTTGCCCCGAAGGGCGGGTGGACCGTGTTCCTCGTCTTTGTGCTCGGCTGTGTGCTTGTGGCTATCTTCGGCAAGAAGAAGGAACAAGGACCTGCTACCAGCAGCAACCATCCGCCTCCTGCTGCACCACACGGCCCTAGCTCAAGCTCCTCGATGCCGCCCACCAATATTGGCCGTCGCGCCCAGTCCGACGACGAATTCCTGACAGTCACCCTGTCAGCAGATTCACCCTCTTCGTCCTATCGAATTGCGCGGCCCGCGCTTGACACCGCAGTCGGCGTTCGATGGGTGGGCCCCGGCGAAAAGGTGGAGATTAGCGGCGTAGCGATTACAGGGGGTATGTTCTACCTGGGTGTACCCAAGCGCGTGGAGGCGACCAGCTTGGATGCGTGCGTCGTGAATCCGAAGGCAAATGTCGCTACGACAGCTAGCGACCTCTCCGCCGGGTCGGAGGACTACTGGCTAAGCTATCAGTCCTTTTCGGCCGAGCAACGTGGCGCATACCTTCAGTGGCTGGCTTCCGACCGCTCTGACCTGCGATTGCATCGAAGCTTTGCCCTTTTTTACCTTTACGGTCTCGAGAGGCGCGTCCTTTTCGATGGGATTCAAGGAAAGGTGCAAAAAGGCGAATTTGAAGCCATCGCAAGTGAACTGAAGCGTCTGAAGTCGATTTATTCGAACGTTTTGCGGACCGTTCACATCGATGGCCTGCTTGAGTTCATTTTCGTCCATCTAACCCACCCTCAACGCCAGTACGACCAGGTGCCGGGGACAATCAGCAGCGCGTTCGAGGTACCACTGAGCATACGCGTGGCGTTTGGTCAGGCTGCGGTCGATAAGAAGCCGGTGCCTTCAGATTGGGCGCTTGCCTGGGCGCTTGGCGACGGTGGCGTATATAAGCGAACCCCCGTGACTCGCTGCGAGGACGAATTTCGCCAATTGTTCCGTCGGAAATATCGAGAGCAATTCCGCGATGGCATGAAGCTGACAGCGAACAAGACAAAGCTGAAGGTGTCCGCGCAAACCGCTTTCCCTGCACTGCAGGGCATCGAGTACCCCGATTACATTACGTCGCTGCCTGATATTGCTGCCGTGACGGGACCGAGGAACAAGCTCCAGCAACTGGTCAACGAGTGCTCCGACTCGCTCAATGCATATAGCAGATTTCTGGGCCGGAATCCGGATGCGAAAGGCTCGCTGGAAAGTGCGCTCACGTTGCCGGTCGAATTGTGGCCAGAGAGTGCTCGTCTGGAGCTTGAGTCACTTGCTTCAACTGTCGCCGGCGGGACCGTCGTGATGACTTTTGGAAGCTTGTTCGAAAAATTCAAGGCGTCTGGGAACATCACGCGCGACAAGCTAACCGCTTTCGTGCGCGTTCTGGGAGAGGCCGGCGTAGCTATCGAACCGGATGCGCGAATTTCGGGGCGGACGCCGAAGAGCGACGAGTATGTCGGGTTGTATGCGACGCCTCCAAGCACCTCAACCAATTTCGTTGACGACAGTTACTTAACGTTCGCGCTAATGGTGGACGTGGCGGCATCGATTGCGATGGCTGACGGCAACGCGTCTGAGCAGGAAGTTGCGTTGATTCATCGCCAGATTGAGTCGTGGCGGCAATTAACCCCCCGACAGCAGGACAGGCTCAAAGCTCGCGCCGCCGTGCAGATTGCACAGCCGCCCACCCCCGCGAGCCTGAAGAAGCGGCTTGAACCGCTTTCTGCGGAGGTGAAGGTTTCCGTCGCGACGCTGCTCGTGCAGACAGCGAATGCAGATGGCTTTGTGTCGCCGGCCGAAGTAAAAATGCTGGAGAGACTCTATCAAATGCTTGGTCTCGACCCTCAGCAGCTCTACGGCGACCTGCATGGCAATGCTGTTGTTGGCTCTCCCAACCCGACGCGGGTTTCAACCGGAGCCGAGAAGACGCCGAACAGCTCAGCAAAACCGGTCTTTGTGCTTGATACCACGAGAATCGAGGCGCTGCAGAAGGAGACGGCTAAAGTCTCCGCCTTACTGGCTGACGTGTTTGCAGAAGAAGTCCCGGTTGCAGAACCGGTCCAGGAAACCGCGGAGCGGGAGACGGGTTCTGCAGGCCTGCTAGGACTGGACGAGGCGCACTCGACATTCTTGCGTCTTTTGCTGTCACGTCCGTCATGGACTCGCTCGGAGCTCTCTGACGCGGCATTGGACCTGGAACTGATGCTCGACGGCGCAATTGAACAGGTAAACGAAGCCTCGCTCGACCACTGGGACGAACCGCTGACTGACGGCGATGACCCAGTCGAAATCAATCAGGAATTTGCACAAAGGCTAGCCTCATGACAACAATTCGCCCGAAGGACCGCGATGCGGTTCTTCAGTCCCTTCGCGCCGGCGTCGTTCCCCGCATCGGGCAACATCTAATCCAGGTTGGCCGCGCAAAAGAGCTGGAAGCATTGATTCAGGATATCGGTCGTGTCGCGGACGGTGGTTCGAGCTTCCGGGTGGTGGTCGGCGAATATGGCGCGGGGAAGACCTTCTTCCTGAATCTCGTTAGAGCCATCGCACTCGAGAAGAAGCTGGTCACGGTCCATGCGGACCTGAACCCTGATCGAAGATTGCATGCCTCCGGTGGTCAGGCACGTTCACTGTACGCCGAACTGGCGAAGAACATGTCGACTCGTACGAAGCCTGACGGTGGTGCGCTCGCGGGTATCGTAGAGAAGTTCATTGGGCAGGCCAAAACCGAAGCCAAGGCCTCCGGGCGAACGAGCGAGGAGGTGATTCGCTCGCAGCTCAATCAGTTGACCGAGATGGTCAATGGATACGACTTCGCCGACGTTATTGCGGCATACTGCCGCGGTTTCGAGGAGGGAAACGAGCAGCTCAAGGGCGATGCCATTCGATGGCTGCGCGGCGAGTTCTCCACCAAGACCGATGCCCGGACCGCACTGGGAGTTCGCACCATCATCGATGACGCATCGGTGTACGACCAACTCAAGCTCATGGCTCGGTTTGTCAAACTCGCCGGGTACGGCGGCATGATGGTGTGCCTCGACGAGTTGGTTAACCTGTACAAGCTCGCGAATGTCCAGGCGCGAAATTCCAATTACGAGCAGATTCTGCGGATTCTCAACGATTCACTCCAGGGGTCTGCAGAAGGATTGGGGTTCGTTCTTGGGGGTACCCCCGAGTTTCTGCTCGATACGAAGCGGGGGCTCTATAGCTACACCGCCCTTCAGTCGCGGCTTGCCGAAAACACGTTCGCCACGAATGGATTTGTCGACTACACCGGTCCGGTGATGCGGCTGGCCAGCCTCACGCCTGAGGACTTTTATGTCCTCCTGGATAAGATTCGCATCGTCCACGCGTTCGGCGACGCGACCAAGGCGATTTTGCCGCAGGCGGCGATTCCGGCCTTCATGGCGCATTGCGCCATGCGGCTCGGTGACACCTATTTCAGAACACCGCGCACGACGATAACGGCGTTCATTAACCTGTTAGCGGTTATGGAACAAAATCCGTCGGCGGACTGGCGGCAGTTGATTGGGACGCTCGAAGTCGAGAAGGATACGGGAGGCGTGGCTGACGTTGCGACCGAGGGGGACGATGAACTCGCCAGCTTCCGCCTCGGCTGACTCCCGAAGCTTCGACCTGCTCCACGAAAAGATTCGACGTTGGGTCTGGAGGGAGGGGTGGACCGAGCTACGCGACGCGCAGGAGCGCGCCGTGCCCGCGCTCATCAATGCAGACCGTGACATCATCATCGCAGCAGCGACAGCGGCCGGGAAAACGGAAGCTGCGTTCCTTCCCATTCTGTCGAATCTACTGCGCGACGAGCCGTGTACCGGGTCGGTGCTCTATATCAGCCCGTTGAAGGCCCTTATCAACGACCAATGGTCGCGATTGAATGACCTTTGCGAAGAACTTGAGATTCCCGTTGTTGATTTGCGCGGAATCCTGACCCACGATTTGCATTGAATTCTGACCCACCCGTTGGACCAGCTTTGCGGGTTATTCGGTGGGTGTCTGGGTCTTCTTTCTCTCCTTCTTTGGCTGTGTC
>SDBV01002520.1_pt1 | contig 27426 bp, 27 predicted proteins | sample 2277081 | NCBI WGS metagenome assembly SDBV01 (sample SAMN10402039, study PRJNA504765) | marine sediment metagenome | isolation source: marine sediment core GS10_PC15, 223 cmbsf | place: Arctic Ocean: Southern Knipovich Ridge | collected 2010 | reverse complement strand
GCGACTATTTTATATTTTCCGCCCATTGTATGTAACACTTCTTTCCACAAAGATTTAACATTAGTGTCGAATATCTGTTCGATATTGACATTTCTTGATATAATCCATGAATTTACTTCTAGTTCACTTTTTAATTGTCCGGCTGCCCAGCCTGAGTAGCCGATAAAATATTTTATGTCAGTAGATTTAATCAAATTACTCTCTATCATCGCGAGCATCTGTTCAAAATTTCCTCCCCAAAACACCCCATCTTTCACTTCTAATCCGCCTTCAATCAATCTATCATTTTTATGAATAAATTGTAGCGTGTTTTGCTGTACCGGACCGCCTATATAAATATCTTTCTTTCGATCTCCTACACCCTCCAACAACTCATTTAAGTTTAGCTTTGCTGGCTTATTTAAGACAAAACCAAAAGATCCTTCATCATTATGTTCACATAAATAAATCACTGTCCTTGCAAAATTAGGATCTGCCAGAAATGGTTCTGAAATTAACAGATCACCTTTTCTAGGTTCAATTTTGTCAGTTGAATAATTAAATAATTCCATTTTCTTTATTAAACGATCTTATTATAATAAGATTTGCTTTCCAATGCACTGTAAAAATTCAAGGGAATTAATCGATTTAAAGGTATTAACATTTTGAATAATAAGTACAATAATTGATTTTTTTAATACTAATTTCGCCAAATATCTTATGAAAGAAGATTGCTTTATTAATAGCTTAAAAGATATTTTCATTAAGTACTTATGGCTTTATAATGGATTTAGGAAAATTAAGAAGGGAATACACAAAAACTAAACTTAGTAAAAAAAGTGTCAGTCAAGACCCTATTGAGCAATTCAATTTATGGTTAAATGAAGCGCTTCAAGCTAACTGCCTGGAGCCTACTGCCATGACAGTCTCTACTGTTTCTGAAAATTATACACCCTCAGCTCGTGTGGTATTATTGAAGGGTGTCGAAGACAGACAGTTTGTATTCTATACAAATTACAACAGCAGGAAAGGGACTGATTTAAGTCTTAATCCAAATATTTCAGCTCTGTTTTTTTGGTCTGAATTAGAACGGCAAATAAATATTGAAGGCACTGTTCAGAAATGCACTCCTGAACAATCCAGCGCTTACTTTAATACCAGGCCGTGGAAAAGTAGAATTGGAGCGATTATATCTCCACAAAGCCAGCCAATCGAGTCGAGAAATGTAATTAAAACTGCCTTTGTATTGGAAGCCGCAAAACATATTACCGATTCCGTTCCCAGGCCAGACTATTGGGGAGGGTACATGATCAATCCAGTTCGTATTGAATTTTGGCAAGGCCGTCCCAACAGGCTCCATGACCGGGTACTTTTCATTAAAAATGATGACTTAAGCTGGGAAATTTCAAGACTTGCCCCTTGATATATTGAAAAACTTATATCTCCAACGTTACGCTTGGCCCGGGCCCATATTACAAGACGAGCCAAAAAAAAACACAAATATCATTGTCGTAATTCCTTGCTTCAATGAAGCAAATGTGTTGGATTCCTTAACTTCATTATTTGATTGCGAGCTTCCTGCATGCCATGTAGAGGTGATCATTGTCGTGAATCATGCTGAAGATGAAACTGATGATATTAAGAAGGTTAATGTAAATACCCTTAAGATCATTGAAAAATGGATAAAAATTAATTACAATAAATATCTTTCCTTTTTTACAATCCAGGCGCTTGATCTTCCTAAAAAGCAAGCGGGAGTAGGATTAGCAAGGAAAATTGGCATGGATGAAGCTGTAAGGAGGTTTGAATATCTGAATAATAAAAAAGGAGTAATCGTTTGCTTTGATACCGATTGCCAATGCAGCCCAAATTACTTACAAGAGATATATCAGTTTTACCTTAGCACCCCTAATGCCAACGCAGCATTAGTTTATTTTGAGCATCCCCTTGAGGGGAATTTTGATAATAATGTGTACGAGAGCATCATCAACTATGAACTTCATTTGCGCTATTATAAAAATGCGATTCAATATGCGGGCTTGCCCTTTGGCCACCATACGGTAGGATCATGTATAACTGTCACCTCAGAAGCATATCAAAAGCAGGGAGGCATGAACAAAAGAAAAGCTGGAGAGGATTTTTATTTTTTACAGAAAATTTTTCCATTAGGGAGCATATACGATATTAACTCCGCTACTGTGTTCCCGTCACCAAGACCATCTGACCGTGTTCCTTTTGGCACCGGCAAAGCGATAAATGATTTGTTAAATTCAGGAGAAACCGATTATTTAACGTATAACCCACAGACTTTCATTGACCTCAAACTATTGGGTGATCAGGTCTCAAATTTATATCATGAAAAAAATTGTGAGTCGATTATCAATAAATTACCTATAAGCATTCAGGGCTATTTAAATAAGATTCAATTTTTGGATCATTTATTTAGAATCAAGAAAAATTGCAGCACAGAAAGCCAGTTTATAAAATCATTTTATAATTGGTTCAATGCCTTTATGACGCTAAAATATGTTCATTTTGCCAGGGATGATTACTATAAAGAAACCGAAGTTCTAACAGCTGCAAATTGGGTATTGAGCGAATTGACGAATTATGGTGTTCCTGTCGAGAACAAGAAACAGGCCTTGATGTATTTGCGGGATATGGATAGGTTAGGATAAAGAGAATAAATCCCGAACACCGGGAGTGGTTGGCGTAGTAAATCCTTCTCCATATTTTACTCCAATTCTATTCCCTAATTCCCTGGCTCTTGCCTCAATAAATTCTATAAATCGCGATGAAGAGATAAATGTCTCCTCCTCATTGCTATCGGGATTGTAAAATTGAGATTCAAAAGCCATGATAGAATTCATCTTTTTCTCCCAAAAACCTGAAATATCAATGATGAAGCTTGGCTCTATATAATCATTTTGAATATAATGATATAGGTGTTTTGCCCTGTATGGTTTTTGTTTTTCGCCGTCAAGCTGAGTATCCAATTTTTTGAGCCCTGATTTAAAAAAAGCCTGTTGCAATAATTCCGCCCCTTTGCCGTGGTCGGGATGGCGGTCTGTAATGGCATTTGCCAATATTACTTCGGGGCGATATTTTCGAATCATCTTTATCACCTCAAGTTGATGATCCCAATCATTTAAAAATTTAACATCCAAAAAACCAAGATTTTCTCTGGCCTGCAAACCCAAAATCTGAGCGGACTTTTCTGCTTCTTCCATTCTCAATTCCGGATTACCTCGTGTTCCCATGTCGCCTTTTGTGAGATCGACGATGCCACATGTATAACCGGCAGCGATGTGAGAGGCTATTGTGCCAGAGCAAGACAATTCTGCATCATCTGGATGAGCCGCAAAAACAAGAAGATCAAGTTTCATAAGGAGGGAGGTGAATTTGCCTTTTTGATTGCCAGTCAACAATCAAAAAGGCAAATGATTGTGTTTGTTATTATTCCATTTCTTTTTCAGCAAGAAACCTTTCCGCATCCAAAGCTGCCATACAGCCTGTACCTGCAGCGGTCACCGCCTGGCGATATTTACTATCTTGTGCATCGCCAGATGCAAACACACCATCAATATTTGTTTTTGTACTGTCTGGTTGAGTAATCAAATACCCAATCTCATCCATGTCCAAAAATCCCTTAAACAGGTCTGTATTTGGCTTATGACCTATAGCAACAAAAAATCCTTTTATTGGAATTTCCGTTTTTTTACCACTTTGGTTATTGAATATTCTGACTCCTTCTACTTCATTTTCTCCCAGAACCTCATCCGTTTCCGAATGCCAATGAATCTCAATATTAGGGGTGTTCATTACCTTTTTGGCCATGATCTTTGATGCTCTAAATACATCCCTTCTTACAATCATATGCACTTTTGTACAAAGTTTAGCCAAATAACTAGCTTCTTCACAAGCCGTATCACCGCCACCAACTACAGCTACTTCCTGACCTTTGAAGAAAAATCCATCACACACTGCGCATGCTGACACTCCTTTACTATTTAAACGCTCTTCGGATGGAAGTCCTAACCACTGTGCTGAAGCGCCGGTTGAGATGATAACTGATTTTGCCTTTACCGTTTCTTCCTCATCAACTGTAATTTCAAATGGATATTTCTTGAGATCAACAGCCGTTACCACCCCATATCTGGTATCAGCATTGAACCTTTCTGCCTGAGCCTGAAAATCCATCATCATTTGAGAACCGTTTACTCCTTCAGGGTATCCTGGATAATTTTCAACATCATTTGTAATGGTCAATTGACCACCTGGTTGTGCTCCCTGATAAAGTACCGGCATTAGGCCTGCCCTGGATGCATAAATTGCTGCCGTATACCCAGCCGGGCCGGAACCGATAATCAAAACATTTGCAACATCTTCCATATCTACCAAAACATTTTACTTTAAAATTATAATAATAAAAAAAAGGTCTCATCGGAATGGAGACCTTCAGATTTTCGAAATTATACTTTTTTAGCCAAGATAAGGTTTCAACGCTTTACTTCTTGAGGTATGCCTCAATCTTCTTATTGCTTTTTCCTTGATCTGGCGAACTCTTTCCCTGGTCAAATTGAATTTTTCTCCAATTTCTTCAAGTGTCATAGAATGCTCTCCGTTCAATCCAAAATAAAGTGAAATAACATCCGCTTCACGTTGAGTTAAGGTAGATAAAGCTCTTTGAACTTCTCTTCTCAATGAATCGTTCATCAATTCACTATCCGGAGTTTGTTCAGTATCATTCTCCAATACATCCAATAAACTATTCTCTTCACCTTGCACAAAAGGAGCATCCATCGACACGTGACGTCCCGAGATTTTCATTGTATCAACAACCTCAGATGTGGTGACTTCCAATACATCAGCTAACTCATCAGGAGAAGGCTCTCTCTCAAATCGCTGTTCCAATTCTGAAAAAGTTTTGGAAATTTTATTTAATGATCCTACCCTGTTTAAAGGTAGTCTAACGATTCTGCTTTGCTCTGCTAAGGCCTGCAAAATAGACTGTCTGATCCACCAAACGGCATAGGATATGAATTTAAAACCTCTGGTTTCATCAAATCGCTGTCCTGCCTTTATCAATCCCAGGTTGCCTTCATTGATTAGGTCACCAAGGGATAATCCCTGATTCTGATATTGCTTTGCTACAGAAACCACGAACCTCAAATTAGCTTTTGTCAATTTTTCCAATGCCATTTGATCCCCTTCCCTTATTCTTTGCGCTAATTCAACTTCCTCATCTGGCGTTAACAAGTCAACCTTGCCAATCTCCTGCAAGTATTTATCTAATGATTGACTTTCTCTATTGGTAATTTGTTTGCTAATTTTTAGCTGTCGCATTGGCTATTTTTTAATATAACTAAATTATAAACGTTTGAAACCGGACTTTAAGTTCCTTAACAAACTATTTATTATATATTTCTGTTTTTAAAAATTGATTAATCCTTCAAAACTAGCTTCTAGCTTGTCTTTCCGGTCTTGGTAAAAGAACTTTTCTTGATAACCTGAACTTACCGGTTTTTCTATCTGTCCCAATCAATTTTACTTGAATTTCCTCTCCTACTTCTAGCACACCGTCCATATTTTCCAATCTCTCCCATTTGATTTCTGAGATATGAAGCAAGCCTTCCTTACCAGGCATAAATTCGATAAAAGCGCCAAAACTTGTGATTGCTTTTACCTTTCCTTCATAAATTTCTCCATCTTCAGGAACCGCCACAATTCCTTTCACCCACTTTTCAGCAGCAGTTACAGATGCCTCATCAGCAGCATAGATACTCACAACGCCTGCATCTTCAACTTCTTCCAATACAATAGTTGTATTTGTTTCTTTTTGAATCTCTTGAATTACTTTTCCTCCAGGTCCTATTACAGCGCCAATAAACTCTTTATCAATTTTAAAACTAATAAGCCTTGGGGCATTGGGTTTATAATTTTCCCTTGGTTCGGCAAGTGTCTTTTTGATCTCTTCAAGTATATGTAACCTTCCTTCTTTAGCCTGAGCGAGTGCTTTTCCTAATATTTCATAAGAAAGTCCATCGATTTTAATATCCATCTGGCAAGCCGTAATCCCTTCTGCTGTACCGGTAACTTTAAAATCCATGTCCCCCAAATGATCCTCGTCGCCAAGAATATCAGAAAGGATAGCATATTTTCCGGTTTCTGCATCAGAGATCATACCCATTGCAATTCCTGTTACAGGGGATTTGATTTTGATCCCGGCATCCATTAAGGCCAATGAACCTGCACAAACGGTCGCCATGGATGATGAGCCATTTGATTCCAGTATATCTGAAACCAAACGTAAAGTATAAGGATTCTCATCCGGATGAGGAAGCACTTTTTTAAGCGCTCTATGCGCTAAATTCCCATGACCAATTTCTCTTCTGCCCGGACCTCTATTTGGTCTGACTTCACCAGTAGAAAAACCGGGGAAATTGTAATGAAGAATGAATTTATTAGTACCTTTTTTAACCATGGCATTATCAATCATCTGCTCATCAAGCTTGGTGCCTAAGGTAACTGTAGTCAAGGATTGAGTTTCCCCCCTTGTGAATATAGCAGATCCATGAGCGCCGGGAAGATAATTCACTTCACTCCAAATAGGTCTTATTTGATCCATTTGACGGCCATCAAGTCTAACCTTCTCATCCAACACAAGATTTCTGGCAGCTTTCTTTTCAATATCATGAAAATATTTACTGATCAAAAATGGATCCTTCTCATGATCTTCCGGTAAACTTTCAATGTAGTTTTCCTTTACCTTATCAAAGGTTTCCTGTCTTACCTTTTTGTTGGCAATGGTTTGTTTGGCAACATCATAAACCTGATCATAAAGCTTCTCATTCATTTCTGCTTTGAGTTCTTCATCATTGGTTTCATGACTATAAGTCCGCTTTTCAGTTTTACCGACCGCCTCAGTAAGTTCTATTTGAACTCTGCATTGATCCTTAATTGCTTCGTGAGCAACTTTTAAGGCCTCAAGAACCTCATCCTCAGAAACCTCATTCATCTCACCTTCAACCATCATAATATTATCAATGCTTGCGGCAACAATCAATTCGAGTTCTGCTTTTTCCTTCTGTTCTAAGGTTGGGTTAATAATAAAATCACCGTCTAATTTCACAACCCTTACTTCAGAAATAGGTCCGCCAAATGGTATATCCGACACAGCTAATGCTGAAGAAGCAGCCAGCGCAGCCAAAGCGTCTGGTTGAGCATCGGGATCGGCTGATATTAATTGAATAAAAACCTGGGTTTCTGCATGATAATCATCTGGGAAAAGTGGTCGTAATGCCCGATCCACAAGTCTGCAGATAAGTACTTCATGATCTCCAAGTCTTCCTTCTCTTTTCAGAAATCCACCTGGAATTCGGCCTGCAGAAGCAAATTTTTCCTGATAATCAACAGAAAGTGGTAAAAAATCTACCCCTTCTCTGGCTTCAGTGCTGGAAACTACCGTAGCTAAGAGCATCGTGTCTCCCATTCTTACTACAACAGATCCATCTGCTTGTTTGGCCAATTTACCCGTTTCTATGGTTATTTCTCGTCCATCACTTAATTTAACGGACTTATTTATAATGTTTAGTGACATATAATTTTTTGTATAAATTCTAATTTTTGTTCTAATTAAGAAATGGGAATGAATAAAAGAGGGAATTCGAATGTGAACTCCCTCAGTTTCATTATTTCCTAATATTTAATTCCTTAATGATTGACCGATATCGCTCAATATCTTTGCGAGAAAGGTAATCGAGCAACCTTCTTCTTTTACCTACTAATTTCAAAAGACCTAATCTTGTGGAATGATCTTTTTTGTTAACTTTAAGATGCTCAGTAAGGTGGTTAATCCTAAAAGTAAATAGAGAAATCTGGGCTTCCGGAGAACCAGTGTCACCTTTAGACTTTAACCGACCATGCTTTTCGAAAAGTTCTTGCTTTTTTTCTTTTGTCAAATACATGCTAGCTATTAATATTAATTTTTAAAATCCTGCAAAGATATAAGTTATCAACATCAATTCAAACTTTTTGTTTTTATGAATTTTGATTTAATCGAAAAAAAGTATGCTTTTAGCTTTAGGAAAACCACATTATAAAAATCCATTTCGAAAAGTCGCGCATCATTCTTTGCCTGTTTCATGAAAAACAATCCGATGGGCAATAAAATTATATTTGCCATCCATGCTGCCAAAACAGGATTCATAACATCTGTCCTTGTCCATTTTTCGCATATCATCGAAATTACATAAAACAAAATAAAAAATGACAACGAAATGAGTACAGGAACTCCAAGTCCTCCTCGCTTTATAATCGCTCCCAATGGCGCTCCAATAAAAAACATAATTAAAATTGTGACCGCATATGAAAGCTTTTTATGCTGTTCCAACTCGAATTTATTTATCTCCGTGGTCAACTTATCCAGCCGGCCACTTTGCATCATCATATTGTTTTTGACATATCGAATGTGAGTGAGTGATCTTGTAAAAGCTTTTTTAACCACCGCAGGTCTATTCATTAGGCTGTCAAGAATGACAAGATTTTCTTCATAAGTTCTCTTGATAATTATTGAATCTTCTTTATCTATTTTAGTTATTTGAGACAAATCCTGTTTCAATTTAAAATTAAATTTTTTCTTCATTGCATTGTTAGGTTTTATAAATGTTTTTGGCATTGTTTTTTTTGTAACATTTGCTTTTTCCCTAATTGGCATATTTTTATTCTCTTCCAGTTTCTTTTGAATTGATTCAACTGAACGAGTTTCAGGACTATTACTAGCTGAATCATAAGATCTTTCCAAAGAAATAGCTTTACTTTGAAGCCCTTCTGTTTCTTGCTTGTTTTCTGCTTCTATTATTTCATTTTTTCTTTGTTCCTTCTTTTCTTCTTCTAGTCGTTTTTTTTCTTCGCGTTCCAATGCTCTTTCTTTATACACGCTAACAATGTCCTGTATGTGATATTCGAAAAACCTAAAACTATGCTCTTTGACCTCTTCAGTTTTGTCAGCATACTCAGTTTTCATGGAATCCACATCCATTTTTAGTTGATGGGAGTTTTTCATCAATCGGTTACTCGAAAAAAGCTCTTCTTTTGTCCGCTTCATATCAAATGACGCCAGGCTAAAAACCATTTTCTGCGCATCAAACTCATTGCGTACAAGCGGATTAGGTTGTTGTTGGGAGAGATAATTTCTTTTGGTGATTTTCTCCTCCATATAGGTATTCCCATTAAACAACTCCATCACGAGATACCTGTCGTTTAATATGTTGTACATTTGGCCCGAATCTGCTAAAGTTATATTCTTGTTCCCCTGATTCCCTGAATGGTCATAAATAATAAGATCCTTTAATGTTTTTCCGTCAGGGTACTTTTTACCAACTTTAATACTAAAACCTTCGATACCATTGTAAAAAGTCCCTTCCTTGAGTTCCATGGAAGGTTTCATTTGTTTTACGTCATACAATAAACTAAATGCTTTCAGGTTGGCTTTTGGGACAATAAAATTGTTTGAATAATATGCTGCCCCGGTCAATAAAATAGTAAAAGCAAAAATGGGGACCATCACTCTGATCAATGAAATTCCGGCGCCTTTCAATGCTGTTAATTCAAAATGCTCACCCAGGTTGCCGAATGTCATCAAAGAAGATAATAACACAGCCAAAGGAAATGCATTAGGCGTCATGAATACACTGAAATAAAAAATCAACTGCATGATAACAGATGTATCCAGATCCTTTCCAATTATCTCATCCAGGTATTTCAACATGAATTGAGATAGTAATATAAAAATCACTACAAAAAAAGTCAGAAAAAATGGCCCTATAAATGAGCCAATAATCAGTTTGTCAATTTTTTTCATCAATATTCCCTCTTCTATATCAACTATTCAAGCGCACAAATATTATTCCAACAAAGAGGAAATGAATGTCAACCACCAACAGTTTCTTTTAATGTATGAAATAATCCTTCCCAGACTTCCGCTTGCTCTTCCTTATCATCAAAATCAGAATACTCCTGAATCCGGATAAAGGTTGTTTGTGTCATTTCATTTAATTCTATTTTAAACTCAACCCAATCAGGATCCTCGCTTTCTGTTTTGTCTGCCTTTAAAAAGGTAAACTTGGCGAAGGAATTAGTTCTATGACTCACCATTCTAGCTTTATGATCTTCTCCTTCCCATTTGAAATTAAATATATTATCTTCATCAATATCTACATCATCAGCAAACCATTGTGCAAGACCACTAGGTGTTGTGAAATAAGGATAAAGCATCTTTTTTGAAGCATTTATCTCATACTCATGGGTAAATTTCGTTTTCTCCATAGAAATATCATTTAACGGTTTCAATATATAATAAATATATATACTTACAAAATTCTTTTCAGGAATGAATTTGCGAATATTTTAGAAATGAATTTGTGATTAAAAATGATATTTGTATGTTTGCACTCCCAAAAAATGGCGAGGTAGCTCAGTTGGTTAGAGCGCAGGATTCATAACCCTGAGGTCACGGGTTCAACTCCCGTCCTCGCTACTTTTTTTACTTGATAAATAATCAGGATAACAAGTTAGTTTTGGTGATTTTTTAATATTGGTATTTCCTGCCATATGTATTCATTCCGCCATTTACAAGCCTCTGAATATTGCCTCCTACAAATGCGAAAAGCCGCAAATGCGACTTTTCACTAAACATTAAACCACAACCTATGAAAAATAATTATGTATCAAAAAAATGCCTTTTTATGGGTCTAATTCATTTTAACTATATGGCGCCACTAAAGTAATATATGGGAACTTAAGTTTGTGTGTTGTTGAAATGGTTAACCTTACCTGAGTAAAACTTTGATCACTAATTCGGTGAATTGAAGATTAGAGTTAAAAATATTAGTAATCATAGAAAGGGAAAGGATGGTTGTTTGTATACTCGATTAATTCGTTTATTTACATACTAAATATATTAGTAGCTCACACTACATATGAAATCATGGTGATTATTAATTAAATATTCACATTATTTTCATTGGACAGCTTTTAGTACATCACCAAACGAATTTTCTTGAGAAAATATAACAAGGCATAAAAAAAAAGCCCCGAACATTCGAGGCTTCTAACTTAAATTGTGATTATTATCTTTTTAGTTGACCTTGTCAACAATAGCTTTGAAAGCTTCAGGATGGTTCATGGCTAAATCAGCCAATACTTTTCTGTTTAGGTCAATTTTTGCATCCTTTAATTTTCCCATAAAAACAGCATAAGACATTCCATATTCTCGTGCTCCGGCATTGATTCTCTGGATCCACAATGCTCTAAATTCTCTTTTCTTAACTTTTCTGTCCCGGTACGCATAGGTCAAACCTTTTTCTACAGCATTTTTAGCTACGGTCCAAACATTTTTCCTACGTCCCCAATAACCTTTTGCAGATTTCAGGACCTTTTTTCTTCTAGCTTTTGAAGCTACTGAATTTACTGATCTTGGCATAATTTAATCGTTTTTTGAATTGAGGTGCTCATATGAATCTTTAAAACCTTCAACTCTGGCCTGTAATTAATTTAACTTAAATGTTTAACATTTTCTTTACGCGAGAAGTATCGCTAGCATGCACTAATGTGACATGATTCAGATTTCTCTTTTGCTTGGTTTCTTTCTTTGTCAGGATATGGCTATGATAAGCGTGCTTACGCTTAATTTTGCCGCTTCCTGTCAATTTAAACCTCTTCTTCGCTCCAGACTTCGTTTTTACTTTTGGCATTTTAATCTATATTTAATAAAAATTATTTCTTTCCGGCTTTTGGTGAAATAAAAATCGCCATCCTTTTTCCTTCTAATTTTGGCATTTGTTCCACCTTGCCGTATTCTTCTAACTGTTGTGCAAATTTCAGTAACAGAATTTCCCCTCTTTCCTTAAAAACAATAGTTCTTCCAACAAAGTGAACGTAAGCTTTTACTTTTGCCCCTTCATTCAAAAAATTAATTGCGTGCTTCAATTTAAAATTAAAGTCATGTTCATCAGTATTCGGGCCAAAGCGAATTTCCTTCATCACCGTTTTTTGAGCTTTGGCTTTGATCTCCTTTTGCTTTTTCTTTTGTTCGTACTTGAACTTTGAATAATCAGTGATCTTGCATACCGGTGGTTCTGCTTTTGGCGAAATCTCAACTAAATCCAAGCTTTGACTTTTTGCCATCTCAACTGCTTGTTCAATATCGTAAATTCCGACTTCCACATTTTCTCCCACTACCCTGACATGCGTAGCAGTTATTCTTTCATTAATTTTATATGGTTCTTCCTGCCGTCCTCTAAAGGGTCTACGATTTCTATTAAAGGGTCTTTGTTTACTGATTGTTACCTCCTTTTTTTATGTTTTAATAACAAAGCTGCAAATATCTGTATAAATTATTGCATTTAAAATATCTATATAAAATAGTTTTATTTTTATTCAAAATTAGAACTCAAACTATTTTCAATTTCCTGGTCCATAAATGACAACAGATCTTTACGGGTATAAGCGCCCAAATCTCCATCTCCCTGCTTTCGAATGGATACAGAATCTGATTCTTCCTCTTTCTCTCCAACAATAAACATGAACGGTATTTTATTCATTTCAGCATCCCTGATCTTTCGTCCTATCTTTTCATCTCTGTGATCGACATAGCCGGTAAGCTCTTTTAAAGTCAACTCTTGATTTACGGCATCGGCATATTCCGCATATTTTTCTGAAATAGGTAAAATAATATACTGTAAAGGGCTAAGCCATAATGGGAATTTTCCTGCGGTATGCTCCAACAAAATAGCCACAAAACGTTCCAAAGACCCAAATGGAGCCCTGTGTATCATCACCGGACGGTGTTTCTGATTATCAGACCCTACATATTCCAGTTCAAATCTTTTTGGCAAATTGTAATCAACCTGAATTGTGCCCAGCTGCCAACTTCGCTTCAAGGCATCTTTGACCATAAAGTCTAACTTTGGCCCATAAAATGCGGCTTCTCCCACCACAGTTACCGTATTAATTCCCTTCTCCTCTGTGGCCTCAATGATGGCTTTTTCGGCTTTATTCCACGCCTCATCATCACCAATATATTTTTGCTTATTTTCAGGATCACGCAAGGAAATTTGAGTCATGAAATCCTCAAATCCCAGGGATTTAAAAACATATAATACCAGATCTATTACTTTTTTAAATTCTTCTTTTACCTGATCAGGTCGGCAAAATATATGGGCGTCATCCTGCGTAAATCCACGCACGCGTGTCAATCCATGCAATTCTCCACTTTGCTCATATCGATAAACTGTCCCGAATTCCGCTAAACGGATAGGCAATTCCTTATATGACCGTGGTCTGGTTTTATAAATTTCACAGTGGTGCGGACAATTCATGGGTTTCAATAAAAACTCCTCGTTTTCATTTGGGGTAAGGATCGGTTGAAATGAATTCTCCCCATATTTTTCATAATGCCCTGATGTGACATATAGATTTTTATGACCAATATGCGGGGTAATTACGGAATCATAGCCAGCTTTCGTCTGGGCTTTCTTCAAAAAATTCGTTAACTTTTCCCTGAGTATTGTACCTTTTGGCAACCATAAAGGTAGCCCTTGCCCTACTTTTTCTGAAAATGCAAAGAGCTCCATCTCTTTTCCAAGCTTTCTATGATCTCTCTTTTTAGCCTCTTCCAATAGCGCCAAATACTCGTCAAGATCCTTTTTCTTTGGGAATGTTACTCCGTAAAGTCGGGTTAGCTGTTTGCGGCTTTCATCTCCTCGCCAATAAGCGCCTGCAACATTGGTAAGTTTTATAGCCTTTATAATGCCGGTATTAGGGATATGGGGTCCTCTACACAAATCGGTAAAGTTTCCCTGTTGGTAAAAAGAAATGGTTCCATCTTCCAGCTCCTCCAACAACTCCAATTTGTATTCATCGCCTTTTTCTGAAAAGAAAGCTAAAGCATCTTCTTTTGATACTTCATCTCTTTTATAATCATTTTTTTGCCTGGCAAGTTCAAGCATTTTTTGCTCTACTTTCCCAAGGTCAGCAGAATCAAACTCATGATCACCAAAATCCACATCATAATAAAATCCGGTTTCTACCGCAGGGCCAATCCCAAATTTAATACCTGGATAAAGAGCCTCCAGGGCTTCTGCCATGAGATGGCCTGATGAATGCCAAAAAACCTTCTTGCCCTCATCATCCTTCCATGTGAGCAACTGGACCGTTGAATCTTCCATGATCAGTCGAGAAGAATCCCATATTTCACCATTAACTTTAGCGGCCAATACGTTTCTGGCCAATCCCTCACTAATACTCAAAGCAATTCCATGGCTCGAAATTCCTTTGTCATATACTTTAATTGAACCATCCGGAAGTGTAATGTTCACCTTTTGCTCACTCATAAAAATCAATTTATCTCCTTAGAACCCAGAGGCTTTAACGTCTCGACTTGCTTCTGAACTTCTTGTTTTCTTTTTTTCAGGCGCAAATATGCAACTTTTCTTTCAAGATTGTCCAATCCTTTCCTTGCTAATATAGAAGTGTTATCAATTTTAAGGGCCTGAATATATATTTGTTTTGCTTCAGTATACTGATACCTTTTTTCCTTTGCCTTAGCCTTTAAAACATAAGCGCCTGTTCCTTTTGGATTTGTATCCAAATATTTGTCAACGAAATATAGTGTAGAATCAATATTATTTGCACCATAATAGTTTTTAGCCAACTCGAAATTTATTCTCGGGTCTTCAAATTTTTCATTTAGACATTTCAACAAGAACATTTTTGATCTGTCATTTTCTCCGACCTTATTATAATAAGCCCCCCATTCATAGCAAAGCTGAAGGCTTGTGTTTTTGATTGCAAATTCATCTAAATATTTCCCGGCTTTGCTATGATCCCCCATTGCCAAAGAAACATCAAATAACTTTGCGAAATTTGTATATGTATTTTTCAATTGATAGGCCTCTTCAAAACTTATCAGGGCATCGAGACTATCTCTATTTATAAGCTGAGCACACCCACGTATGTATAGGCTCTCATGATCAAAAGGATTGGCAAGCAATGCCCTATTGGCAAAAAATATAGCATCCGTATGATCCTCAAGTAATATGGAATAGCCCGCTGACAATTTCAAATAGTCCATGTTGTCAGGAGCGATTTCCGATAGCGTATTCAAGGCAAGCGAGAGTTTTTCAATATTTTTATTCTGTAAATAGAATGTTGAGAGATTTATCAGGATAGCAACATTTTTTGGATTTTCTATTTCTGCCTCCTGCAAAAGTACGATGGCTTTTGACGCATTATTCTGCTCTTTGTAATGATTGGCAAGCTTTATATAATTATCCACCTCTTCTGGATAATCCTCAATTTGCTCTGTTAAATAGCTAATGTACACCTCCTCCGAGGCTCTATTTTGTTCCTCAGTATATACTATTTTATGAGTTCCATTTTTTGGCTCGCAACCAAGAAATAGAACTAGTGGCAAAAGGAAAAATAAACAATTGGTAATCCTCATTGTGCTCGTAACTTCTACCTTCAAAAGTAGAATTAAATTAAGATGAAAAATAGATAAATGTCAAAAATATAGCTCCTATCAGTCAAAAAGGCCAAGCTGATCTTTTTTCCTTTTCAACTCCTCATTATCAATTTTCAACTCTACCTGATCCCCTGCATGAAAATCCTCCTCTTGTTTTTCCTCCGGGATATTCCTTTTCTCTTTAATTTCCGCACCCCCTTCAACATCGGCGATTGGTTCCTCTTGAGCGCTCACCTCATCAATTTCTTCTTCACCCGATACCTCCTTCCGCTTAGATTCTACAACATCAGATTGCTCAAATTCCGGCTCTTCTCCAGACAACTCCTTTATTTTAGTGATCGTGAATGCTAAGAATTTATTGCCAACTGCTTTCCAGCCTTTCACACCCACTAACTCATCCAGTTGAAGCTCGGAAGTTTCTTTAACTTTATTTTTCCTTATAGCCACCGCGAGTACGATTTTATCTTTTGATGATACATAAAGTAATTTAGACCCCTTGGATTCACTGATAAAAATGAACTTTTTATTTAGTGTAGTGGTTTCGATATTAAATTTCTTGATGTACGAACTTTTTGAATTTCCATCCAGATATATGGCTGTAATAACTGCCTTCGGATTAAATTTTTGTATCAGCATGACATGATTAAATTCATAGTGATTGGTTAATTCAAAGGACGTGATTTCGTATGAACCATCGTCATAAATCACCACAATACCATCCTCAGCATTAAAGTTGCCCAGGCGCTTTCCTCGCTGGTCACGGTTTAGTCTGCCAATTGCCTCATCGTAATAAATATCCACACCTCCAAGTGTTGATTTCCCTTCGGATTTTAACTGAATTTTTCGCACCGGATATTTTGTTAATATATTACCTCCGGCTCCTCTTCCCTTTACTTCCAGACTTGAAAAATCAAAATCAAAAACTTTATTTTTCGCTCTGCATCTACTCGAAAGGCCTACAGTTATTACTTCCGCCTCTCCATTGGGGTTGGCCGTAAAATAAAGCATATTAGAGTCTTTAGCTCCTTTTGTAAGGTCATTTTCCTTATCTCTTGTGATGCCTTTCACGTTGAATCGTTTGGCCATTGATCTGCCTGTAATTGCATCGAGGTATATCAGGTTATACACCATACGTTCATCGTTTTTCTTGAACACACCAACATATTCGATGTTCTTGCCAACAAAAACCTTGTCCGTAATTTTACTTACCACCATTTTCCCATCTCTGCGGAAAACGATAATATCATCCAGGTCTGAACATTCACAGACGTACTCATCCTTTTTCAATCCAAGGCCAATAAACCCATCCACTTTGTTTACAAATAGCTTTGCATTGTTTGCCGCAACTACGGTTGCAGCAATAGTATCAAAGGCTCTGATTTCGGTTAAGCGCTCCCTGCCTTTTCCATATTTCTCAAGCAGTTTTTTAAAATAATTTATGGCAAAATCTGTGAGGTGCGCAAGATGATATTCTGTTTGTGCCAACTCTTCTTCCAACCTTTTCAGGAGTTCATCTGCTTTGAACGCATCAAATCGTGATATTCGCTTGATTTTGATTTCCGTCAACCGAACGATATCATCGGTAGTAATATCACGGTAAAACTGCTTTTTAAACGGATCCAAGCCTTTGTCTATCGTCTCAATCACGCCTTCCCAGGTTTCACATTCTTCAATGTCGCGATAAATACGGTTCTCGATAAAAATTCGCTCCAATGAAGAGAATAATATCTTTTCAAGAAACTCTCCTTTTTTAATTTCAAGCTCTCTCTTGAGTAATTCTACTGTTTGATCAGTAGATGTTTTTAACATTTCATTGACTCCCAAAAAAACCGGCTTTTCATCATCAATTACACAGCTATTTGGGGCTATGGAAACTTCACAATCCGTAAAAGCATACAGCGCATCGATCGTAATATCAGGAGATTGATTTGGCGCCAATTTGACTAAAATCTCAACTTCTTTGGCTGTATTATCTACTACCTTTTTAATTTTAATTTTGCCTTTGTCATTTGCCTTGACAATCGAATCGATCAGGTTGGTTGTGTTTGTGCCAAAAGGAATGTCTTTAATGATCAGTGATTTCTTATCCTGTTCTTCAATTTTAGCCCTGACCTTAATTCTTCCTCCGCGCAATCCTTCATTATAATCAGAAAAATCCGCATATCCACCGGTAGGAAAATCAGGCAATATTTTTACCTTCTTTCCATTGAGCAAGTCGATCGATCCCCGCAAAAGTTCACAGAAATTATGGGGCATAATTTTAGTGGAAAGACCTACTGCAATACCTTCCACCCCCTGAGCAAGCAATAGTGGGAATTTGACCGGAAAGGTGACAGGTTCCTTTTTTCTCCCATCGTAGGAAAGCTGCCACTCGGTGGTCTTGGGATTGTATAAAATTTCCAGTGCAAATTTTGATAGCCTGGCTTCGATATATCTTGGCGCTGCGGCGCTATCTCCAGTCCGGATATCGCCCCAGTTTCCCTGCTGATCAATCAACATTTCTTTCTGACCTATTCCGATGATCGCATCGCCAATAGAGGCATCGCCATGCGGATGGAACTGCATCGTGCTACCGATGATATTAGCTACCTTGTTGAAGCGGCCATCATCCATTTCTTTCATCGCATGAAGAATCCTGCGCTGAACCGGTTTCAGTCCATCCTGAAGGGCAGGGACGGCTCTTTCCAATATCACATAAGATGCATAATCCAGAAACCAGTTTTTATACATCCCTGTTATATGCTCAATCTCCTGAAGTTGATCTACTTGCTCAGTAAATTGTCCCTTACCTTTATTTATATCTTCATCCATGCTTAAACTTCCGCTGCTTCTTCTTTTTTCTCTTCATTAATTAAATCCTTTTCGACCTTCAAATTGTCAATGATAAATCTTTGTCGCTGAGGTGTGTTTTTTCCCATATAAAAGGTAAGTAAAGATTGTATGCTCGTTTCTTCGCTCAACAAAATTGGTTCAAGTTTGATGTCGTCTCCAATGAAAGCGCCAAATTCATTTGGTGAAATCTCTCCCAATCCCTTAAACCTGGTGATTTCCGGCTTAGCTCCCAATTTCTCAATAGCATTCAATTTCTCTTCTTCGCTGTAGCAATAAATCGTTTCTTTTTTATTTCGCACCCTGAATAGTGGAGTTTCCAATATAAATAAATGTCCATGTCTCACCACATCAGGAAAAAATAGAAGAAAGAAGGTTAAAAGCAGTAATCTAATATGCATACCATCGACATCGGCATCCGTGGCAACAATAATCTTTCTGTACCGCAAACCATCTAATCCATCTTCAATATTCAGTGCATGTTGTAAGAGGTTAAACTCTTCATTTTCATAAACAATCTTTTTGGTGAGGCCAAAAGAATTCAATGGTTTACCTCTCAGACTAAAAACTGCCTGGGTTTGTACATCGCGTGACTTTGTGATGGATCCACTTGCTGAATCTCCCTCGGTAATAAAGATCATGCTGCTATCTTTTCGGTCACCCTTTTTATCATCCAAGTGAATTCTGCAATCTCTTAGCTTTTTGTTGTGAAGATTGGCCTTTTTTGCCCTCTCATTGGCCAGCTTTTTAATTCCTGCAATATCTTTGCGTTCCCTCTCCGATTGCATTATCCTTTTTAATAATGCATCGGATACCTCACTGTGTTTGTGTAAAAAATTGTCGAGTTCTTTTTTAATAAAATCATTGATAAAAGTACGCATGGTTGGCCCTTCAGGCCCTACGGTCTGAGATCCAAGTTTGGTTTTCGTTTGTGATTCAAAAACCGGTTCCATCACTCTGACTGAAATCGCTGAAACCACACTGCCCCGAATATCTGTAGCATCAAAATTTTTTCCGTAATACTCCCGGACTGTTTTAACAATCGCCTCCCTAAAAGCAGCAAGATGGGTTCCTCCCTGGGTTGTGTACTGCCCGTTTACAAAAGAATAATACTCTTCTCCATATTGATTGTTGTGGGTAATAGCTACTTCAATGTCATTACCTTTCAGGTGAATGATTGGATATCGGAGGTTTTCCACATCCGTTTTCCTGGTCAACAAATCAAGCAATCCATTTTCTGAATGATACTTTACCCCATTGAAGATAATGGTAAGCCCGGCATTCAAAAACACATAGTTCCACAACATTTCTTCCAGGTATTCAGGAATGTAATGGAAATTTTTGAACATCTCCCCGTCGGGTTCAAAAACCACCAAGGTTCCGTTTCTGCCCGAAGCATCTATTATCTTCGATTCCTTGGATAAGTTTCCCTGATCAAATTCTGCAATTTTGGTTTGCTTATCGCGAAATGACTGAACTTTGAAATATCTTGATAAGGCGTTCACCGCCTTGGTACCAATTCCGTTTAGCCCAACAGATTTCTGAAAGGCCTTCGAATCGTATTTTCCTCCTGTATTTATTTTAGATACACAATCAACAACTTTCCCCAAAGGAATTCCCCGCCCATAATCCCGGATTTCAACCCGGTGTTCAGATACCTTGATGTTAATATTTTTTCCAAAGCCCATTACATACTCGTCGATGCAGTTGTCGAGCACTTCTTTTACGAGCACATAAATGCCATCATCGGCAGCAGAGCCATCTCCAAGTTTCCCGATATACATTCCGGGCCGCAACCTGATGTGTTCTTTCCAATCGAGCGATTTAATATTGTCTTCGGTATACGCTACATTAATCTCTGCCATCTATTTGTTAATATTTATTTTTGAGTTAAGTGCTTATTGTTTTTCACACCAACTAATTGTTCTTTCAAAAAGCGAATATGGCAAGGTAAATTCGCTTTCCAAAATCTTTTTATAGACTGCTATTAAAGCAAATTTTGTACTCAAGCAGCATAAAAAACTGATTCATAGATTTTTAATCCCCTTTACTTCTAAATAAAGTTCAGCTAAGAAAAAGATAACTTTTTTTAGCGCTACTCCATTTTTCGTGTGAGTCCCTATTTTTTAATAATTGCGTGAATCAATCCAATTATGATACTGACCAAAATAATCAAGCCCACAAATGGGATAAAAATATACGCTGAAGTGTCCGTGACTTCATTGATTTTAATAAGCGCCACATAAAACATCATACACGTGATCAAAATATTTATTCCTGCTAAAAAATAGGTCAGCCACATGAGCGCCATTTCCTTTTGCTCCTTGCTCCTGAAAAGAACAGATTTCGTATCGATCCCTTTCGAATTTTTATACATGCTTATCCCAACATTCATCACAAGATTGAAAATCGCAAAAACACCCAATCCAATATAAAACAGGTGTGCTTTGGACAAGCTTGTTAGCCAATTCTGAGATGTATTCATGCCATTTCCGTTTTCAGGAGAATAGCCATACATGTAAAGCAAACTTACGAAGACCATGAATATTGAAAATGCCTTGATGAAATTGGCAACACGCTGGTTAACTACGTTCATAAATTATTGTTTTGTGACGCCAAAATTAGTTGATAAAATTGTTTTGAGTGATAAATGCTCTTCTTTTATTTGTAGCGTCCATAATATTCTTTAGCATTGTGATTACCTTAGGAACTGCAAAGAAATAAGTTGCGCAAATTTTGCTCAATTATTTTTTCTTTATCCAAGGCAAAATTTGGAAGCATAGCAACGCTATGGTCGAAAATTTTAACGACATAAAAAGGAAAAAGAATGATCAAAATGGGTAAGTTATTTCTTTACGGGTCCTTAATATATTATTAATGACTTTCAGGACAATTTATAAAGTATCCGCAATTCTTCTTATCTTTTTTTTATTGCTGCAGATGGGATGCAACAGAAAAAAGAAGAAAGTAAACAGACTCCAGAAATTTGAATCTGAATTATGGATTCAGGATAAAAATGGGTGCAGTGGGGAGCGCATGAATCTGAAAGATAATCTCCTATCCCAAAAACACAACATGCGTGGTCTGAAAACCAGTCTTATAGAATCGTATCTTGGCAAGCCCGATGCACAGGAACTTTCAAAGAGAGGTCAACGATATTACATTTACTTCATGGAACCAGGCCCAAAATGTACCGCCACCAAAGAAAACCCGCTGGCCTTATTTATCCGATTTTCTGCTGTTGGCATTGCCACTGAATTTATGATAAAACCTGTAATTACTCTAAATGCGGCTCATCTTCAAGGACGTTTGTAGGGTATTTATTCTTCTGACTTATCGCTAGGTATATGCTAACACGGATTATCATTCACCTACCTCATAAACAAGAACACAATTCCGACCAGTATTGTAAGAATAAAATTAAAATTAGTTTCATTTTAAATATTCTGAAATTACGACTTTCCTAATGCAGATGTGTTAATTGTTTGGCTCCAAGACCATTCAGGCATTTTTCGGACTTCTTTAGGTGTCAGATGTGGGCTTATTGATAAGAAAAATAGATAAAAAGAATGCATGCGGGTTATAGTATAACTAATCTCTTATAGAGAATTGATCGTTTTATTATTTTAAAAGCAGGTATTCATTACCCTCTCATCGTCTCCAGTTTTGAGACTCTGAGAATCTACTAATGTTAAATCAACTTCAGAGTTCTCTGAGGCAACTCTGAGCATGTGTAAAAGTGTTTATGTGGTAATGGAAAAAAAATTCCGGTGCTATTGGATAGCTGACAAAAACAGAGGAAGGCATAGAACTGCCGAAAGAATAATTGGAAATTGAGGAACAGAAGTACAGTTGTCTTACGAGGGTAAATTCCGATATTTCAATTTCGCCCTCCCAAAGAGACGAGCAAACATGTGACGTTCGACCTTCATCAGGAATTTGAATTTTTTCCAGGGGGAAATTGTTTCAGATACTGCTAGAACAGGCTCAAAATTTCTCACAAGTCCATGTACAGGATCCAATCCATCGCAATATTCAACGTGTTTCACACAATCAGACTTGTCGAAAGTTTGGCACCTGTCCAAAAAGGAGTTCGTTACGAGGATGTATTCATTAGATGCGATCGAATTCTTAAGCAAGCGATGAGCAGTAATAACGTCTTCTCCTGAAATCTTTTGAATATCCCGAACCTTCGTGAAGGCAGCTTCACCAGAATGTAAAATCGCCTTGAGCTTGAGTTCGCCAACCTTGTTGCATGCATCGCAAATGCAATATCCACACTCACGTAGCAAATAAGCCTCCCGTTTGTGAAAGGCCAAAAAGTACTTTTCCAGCTGTAAGTAGATGTTTTTGGCCAGGTCAGGAGACCCATCATCTAAGGCATAGAGGCTAATCGCATCCCCTAATATTTCATGGGCTATTACCGGTGATTCAACCTCATCCAATATGCATTCCATAAGTTCGCCGATGATCTTCTCGGCATGTAAAAGCGACATCTTGTGCAGGCGAATGAAATTCGTGTATCCGCTAATGTCAACCAGGATAATAAATAGTGGCTTTATACTCATTTGATTGTTACAATTCGTTTCTCTAATTTACATCTTTTATGACAAATGAATTGGTTGTGATGGCATTTATTAAACAAATGATTTTTGTGGAAGGGGAGATTTCTTAATTTATGAAGCTATTTAATCCTTTTATTATCTTCAGATTCCTGCCTGTTCGGTAGGCGGATCTCCCTACGTCCGAAATGACAAAACGGAAGACTGATCAACTCACCATGTTATCTTGGCATAGGGATGTTGAAATGAAATGCGTTTGTTGCAATTCCATGAATCAACGGAGGATCACCTGCATATATTCAGCCAATCTTCAGAGTAGAATTGACAAGATCACGCTCAACAAAAAGCAGATCATCACCATAAATCCATACAGCGTGCCCATACCCATCAAGCGAAAAACGGTTGATTTCCAAAGGCGGGAATAGAACTTTTTCAACGCCAGCAACAAATAAGCGATTATAATCACAATAAATAACAGATCATCAATTGACTCCGGAATAATACGATCAAAGACCATGAATACAATGGCACTGAAAAAATAAAATGCATGTACATGCAGCGCGAATATGAGGTTCTCGAGGTAATGCCTGTTTCGCGTCCTGAAAAACCACCCTAGTAACAAGGCAAAAAGTGGTGTTAAGATAAAAATGAAGTAGGAAATCATTTTGTTTATCCGTTCATTCTGCTCATCACGATCCAATTTATTAAATTCCCGGGCCTTTAATACAAAGTTCGTAATGAATGCAGGCGCAGATGATTCAGCGCATACTGTATCCTTGTTGGCGACCAATGAATCCGGCTTGAATATTTCCATATCCGGTGAATCCAGATTCACCTTCTGCCCATTATCATTATTCATAATATTATAGCTTCTTTCCACAGAATTTTCCTTTAAAAACATAAAAGAATCAACCAGGAAATAGAGAAACGAAATGAAGACAAAAAGTTGGATCGGATTGATGTATCTGACGCGCCGGCCGGCGATAAATTCTAAACTCAAAAATGCCGGCTTGGTAATTAAAGGCGCAAGTGTGTTGAAAAATTTAGAATCAAATGAGAAATAATTGTTCAATAATTCATGGATAAAATACTTAAAAGTCAAGTTCTCCGGCAAGGCTTTTTGACCACAATTAGGGCAAAACTCAATTTCCTCATCTAGTTGATGAAAGCAATTCTGGCATTGATCCGGCTTGGAAATAACTCGCTTTTTACTCATTCGCGCTCCAGGTTAGGCGTTGTTTGTCAGCTAATAAATGTTCCTTCAGCAGCTTATAATCCAATTCCTGGACATCTTTCTGTTCATCAATTGCCAGGCAAGCAGCAGTCGCTACAGATTGTCCCAATACCATAAAAACCGGTTCCATTCTGATAGAACCGAAAGCGATGTGCGAAGCACTCAGACAAACCGGAACAAGAAGATTGGTGCATTCTTCCTTTTTTGGAATAAGCGACCGGTAACTAATGGGATATGGTTCTTTTACGCGTGCTTCTACATTTCCCTCATTTTTCGCATATCCATCCTCATTCACGTATCGTTGCGTATGGTGCGAATCCATGCCATAAGCGCCCATACCAACGGCATCATCTACCACTTCCAATCCTTCACAATTGTACTGGGTCATCACATACTCCCCAATCATTCTGCGCGCCTCACGGATGTATATTTGCTGCTGCCAACCATCTTCCCGTTCGAATTCATCCTTGCACATTCCCCACCTCGACACTTCTGCCTTGATGTGAGCCGACATACGCGGATGATAAGCAATGTCCACATCAATCCTTTTTGATACTGTCTGTGCCGTGTTCTGATTAGTTCTCTTTCATCATAACTTGCCTCAGGATAATTATAATTCTGCCCAATAAAATCAGTGGAAAATCCGGTACGGTTATTCGTATCCGTTTTTCGATTCGGCATCTTCGAGTTGATCCAGGGGAAGCCATCCTCGCCTGCTTCATAATTTCGTAACAGCAGCTCATATTCCAATTCATTATAGCCTATAGGCTTTTCGAATGGAATCCTGTTTCCCGGATGATCCGTCATACACATCCTGAAACAGTACGCTTGTATGTGGTCGTCCCCATCTCCCTCATTTCCCGGCCCATCCGGATTGATGCCGGGTAGCAATCCACTGGACGCATCTCCTTTTATTACATATGGATCGACTCCATCTACAAAATTATGATTTAAAGCATTGTGTGCCCGGAGACCTGTCATGGTGGTATCCTTTATTTTGGTATTCACCCCATTCATAGTTTCTTTGTACATTTTATTTGGCTCTCTCCCTATGGTATAGCTAACGCCGGAAGCTGCCATAAGATCACCTTCATAGGTAGCATCAATAAACATAAGTCCATGATATGCTTCCCCTGACAGCATTTTGATGGAAGTGATTTTCCCATCAAGTTTCGTCACGCCAGTGCTTCTATCAAGCTTTTGGTTCAACACCAGTTCAACTTGTTCGTTTTTAATAAAATTCCGGTAGACCTTTAGCGCTGCAGAAGGCTCAAAGGTCCACATTGAAGATTCTCCTTTCTTGGTTTGTGTTTGTCCTCCATCCCTATATTCATTACTTGTCTGCCAGCTCCAGTTCTCAGGATTATCGTAATAAGCGCTGATATTCTCATAAAATTCCCTTGAAATCCCACCGATGGCAGCCTTATTTCCGATGTCCGTTTGTCCGAGTCCTCCGGTGGTCAGACCACCAATTCTGGAGGATGGTTCGATGAGAATAACAGACTTCCCCATTCGTTTAGCCTGTATGGCTGCTGTGATTCCGGCAGAGGTGCCTCCATAGATTACGACATCGTATTCATTTTGGGATGATTCGTTTTGACATGTACTAAAAGTAAAAAGTGCGCAGGATAAGAAAAGTAGGCTTAATAATCTCATAAGGGGTGACTTATTATATTTTACAGAAATTTAAATGTAAAGAAAAAAAGGCTTAACAATACGAAAGAATTGATTGCTTGGCTAAATTCCAAATAACAAGGATAAAAACCTCCGGGGGCTTGCGGAATCCGTGAAGGATTTAATCCAACGTTCCGGCTAAAATGTCGTGCGGATCAAAAAAGCTTTTTCGTTTCGTATTGTACGAAGACATACTTTGTCAACCGAAGCTTTAGCGAAGGTTAAGCGATTTTAAATTTACTAATCGTGGCGGACTTTTCAATGGCTGCCAAGTCTCAATCTCGCGATAAACCGCATGCATATTTAGCCATTGTTGGGGCTATGTGGCTTTGTTTTCCTCTATAATGGTTTCAAGCCATTCTATTAACTCATTTAAATACGATTCAACAATTGACCATACTATTTCATGGTCAATCCCAAAGTAATCATGGACAATTCTGTTTCGAAATCCGCGTATTCTTTTCCACTCAATCTCTGGATTTTTCTCTCTGAAATTAGGATCGATTCTATTTGCTGTTTCACCAATTACCTCAAAATTTCGTAATACGGCATCAATTGTCTTGTCATCAGACATAAATGAATTAAAATTAAGATTATTGGTGTATTTTTAATCTTAAGGGCAGATTGAAGCATATCATCTAGCAGCAGTAGTTTATCACGCTTAGACATAAATCAAATCCGAATTTATTGCTTGCAAGTATTTTTCTTTTATCCCTTTTTTGGAAACCAAATCAACTTTAAATCCAATTATTTTTTCAATCTCTTCTGCTAAATCAATAAATCTAATCCCAATTTTATCTTTGAATTCAACTAAGATATCTAAATCACTATCATCCTTTTGTTCTTTTCGTGAATATGAACCGAATATTGCCATAGACTTGATGGGGTAATCACGAAATAAGTGATGTTTATGATTACTCAAAGTAGACCTTATTTCTTGTAAAGTTCTCATAGTCCAAATGTATCACTTTTTTCTCAATCATTAAAAACCAAAAATTACCTTTCCTTTTTTTAATAGATATCTCGGATATGTCAAATTTTTCCTGCCATTAGCGCCTACGGTGGCAATAAGAAAAGTTGGGCATTTTGAAACACCAAACTTTCAATTTACTACTACGTTTATTTAATGCTAAAATATTAAAATTTACTACTTTCCGCCCAATTTTTTATATTGCGTGTTGTGTGCTGGCTTTCTCACTTCAAATTCTTTTACTATTACTTTTCTTCCTTTTAGGTAAATGTTGAACTTATCTGCTATTGTCTTCTCAGCATATTCTTTTTTGTCAAATTCAATAAATGCAAAACCTCTTGACTTGTCTGTGTAGTAACTCTTTGGAATATTAATTGAAGAAATTTCCCCATATTTCACAAAAGTATTTTCAATATCTTCCTCTAGACAATCAAATGGAATATTTTCAAGATAAAGTTTCGCATAATCAGAATCATCATAAGGTAATTCTTTAGAAGACTGCTCTTCAACTTGTTTTTTAGGTAGTTTTTTTACTAGCGTCCGACAAATTTTAAATTTAAGTAAAAAGGTTTGATTTTTGGGATATAAGGGTGATTTAGCTTGAATTCTCAAATGCACCCCCCTGGTCTTCCTGGAACAAACAAAGTTGTAC